>Ga0207422_1002269_pt1 | contig 27031 bp, 22 predicted proteins | sample MarCyaLeptolynsp_FD_187757 | JGI IMG/M metagenome (GOLD analysis project Ga0207422, IMG submission 187757) | Marine cyanobacterial communities from Panama - species 1 Leptolyngbya sp. (SPAdes) | ecosystem: Environmental > Aquatic > Marine > Unclassified | place: Panama: Panama City | collected... | reverse complement strand
GCGGAGATCTACCGTTATGCCGGCATCAGCCAGGCGACGTATTTCAACTGGCGCAAGAAGTCAGCGGGTCTGATGCGGTCGCTGATGAAACGGCTCAGAGACCTGGACTAAGAGAAAACCCAGCTCAAGAAGATCATCACGGGCCTGTCTCTCAGCAAAGAGATGCTCCAGGACACTGTGAAACGCAGTGGACTGTCCACCCTGTTCTAGTAAGGGTTTTGAGCAGCGACGACACCAGTTTGCGTCAGTGTATCCGGTCTCGCCCGAGTGGTCTGCTGCTGCAGACAGAACATGATGAGATGCACGCACCCTGTTGCCATATAGCGTCTTCGGGCAGTTCGCGCAGCGCCATGGAGGCAAGTCAACCGATGAAGTAAGTATACAACTCACAAATTTAAAAAATTATCGACCTCTGGAAAAAAATACATAGTGAAGTGAGCTGAGTAGATCGCCTGAATCGAATGAAAACTGGTAAGAATATAATAACTTGAGAAATTACTATTGCATGTTAGAGCAGCCCCGCGAGCAGATTTAATGGGTTTCGGAGGATCGCACACGAGGCTGCTAAGCGACCTTAACATCGCCAGTTAACTTTGCGGCATATTGGTTAACAGATTGTGGATACATGTGGGGACAGGGAAAACAAAAAAGAAAATCCCGACAGTTGCTTGTCGGGAGGAAGGTATTGAGATTTACGCATGTTAGTGGGGTAGGGAAAGCATGCGTCTGTTATTGCTACAAAGATCATCTTGCACGCGATCATCAGGAGATGCCGATCACCAAGTGATCATCATGTCGGGCTAATACTAAGCAGAAGCCCTTATATGCTTTGCCGGCGAATTGAATCAAGTGACAATTTTACGATTCGAGAACCTGCAGTTTTTGTGTATTGAACCAGCGAGAAACTCCGATGACGATCCAAAAAAAACGATCCAAATTCATTACCTCAAGTGACAAAAAGTTTTTCACCGCGCTCATTTTTCTAATCGCATTCTGTGCGATTCTTGTTTGGTGGTCGGCGAGGCTATTTGGGGTCAGCTAACTCGTGGACTTCAGGAAAACACATGTGACACACAAGGAGTCGAGAGCCGTGCAACCAATGGAAACAGCGCCGAAGGGCAGCACTGTGACCGATGTCTTCAAAGCCAGTAGCAGCGCTCGTCGCATCAGCTACTTCAGTGTGACGTCGTATCGTGTCGACGAGCGGCTCAATGACTGTTGGGCTGATCCCGACGACGAGGACGATGACATAGAGCTTGACGACGCGGCTGGCTGGCAACCAGACGAAAGCGATACCTTTAAACTGAGGAGCCGAGGCTGTGGATGGTGCGAACTCATTGATCTGCGCATCGCTGTTTGCAATACATGGCGATGCAACAATGTGCGACGGCGTAAACATGCGTGACATGGGTAAGTAGCGACGACTATCGTGAGCTGGGCGGGGCTTTCGGCCTCGCTCTGAAGGAAGCAATGCTTCAACCAATTCCCATTCTGCGTCTATCAAATCACCACGTGCAAAGACCTCCTCCTAAAAGACAGCCTTGAGTGGCAGCACAGCTGATCTGGGGATCCACGTTGTCAAAAGAAACTAGATACTTCGCAACCAGCTGCTAAGTTGGCTAAATCCGACCCTCACATGTCCTTCTGCCAAAGCAAAACTGTCGATAGTCCCAGCACATCCAAGCGTTGCAGCCTCGTTTGGTGTGAGTCCAAACTTTTGACGAAAAATGCGACTGAAATGGGCTGGGTCTGAGAAACCGACACTGGCAGCCACTTCCTTGATCCGGCGTTGACCAACTGGAATGGAAGACAACTGATGTAACGCCTTTTCGAGGCGTAAGTGCGTGATGTAATTGCCAACACCGCCGCAATGCGCAAATTCTCTATATACTGATGGTCGCGACATGCCGAAAGCTTCACAGAGCTTGGCAGCATCTAAGTCGAAATTTGCGATGTTTTTATTGAGGTAACGCAGCATTTCCTCTCGACGGTTTCGCTTAAACATAGCTTCGGCAGGGGAAAAATTGTTCCGGGTTGTGAAAATCCCACGCAAAAGCCCGCAAAAACCGTGCTTTAGATCCTCTACATCACTTTTTTGAAGAGTTGGAAGCTGATCCATCAATGAAAGCAATACAGAAGTCAAAAAGAGGCCAGTCGGTGAATCGCCCGAAAATACAAGATGTGCAGGATGTATTGCGGGATCGTATCCTACGCATTTATGTGGAATGACAACGCCTATCACATTCGATGCGTGGGCATTGGTTACAAACTCCCTAGAAAAATCAAAAACATGAACTTCGTTGGGGTGCACTTCCAAAGAATTTCCATCAATCAAACCAGTGCAGCCGCCGGTTTTGTAAAGCTGTAATGAAATGAAGTTTGAATGCAGAGCCAGTTTCGCATCGTGGCAAAACGACTGAGCCGAAAAACAAACGTCGGAGAACACCAAACCCTCAAGAAGCCATGCAGATACACTTTCCACGGTGCTGCCCGCAGCTGTCGGATTGACTTCGTAAACTGCACGAACGGCTTCGCGCCAAGCATCAAAGCAGTGTTCGGATCCAACGATTGCTGAATTTAGTTGCAGTTCTGGAATTTTGGTGCTTTCACCCATCTCTCTTGCCAAAGCCAGAGTCTAAATCGTCTGCGAAAGTAGCTCACCCGAAACGTTATTCAACAAAAGTGATGTTTCCGAACAAAGCCCAAGTGCCTTTCAGCGCGGCACGCACGTCTAAGAGCTGATTGTATTAAATTACACGCAATATTAGTAAAGGATCTGTCTATTCATGCAACAAGATTAATTGGATCAGTGGTAAGAGCTTGTGAGACCAAACAAAAAAATCTTGTAAATGGGCTGCATGATAAGCAAGATGCAAACTGAGGACTTACGAAAGAAATTGTCTTTCTCAACCCAGGAGGGCATGGGAGTTCTGAAAAGGCAAACGGTGTCGCGCGCACTCTGCATTGGCTGCAATCAAAGAATGTAAGCATTCAGCTTTCCCGCATTGCATGCGAAATCTGATCCACGATCGGTTTCGTGAGATAGCTCAGAACAGAGCGGTCCTCTGTCGTAACAAAAGCCTCGACTGGCATTCCTGGAACCAGCTCTTGTCCTGCAAGTTTTTGAAGCTCATCTTTCGAAATTTGGAGCCTGATCCGGTAGTAGCTTTGCTGCGATGTTTCGTTGAAGGATTGATCCGGTGCCACCGTATGAACGCTGGCAGCAAGTTTCGGCGTTGTTCGATGATCGAGCCCCGGAAACCTGATCTGGGCTTGTTGCCCAACCTGCACTTGATCGATGTCGATTGGTGATACCTGTGCATCGACAACCAGCGTATCGTTTCGTGGAACAAGTTGAAGCACCGTTGCGCCAGGCGGAATGACACCACCAACTGTGTGGGCGACGAGTTGATGAACAAAACCGGCCTGTGGCGCACGGATTTCCAATCGCCTAAGCTCGTCCTGAACGGCAACCTTCTGAAGCTGCAATTCTGAGATATTCAGTGTGACGTCTTGCAATTCCTGAAGAATTTCCTCGCGATAGTCCTCTTCAATTTGCAGCATGTGCATTTGCCGCTCACTGATCGTTTCTCTTAGGCTGGCAATCTGGGAAAGGAGTTCGCTCTGCTCTCCTTGGACACGGGTTTTATCTCGCTTAAGCTCTGTAATGCGGTTTTTGGTAACGAGCTTTTTTTCAAATAGTTGGGCGACTCCTAACAATTCGTCATCAAGTAGCTTTAGTTCTTCAATTTTTGTTTCTGAGCGTACTTCTAAACCATCAATCTGCTTCTCAAGTTGCTCAATTTGATCTTTTGACTGTTCTCTTCGCTTTTCAAGACTTCCTTGTCGCGCGCTGAGCAGGAGCGACTGTGTCAGCTCAAGTTCCGCATACTCTTCAGCTGGCACATTTTCTAATCGTTCGGGATATTCGATCATAGTTTGGCCGCTGCGTTCCGCCAGCAATCGCGCCTGCCTAGCCTTTAGTTCTGCCAGTTGATTGCTGATGATCGCGTAATTTGAGCCCGTCGTTGTGTCGTCGAGACGGACCAATAGATCACCAGCTTCAACTTCGACACCTTCTCGAACAGTTATCTCTTTTACGATGCCGCCTTCACGATGCTGGATTTGTTTCACTTCGCTTTCCACAACAATCGTTCCGTTTGCAATAACTGCTCCCGAAATCTTCGTAAGAACCGTCCATCCGCCACCGACAACAAAAAGAAAGGTAATTACAGCACCGGCAATTCTCAGATGATTTCGAATGCTATCGACGTTACTTTCTCCGTCACCAAGAGATAATTGAAAACCCGGAAGGAATTGTTTCAACATGCTTGGCTCCCTTTGAGCGGCGTGATGGTATTCCGCAAGACTTCTTCTTTTGGTCCAATGGCTGCAATGCGCCCTTCTTTGAGAAGAAGAACTTTGTTTACTGATGCCAGCGCTCTTGGACGGTGAGCGACAAGTATGATGATCGAGCCTCGCTCTCTCATTACCATCAGCGCACTGGTCAAGGCCGCTTCACCTTCTGCATCCAAATTGGAGTTGGGTTCATCTAGAACCAACAGAAATGGGTTTTGAAACAACGCACGTGCAAGTCCGATCCTTTGCTTTTGACCTCCTGAGAGGGAGTGACCTTGCGACCCGATGACTGTGTCATATCCGCTCGGCAAGCCAACGATCATTTCATGCACATCTGCGAGTGTCGCAGCTGTAATGACGTCCTCGGATGTCGCTTCGTTTTGAAAGCGAGAGATATTTTGAGCCACGGTGCCATCAAAAAGCTGGGTGTCCTGTGGCAAATACCCGATGAAATGTTTGCGCGCATCATCGCTCCATTGCTCGAGCGTGGCGCCATCCAGTCTGACATCACCACTCGAAATGGCAGCGGTTCCGACAATCGCTTTTGCCAGGGTGGATTTGCCGGATCCCGAAGCCCCTAGAATGGCGATTCCTTCTCCCGCCTGCAGCTCCAAGGACGCACCCAATATGACCGGGTCCCGAACTCCGGCTGGCGCACAATAAAGCTGCTGAACTTCCAGTCTGACTTTTGGCGGCTGAAGTTGCGTGGATTGCTGACTTGTTGGAGCAATTTTCATGAGTTCCTTCAAGCGGACAAACCCCTGCCGGGCGGTGACGAAGCTTCGCCAATGCGCAACAGCCTGTTCAACGGGTGACAAAGCCCGAGATGTCATGATTGAAGAGGCAATCATCACGCCAGGAGAGATTTCCTGACGAATTGCCAACCAGGCGCCCATCGCGAGGATGGCCGATTGAAGAATGAAACGAACGGTTTTAATAGCCGTACCAAAAAACCCATTCCAATCGCCTGCGATGCGTTGTCCCGCAAGAAAGCGTTCATTCTCCAGGTTCCATCTTTCCAACAACGCAGATGACATACCCATCGCTTTCACTGTTTCCGCGTTTTGGCGACTTTCTTCAACCAGTTTTGTGCGCCGCCCACGCATATCGGCTGCCTCAGTCGAGGCGTTCCGGGACATAAATTCGTTCAGAGCCAGGAGCAGGCAAATTGTGAGTGCACCGCCTAAGGCAACAAATCCAAGCGAACTGTGGAACAGAAAAACTACGCTTAAATAGATAGGCAACCATGGCATATCAAATATGGCGGACGGACCATTGCCGGACATGAAGTTTGTAACGCTATCAAGATCCTGTACAGGCCTTAGCGCATGTCCTTTTGCACCGTAGCTTGTTGGTATGCGCGTTGAAACGGAATAAGCCTGTGCCGATAGGTCAGCGTCGACCTGTTGGCCAATCCGCAACAAGATGCGAGTTCGCAGTCCCTCAAGCACGCCGTAAAACAGATAGAGAACCAGAGCCAGGAAACCGAGTGCAAGGAGTGTTGGGATTGAACCACTGACGAGCACGCGATCATAGACTTGCAACATGAAGAGCGGGCCGGTGAAAGCAAGCAAGTTAACCACCAAGCTGATGCCCGCAATTCGCGTGAACCAACCTTTCAAAGACGACACCATCGCCTCGATAGGAAGGGTGCGATGTGCTTTCTTGGTACCTTTTTGACTGAGCGCACCCGCACCTATAGCTGTATCAAATTGAGACATTGAGAAGCTCTCATATTAACTAACCCGAGAGTGCTCTGAAGTTGAAATCAGGCAATCTGATGTTTTTCTCACAGTTTCATTTCGGAAATCAAATAAAAAAGTCAACTAGCGGGCTTATTTATGGTTAATTATTGACTTAATTACGTAAATTTAATGATTCTGATACAATTTGTTACATTTTTTAATTTGTAAACTGATAGATTTACTCAAAACATCTTGCGCGGCGGGGTTTTCTGAGTAAAGGAATATCGTAATGGAAGGTACGTTTGAGGAGTTTCTCGGCGCAATGCTCGCGTTTGAGTCAGGATGGGATCGCGGGCGCTACAACGCAGGCATAATCCAGAACTGGCAGCTAGATGAATGGGCTGGTGGAACGGTTGATAGCTTCTTCCCGCAATACGGCAGCTGGGGAGATTTGACGGACGCCGAGTGGGAAGCCATGGCTTACCGTTCTTTGAATTCGTTTGGTTTCGTCGGTTATCAGTTTGGTGAAGCGTTGCTGATCGATCTTGGATACTACGACGATGATTTTTATTACGGTAACGGGGCGTCCAGTAATACCTGGGATGGAACTTGGACCGGTAAAAACGGCGTCAATTCTCTTGAAGACTTCATGACGAAGGAAGCGCAGGAGATCGCAATCCGCGAAGCGTTCGGCCACAATCTTGGCATCATCGAAGACGGCTTGAGCGCTGCAGGTGCTACCCTGCAAGACTTTGTTGGTACGACTGTCAGCTACACCACCAACGGCGAAACTGTTCCAGTCACCGTCACACTGACGGGTGTACTTGCCTCAGCTCATCTTCGCGGGGCACCGGCAGTCGTTGATCTTTTGCTGAACGGTGCATTGAGCAATGACGAATTCGGCACATCGATCCTGCAATATATGGAGCAATTCGGGAACTATGAAGCGCCGGAAATCGCAGAACTGACCGCGTATTTTCAGGACAGGCTGACTGGCGATGAAGGCCTTGGAATGCCTGGAGAACCCGGGTCAGGCGGCTCAGATTCAAAAAGTACGGCCGGAGTGGATGCAAATTCGGCGGACGTCGTGATCGATTGGGCTTGGGGTACAAACGCGGTTGAGACAAATTTCGACCCTGCAACAGACACGATATACATCGGTTGGTTCAATTCAGGTCACATCGACGTCTACGAAGAAAACGGCAACACTGTCTTTGCCATTCCATCGAATAATCAGACTACGGTCTTGCAAGGCGTGAGCCTGTCACAGCTTTCGGCTACAAACTTCACCATTATGGATAGTACTGCATCGCAAGAAATCCTGGCCCTCGTTGGCGACGGCAGTGATGGGAATAGCGGAGCAGACAACGGGAGCGATGAGAATGGCGGCGACAATGCGGGAAGCGGCAACGCCGGTGGCAATGACGGCGCTGGTGACAATTCTGGCGGAGGTGCTGGTAATGACTCTGGCGGAGCAAGCGATTCACCGATTGTCGCGGCCTATTTCCCTGAGTGGGGAATTTATGAGCGAAACTATACCGTTTCTGACGTTCAGGCGGACAAGATCACACACCTCATTTACGCGTTCGTAAACCTCAACGAAGACTTCGAACTCGAATTGCATGACCCCTGGGCTGCGACTCAGGTTGGTTTCTCCGCGACAGACAGCGTTGACGGCGTGGCGGATGTTGCAGGTCAGGATTTCCTCGGCAATTTCAACCAACTCGCTGAACTGAAAGAAGCGAACCCGCACTTAACAGTTCAAATCGGAATCGGTGGCTGGACCCTCTCACAAAACTTCAGTGACATGGCGGCAACCACCGCAGGGCGTGCAACCTTCGTCGACAGCGTTGTGCAGTTTCTGCAAGACTATCCGATGTTCGATGGTATCGACTTCGATTGGGAGTATCCAGGTGGAGGTGGCTTGGCAGGCAACTCTGTCAGCGAAAACGACGGTGCCAATTTTGCTCTCTTAGCCGCGGAAACACGTGCAGTTTTGGATCAACTCGGAAGCCAAACTGGACGCGAATACTCTATGTCTGCTGCCCTTCCTGCGGGCTATGACAAAATCGAGAACCTGGACATACCTGGGCTGGCGCAAAGCCTCGATTACATGAACATCATGACCTACGACTTCTATGGTGCCTGGCAAAACACCACAGGTCATTTGGCTGGGATCTATGATCCGAGCGGCGGCAATTATGACATCTCTACCGCAATTGGCCTTTATTTGGATGCAGGAGTAGATCCCAGCCAGATCGTACTTGGGCTCCCATCTTTTACGCGCGCCTGGGACGGCATTTCCGTCGATAATCCTATTGATGCGTGGAACAGCCCAAGCGGTGGCGGCGCGCCGGGGACCTACCCAAATTCGGAACCAGCTTACTACGAATACAAAGACCTGCTCGCAGATTTGCAGGCTGTCGACAGTGACTGGGGCCTATATTACGACGATGATGCCCAAGCAGCGTTTCTCTATAATCCAAGTCTAGGTATCTTCAGTTCCTTCGAAACACCTTCAACAATCGCCTTGAAGTCTGAATGGGCTCAGTCTTTGGGGCTTGGAGGCGTTATGTTCTGGGATCTTTCTGGAGACAGCAACGGTTCTGAGAGCCTTATAACGGCCGCCTATAATTCCTGGTTTGAAGGTATGACTTTCCAAGAGATCGACGATGCGTCAACGCTGGAGTTTGATGCTGTTTACGGAGGTGACGGTGTGTTCGCCCCGATAGCGACGTCCGATACACCACCGTCAGACCTGCCGGATGGTCCACCGGACACCGGAAACGACGGTGATACAGATGGCGATGCTGGCAGCGACACGGATAGCGGTACCGGAAATAGCAACGGTGGTGCTGGAAATGGCGGCGCAGATGCAGACACCAACACGGCTGATGTCGTGATAGACTGGGCCTGGGGAACCGATTTAGTCGAGACAGGCTTCAACCCGTCGACAGACACTATCTACATCGGTTGGTTCACTTCTGCGCATATTGATGTTTCTGAAGTCAACGGTGATACGGTGTTTGCGATCCCTTCAAACAATCAAACCGTGACACTTCAGGGCGTTGCATTGTCTGATCTGTCGGCAGCCAACTTTACAATTAGGGACAGTTCGGCTGCCCAAGAGATTTTGGCACTTGTGGGAACAGATGGCGGCGACACCAGCGGTGGCAACAATGGTAACACTGGCGGAAGTAATGGCGACGGCGCTGGCGATGACACAGGTGACGATGTTAGCGACTCAGGACCGTTCGTAGGCGGCGGTCAGACTTTTACTGTTGGCCAGACCTCCGTGATTTCCGGATTTGATCCGGCAACCGATGTCCTCGACTTGGGGCCGGACTCAATCCACAATCAGATTCCGGTGGACACGCCTGACGGGTTCATGATGCTGCATATGTTTGACAGCACCAAATCGACGCTGCTCGAAGGCATTTACCTTGGCGACTTGCATCCTGAAAACTTTGCGCCGATTGTCGATGCTCACCTGCAGCAGGACCTCAGCGCAGTCCTTGCCTATGAAGACGGCACTGGTCTTGTACGACCAAACACCGTTTATGTCCGATCGCACGAAGAAGGATTGGTCGAAACAGTCAGCTTCAATCCAGAAACGGACAAGATCAGTTTCTTCTATCTGTCAGTGCGCGGCGACGGGGGGCTAAACTTTTCGGTCGAGGATACTGCCGAAGGCGCACGGTTCTTCAACCCGCTTACGGGTCAGAGTCTGACGCTAGATGGGGTGTCCTTCGCCGATCTGGACAGCTCACACTTCGAATGGCGTGCCAACCAGCTTGAAGACAACATTGCAGGCCGTATGGGTTTGGATGACAATGTCGCCAACTTCACCTATGTCACGGAAAATGTCTTCACCGGAAAGAGTGTTGAAATGGCTGGGGGTGTCGATCAAGCCCCTTATCATAGCGTCCAAGGGTATGAAGACTATACAGGTACTCCGATTGGAGGCGGGACGGTTGATAGTGATTCAGGCGACCCGGGAACAGGCGACGGAGGATCGAGTGATGGCGCGGGTGACGGAACTTCACCTATCATGGTAACCGTTTCCGGAGGGTCTGTCACTGAAGCCGACCCAGGTGAAGATCATGTGCATGATGATGGATCAAGTCATGTTCACGATGACGGGCATCGCTACATTACCTTTACTGTCACGCTTGAAACCCCAGCAACCGAAGAGCTCATACTGAGCTACACGACCTCAGATGGTAGCGCTGTAGCCGATACGAGCAATGGCGAAGCATGGGACTATCACACCGCCGCTGGTGACCTCACATTCGCTGTTGGTGAGCAAACCAAGACCGTTGTGGTCGCTGTACATCCCGACACATTGGTGGAAGACACAGAAACGTTCACCTTTGCTGTCTCCGGAGAAAACTTCGACGGCACTCTCCAGGCAACTGGCACAATCTACGACAATGACGAGGAAGATTCCGGCGACGGCACGGATAGCGGAAGCGGAGATGGTTCTGCACCGAGCACAGGGAATCAAATAGAGGACGTTGTGCATGTGACCTGGGACTGGGGCGCTGAAGAAATCATCTCTGATTTCGCGCCGTCAGAAGACCTGATTGATTTTGGGGCGATGGCTACAAACGGAATTGATATCTCGGAAGTCGATGGAAATCTTCACATCGAAGTCCTCGAAAACGGAGGCCATAAGTACATCCTTGAAGACATTCAAGCCGAAGATCTCACAATTGCGAACCTCTCTGCTCCGCACTGGAACCATGATGTGTTGCACGGTTCCGATGGGGTCATCGAGAAACTGGCGGTTCTTGGAAATGACGATCTTTCGTAACGTCGAAGGGCATTGATCCCACCTAATGTCAAAAGCAAACGCGTCACTTTTGATGTGACATAGAAGTTGCGTCGGCGTACGGCACAGGCATCAGAGCCGAACAAGCTCCTAGTGCCTGTGCTAAAATTTGCAAGGGCACACTTCAAACTTGGGATTTTGATTGGAGGCACACGCTCGGCTGTCTTGATCAGAAAGTTGGGTTCGGCGCTGCCGCTGTACTTGGTCTAAACAAATGTTGCTTTAGATGAAAAAAACGTCGGAGTGATCAAGACGCTGACCAGCGACGCGCAATTCGCTGCGCAAAACACCGTGTATCAGACCTATTTTGACCAGCACTGTCATGTCGATCAGACCGCGTAAGTGGCGACAAGTCAAAGGTCCACGCTTTGCTTTAAATCAGTAACAGCTTGATCCGAATGGAGCAAAACCATGTGCATCGGCTTGTCGACACACTAGGCGTCCAGATGCAACTGCATCGATACTGATTTAGAAAAATGTAAGGCGGTTGTGAGAGTAGTAGTAGAAAGAGCGAAAAAGTGCGCTTTGCGTCGGTCTATTACGTTCGAAGGTGAGCTTTTTTATCGAGGATTTTTGCAGGTTGTAGAGTCTGTTTTTCTATCGCTACGCAGGTTGCAACAAAGCCTGATTCGCTCAACCCGGATCCTCAACTTTTGTCAAACGTCTTGCAGCGATGCTGACGGAGGAGGTGAATTTGCAATCTGGTCTGCCCTGGCCAAGAGCTTACATGAAACTGCTGCCCTCGGTACAACAGGAACTTGGCTCGGAAGGTACAATTTGCCTCAGCAGGGAACTGCGCGGAGGCAAGTCAGGTGCGCAAGTCTATGTGGCCGACGTCCACTCTCCAAACTACACCGGGCAGGTCATCCTCAAATTTGATGAATGCAATCATCCTAACCAGGTGGACGAAAGCGAAGCCTTTTTGCTGACGAAGGCAATCAGTGACGCGCCAGACTTTGCAAAGAAGCATCTGCCAAAACTTCTGCTCACCGCTCAACTGGAAAACCAGTCAGCCATCCTCTCAACGATTGCAGGACGCGGCCTGGAATACGCAGATCCTTGGCCCGAGGTTGATTTCGATAAGCAACTCTTCGTGACAAAGCAGTTCTCAAGGGAACTGCTTACCGAGTGGAACAAGGATTACAAACTAGGCAACGGCATGCACATGCCTCAGGAGCTGCTTGCCTCATGGTTGGGTCATCGGCTTCATCCGTCGGAAGGTGGCCGTATTCACGACTTCCTCATGCGCAAGTGCGGGCTGGATCCGTCCGCGCCCAGTATTGCGTTTGAAGGTCAATGGTATCCTAATCCGCTTGCCTTCGCTGAGGGTATCATCAGCATTCCGAACAGATTGCAAATTAGAACCGTGACAGGGCGTTGTCACGGTGATCTTCACGGGATGAATCTGCTTGTGGGTCATGTGAACCCAGAAGCAACGGAGTATTTTCTGATCGACCTGGCAGACTATCAAGATAGTCAGTTTCTATTTTTCGATCATGCATATTTCGAGCTCGCCTATCTTCTGACAGCACGGGACAATACCAGCGCCGGCTATTGGGAGACCGTTTTCGAAACGCTGAGCCGACGACATTCAAAGGAGACGAGCCGCTCCCTGCGAGCAGATGATCTGGGACTGATGCAGATCATCGATGCTCTTCGCCGCGAAACCAATGATTGGATCGAGCAGCAGGAACATGATCGTCTTTCCTACATGGAAAGTCAGTACCTGCTCGCACGCACCGCTGCTGGTTTGAACTATGCCCACAAGAACATCGACTGCAGAATGCGCAGTATTGCGTTCGTTTATGCAGCTTCAAATCTAAAAGACTATCTTGAACTCAATCGTCTGGACTGGCCGAAACACGGTCCTTCGTTTTCGATTGTTCAGAACGGGGGAAACTCTGATGCGGGTCACCTCACTAAGACAACCAGCCAGCCACAGGATCAAGGAATTGCAGTTTCAGGGAGCTCGGCAACGCAAACCGAACCAACTCGGCGTCAGGTGTCACACCACCCAAAGAGCGAACCGTCCAAGGGTTCGATTTTCGCAGAACTAAGGCGGCGACAGGTTTTCAAGGCCGCCGCTGGGTACATCGTGGTGGCATGGGTGTGCCTGCAAGTCGCTGCCGTGATGCAAAGCTCGCTCAAATTGCCGGAATGGACCGATAGTCTGGTCGCGACCTTGCTCACGCTGGGTTTCCCAATCGCCTGTATTCTCGCGTGGGCGTATGAAATGAGCCCGACAGGTATACAAAGAAAGACGCCGGCAAGCAGCCGGGAACACAAACCTTCCAGGGCTGGCGTCGCGGCCGACTATTTTCTGGGAATTGGTGTTCTGCTCATTCTGCTGATATCGGTTGCAAACCCCATATACGGGCGTTTCGTGCCCAGTAAATTGAATGGTGCGGGCGCGGTGGGTCAAAAGTCGATCGCCGTGCTTCCTTTCAGAAATCTCAGCGATACCGATGAAAAAGATCACTTCTCAGATGGCCTCACAATCGAGATCATCAATACCTTGGCCCGAACCGGAAAATTCCGAATTCCTGGCCAGCATTCATTGTTCAGCTTCAAGGACAAAAATGAAGACCTGCGGACCATCGGGAACACGCTTGGGGTTGAATACATCCTGGAAGGTAGCGTCCGCAGAAACGGCGACGATTTCCGTATTGAGGCGCAACTGGTCCAGGCCGATGACGGCTTTCTGATCTGGTCAAACATCTTTGAGGAAAGCCTTCAAGATCTTTCCAAACTTCAGCAAAAACTTGCGTTTGATATCGGAACAGCACTGGAAACTCCGTTACAGGCCAAGGCTGAACGTGCGGATTACCAAATGGTTCCGAACGCACAGGCGTACGAACTCTATCTGCAAGCTTTGGGACATTATGCACAACGCGGAGAACATGTTGAGAAAGCTGCTCAAAAACTGGAAGAGAGCGTACGCCTTGACCCAAACTTTGCGGCTGCGTGGGCAGCACTGTCACTTGTTTATGACGTCTTGCCCGCTTTTGTTGACAGCGAGGGCGAAGACGTCGCCTCGTTGTCGGAGACCTATCGCAAGGCAGACGAGTTTGCCGCAAAAGCCTATGAACTAGATCCGGAGCTCCCCATCGTCCAGCACGCCATGGGCAACAGATATCGCAGGAGTGGACAATGGTCGCAGGCCGAAGATCTGTATCGTAAAGCTTTGGACAGCCGGATCAATGCGCATCAGATCATGGAAGACTATGGAGAGTTGTTGTCGACCGTTGGTCGGCACCAACAGGCAATTGCGATGACAGAGAATGCAGTCGAAGCGGATCCTCTGAACAGCCTATACGAATACATGCTGCTTGAAGCCAAATGGAATGCCAATCCTGGTAAGGAAAGCGCTGAAAGCTTTATTTCATTCTTTAAGAGAGAGACGCCGTTTCAGACAGAAGCTGCACGGGTTGTCATCGGCTATCTAACCAGTGTCGGGCGCTCTGAGGAGCTGATTGAACTGATAAACAACTGTACTTCTTGCGATGCAAGCTGGCGCAATAACGTGCTGACGATGCTTGACGATGTCAAAGAATTACCCGCGGAAAATGTATATGAAATCTACGGAGATGCAGAATATGTCGGGTATCTCTTTTTGAAAGCTATCGGTGGCACAGATCTGGTGCTCGGTGCTTTTCAAAGCGTTGTAGATCCAGCATCTCCACCGATTGTGAACAGGTCTGTTCCATGGGCAGTAATCGCAGACGTTGGCTCAACCAACAAGTTCAAGCAGCTGGCTGAACAGTGGAAGTTGCCAGCTTACTGGCGCGAGAGAGGATGGCCCGACAATTGTCAACCACTCGAAAATAACGACTTTGAGTGCAATTAAAACCGAATAGTTTGCTTCGTTATGCAAGTTGCGCCACTGAGAATTCTGTTCAAATGTTTCCCCAAAAAGCTTGGTGGGCAGATATGAGTGTTGAAGGCGAAAAGGATTGCAACGATCTGGCGTGCGTTTTTTGTTGAAGGTAACTAACCTGCTTCGCACTGAAGTAGTCCAGCATGATGTTACGGAGAACTCAGGCTGATTTTACCTCGTCTTTGGTGCAGCGTTCATGCGACCTTTCGGGTTTCTGGAGCTCGCCCGGTTTCTAGAGCATTTTCCGATCACTCCGGGTCATAACCGGCAGCAGAAAAATAGTTCTGGCACTCAGTTGTGGTGAACAAGTCGATGCCTGTAGCGATAGCGCCCCAGAGGTCGTCCTTTGTTCTCGCGGCTGTTTTCTTGAGGAAGCTCTTGAGTTTCGAAAAGGCCATCTCGATCGGGTTGAAGTCGGGGCTGTACGGCGGCAGGAAGCGCAATTGCGCGCCGGCAGCCTGGATGGCCTCACGTGTGGCTGCGGGTTTGTGAGCCGGCAGGTTGTCCATGATCACGATGTCCTCCGGTGACAGGGATGGCACCAGCACCTGCTCGACATAGGCCAGAAAAGCCGGGCCATTCATCGCGCCATCCAGAACCATTGGCGCCGTCATACCTTCCAGCCTGAGCGCGCCGACGAATGTCGTGGTTTTCCAGTGGCCATGCGGGACCGGAGCTCTACAACGCTCGCCTCGCAGCGCCCGACCTCGCAAACGGGCCATCTTGGTGTTAGCTCCGGTCTCGTCGATGAACACCAGGCGTGCGGGATCAAGATCAGGTTGAAGGTCGAACCAGGCTTCCCGCCGTCGAAGAACATCAGGACGTTGTTGCTCGCTTGCGTGCGCTGTTTTTTTTGAAAGTCATGCCGTGACGATCAAGTAGACGCCAGACCGTGCTTTGGGAAACACGCAGCCCATGGGCCTTTTCCAGATAGTCAGCCAATTCGGCCAAGGTGATATCTGGCGTCGCGTCGATCAGAGCCAAGACTTCATCTGCATGGGCTTCCATACGCCCTGAACGGTTATCTCCACCTTGCAGGCCCGGTTCTGTGAACTGCTTGATAGCGAATTACCTGATGCACGGTTTGTCGAAGTCGAAGGAGCAGGTCATCTGGGTCCCTTCATTTTCCGCGACAAAGTTGGAGACTTAGTTGAAGAGCACCTTTGTCGCGTTGAAACAGCGTACCCAGTGGCAAAGGTTTAGGTGGTAGCGACAGCGGTGCAAACTCACGCTTGCGCCTCACTCGCTTGAAAGCTGTGAGACAGCCATTTAACAAAAAGAATGCGGATTATCCCTCGAGATTACCAATTGAGCTTGCTTGCATGTCAAAGCTTGATTGTCGGTTGTGGAAATTGAGCGCACGCTTGAAAACTCACCAGTAATGCGGATCCCGCAAGCCTCAGTTTTGTACAAAATTTCGCCATTTGTCTCGATCAACGGAGATGGCAACTTCCAGGACAGAACAGTCAATCATTCAATTTCTGAATAGGGGGAGAAGTGCTATCGTTTGCTATGCGATCGCGAAGTCATTCGAACAGTATCGACTCAACCAATCCCGAGCACCCTATTCTTTGAAACCTCGAAGGAAAGCGTTGTTCCACGCATCTCTCCACTGATTAGTTTGCCTCGATGCCGCTCAAGCGCGGCCCGCCAGGGAACGAGTGTGAATTCTTTCGACTTTTCCAGAACCGCAAACTTGCCGCTCGCAAGAGTAACAGCCCGTCGATACAAACCTTCGATCCGTTCTCCATCCTTCAGATGAACAAAGTCGAGACCGGTCTCTTTTGCCAGTTGTCCGCCAACGTCAGACAATTCTCGCTGACGCAAGTGTCTCAACAGATTACGCTGGTATCGGGTGTCGTCGCCGCGGCGCTCGGCCAGGCCTTGTTCAATCAGAACCTCTTTTCTCTGGCACAGAGCCTCGGTTGCCTGTCTTCCAAAACGGGTGCCCTGAAGATCGAGTTGGTCCTTGCCCGCAAGCTGCCGATCAAGCCATGTCGCTCCCGTCGAACTGATTTGCTTCTCAAGCGAGACATAAGAAAGGGTGATGACGCGCGCAGGCGTGCGCGTTTGGCTGCCGCCGATCCTGCTCACCTTTTCCTCAAAATATTGAGGAATCTGCCAGGAACCATCAGCAAAACGCTGCACAACGTTCTGCCGCCTCAGGGCTTCCAGTCGCCGGACGTGTGCCTTGATGTAGTCTTTGGACGCACTGCCGTCGAACTCCCGATGCAATTCCGGCGAATACGCGCCCCTGTTCTGTCGTGCGATCTCCGCAATGGTGCGATCGGCTTGTTTGAGCCTTCGATTCGCCGGATGAATTTCAACGACAGCGCCGATCGGAACGTCGTCCATCTCCTGGCGCGGGTCCAGGGAAACAAAGTGGACACGGCCATCCGCGGCATCCACCACAACGTAGTGCCCGTCATTGAGTTCGTCGTGCAGCCCGCGATCAATGATATGCCCTGTGACCAAACGGCTTCGCGGATCGTGTGCATCGAAGATGGAATACTCCGTGGCGCCGGCATCCAGACCCGCTGCTATCAGGCTACGATGCATGGTCTTGATGATGTCGCCTCGTTCACCGGCTCGTCGAAGTGTTGTTTCAAGATGAGAAGACAATCGCCATCGACCTGGCGCGATTTCCGCTGCAAGTCCTCGCCTTTCCAGGACACGAAGCCGCCCGGCCCGAAGCGCCATTTGAACACGTTTGTCGTTCCGGTTGCCTGTAGCCTGCAAATTGACCAGCCTCTCTTCAGCCGATCGAACCAGTTGCCGATCCAGATCGGTGAAGCGGTCCTGATCTACCTGCCGCTCGAGTTTCTGGAGGGTTTCAAGTTCCGTTTGCGGACCGAGTTCCAAAGTCAGGAGCTCACTTGCCCGCAGCCGCATGCCTTGGCGGATATAGTCCCGGGCTATGACAAGATCCTTGCCTTTGTCGTCGCGGCCGCGCAGCACGATGTGGGTGTGGGGATGTTCCGTGTTGAAATGATCGACCGCGACCCAATCGAGCCGTGTTTCGAGGTCAGATTCCATGGTGCGCATCAGGTCACGGATGAAGGGTTTCAGATCTTCCAATTCAGTCGCATCTTCGGGCGAGACGATGAAGCGAAACTGATGCCGGTCGTCGTCACTTCGCTCCAGGAACTGACTGCCATCAACCTGATCGCTTGCCGCACCGTAGAGCTGGCCTGGTTCCTGTTCCTTCGCGACGCTGTCGCGCTGGAGATAACGAAGATGTGCGCGCGCGGCGGCAAGTCCTTTCTTTGTCCCCTGCCCCGCAAGCTTGACGATCCGCGATTTGATAACGACACGCCTGGAGGCCGAACCGAACCGATGACCGGCACGATACCGACGCAACGCGTCATTGCCCCGGCCTATCCTGGTGCCTGTGAAGTTCGAAGCACGAAGCGGGCTGGCACCAGTGGCTTTGGCTGCGGAGATCCGGCGGAGTGTTTGAGTTAGAAAGCTCTGCGTCTTGGTGCCGCCCCGACTTCGAATGCGTCCGGGCCTGGGTCTAAAGCTGTCGTCGTCTCTGGTCATGGAAGGGTTAGTTGAGCGTTGATTGAAATGCGCCAAGCTTGTCTGATAGCCTGCACCTGGTCTTCTTTTGATTTTTCAGAAGCTTGACCTGTTTCACCTGCACCTGAAGCTTGCCGCCTGGTGCAGGTGAAACCCGATGTGCAGACCGGCGTTTTAAGGTGTCTTGCACCGGTTCCTTTTATCTTGCCTTCCGCCACTGAACTTCGCTTCTCCAACTCTATTCGCTTGTTCGCTGGATCACTTTAGCGCTCACTTCCAGGCTGGAATTTCGAGATGCCTTGCCCGTCCGATGACATGTGAGCGGTCGAGCACGCCAAAGTAGCGGCTGTCGAACGAGTCCAGATGCGTTTGCAGCAGGAAAATCTGGTTAGCCTTGAGCAAATAACAGCCTTGCCAATCAGGCAAAGGGTGGCCACGTGCGTCGCTCATGCGAGCCTTCCCGACGGTGTTTCCATTGATATAGATCTTGCCGTCGAGCCTGCAGACGGCATCCCCTTCTGCGGCTGCTATGCGTTTGATCAACGGTGTTCTTGGCGGCAAATAGCCTCGCGCCTCGGCCAGTTTTCGCACTTTGTCAGGAAGCCTGGTCAGCACGAAATCACCCGCTTTCGCCGGTGCTTGATCAACCCAGTAAAAACCGATTGGGGCACTTGCCGAACCATTATAAGCAAGCTTGACCGGCATGGAGTGCAAGCTGGAGAGAATAACAGCCAGCACTGCTACAAAAATAAAAAGGGTCGCAATCGGTCTCATATGCGGACCTTTCTCGCGGCAAGATGCGCCGCGTGTTGTTTGGCGGAATAGGACCGGACTTTGCTTCGGATCAGAACGCGGCAATGAAGATGCCGGTAGTAAGATGCGGAGACATCTTTTAGCGCAATCCCCTCACTTTCGAGGTTATCGAGACACTTGAGCGCACGCCTTACCCATCCCGCGCCGCTCAAACTAAGCAGGATTGTTGCACCTGGCCGGACGCCCTCGAGCCGTGTAATCTGCTGGTTCGGCCACCGGGTTTTGCCAATGGAAAGGTTCCAGGCCCTTGTGCCGAATTCATTGGCATGCCAGCGGACATACCCGAAGATCTGGCCTGGTTCGAAGACAGCGAGTGCACGTCTGCGGTCGAGATCGATCCGTTGGCCAGGCTGACCGAAACGCAGCCAAAAATTGAGATATTCCGGGTAAAAAACGAGTTCGACGATCGTTAGATTGCGCTCAGTCATCGGCGGTTGAATCCTTCTTTCGAAGGTTCGACCAGTCGTTCAGATCATCGATGTGATAGCGCACATGGCGGCCATGTTTGCGGTAGATCGGACCGCCGCCATAGACCCGCATTTTTTCCAGCGTATTGGGCTTGAGCTTTAAAAACCGGGCCGCTTCTTTGGTTGTCAGAAACGGGCCTTCGATGTCCCTTTCAATCTCTTCGTTGCTCATGGCAGCTCCAGGCGTTGAACGGTGGAGCGGCCATATCGCGATCACATGCAGATTTTTGCGGAAGGCTGCTCCGAAGGCAGCCAAGATCGGCGAAGCAAAGCCAGTTGGGGACTGGCGAAAACTCGATCTCAAGTTTCCGCCGGGGCGACTTCGCGATTGATAAGCTTGATTTTTAAGTGAGGGAGCCCCGCGCCGGCTGGCGCGGGGCAGTCTTTCTGGTCTCAGGTCGGGTTCCAGAGGATGGCCATCACGGCGTCATCTTCCTGTCCGGCGGCCCGGCCGAGATTGGCGAAGATCCGGTTGGGTCCGAATTCCGGGGCTGCAAAGGTCAGAGAGACATAGGCTCTGCCGCTGACTTTTCCCGTCCGGTTCCAACCGCCGCCGATCTCAATGCGGTCTTCGGTGAAAACCCGGAAGTCGGGTGCTCCGTCGCTTTCCTTGGCCTGGTTGGGCTGAATGCTGATCCGTTTTTTAAGGCTCATCATGGAAAGCGTGCCTTCGAAAGAACCGTTTTCCGTTTTCGTTACGTATCCGAGTGCCTGTGCCATTTTTCTCATCTCCTTGAGTTTGCCGCTTCAGGGCCTTTCCCCTCGGCTGACGCGGGACCGGAGATGGCGGGCGGGGACTGGGTGAACCCGTAAGAGCCGGAGCAGAGCGCAGGACTGCCGCGGACCGGTTTTTTGGGGCAAAGCCCGTTCGCGAGGAAGTCCGCCCGGATGGGCGGACGGGGAAAAAACCGGTCAGCGGCAGTTTCACCCAGGTGCTGTTCGCCATAGGGACCTAAGCAAAGCCGCTGGGGAGAGGCCTTGAGGCGAAGATCATTGTGAGAGGCAAAATGGCGGCAGGTCGGTGCTGCAGAATAAGGCGGATAGGGTCTCGTTGGGCATTTTTTGTGGGAGCTGGAGGAAGGATCTTCTACGCTCCGCACCGCGGCAATCGAGTAGGCAGAAACGGTCGGATCGGACCGGGTTGAGTTTCAATTGGTGGACAAAAACCGGATCGCGTGTCAGCACGTCCTTTTGTGTGCCAGCCACACACGGCCTTGAAATCCACCGCTTGCTTTGATCTCCAAGACACGGCACGCAGGCCAAAAGGCGCAAAATGCGAGCCGTGATAGCATCGACACTGATCGATGATCACAAGATGTCAGAACCGTCCGGCGGGCCGCACACCTCCAGTTTCGGGTGAGAGGTCTGCGTCCCGCCTTGATGTCCTCAGCCGGAATTTCTTTGGGCAAGCGCCGCGTTTTCGCTGATCCGCCCAGCCCCGGCTTTGGTGTAAGCGGCGAAGGGAAATTTCAGATAGCGTGGCAGCCACTTTCCATTTTTCTCGCGCTCTTTGCTGGCAAGTCTCTCCCGGATGACCTGTTTTTGAACCTTGGCGGTGGCACTGACATGAGCATTGGCGGTCTCCCGTCCGGCGACTTCAGCGAGGATTTCATTGAGTGCTGCCTTGTCTCTCAACAGATCGAAGAAGGAATCTTCTGCTTCCCAATGGTCAGCCATGTCGATCTTGAGATGTATGCCGATCTGCTCGATTAGATTTGTGCCTGCGGCGAGAGTTTCCGCCATGACAAAGGTCAGGACTCGCAGGACGTCGGCATCGGACAGCTTGATGAGGGTGACCAACACGGCACCAATTTCAGTATCAAGGCCTGTGGACCGGGTGACCGGAATTCGATCCTCTGGAAGGCCCAATAATTTCAAGACCTCGGTTCGCTCTCTTTCGAACACGGCTTGGGTCTTTGCCTCTTGAAGACTTTTTGCGGTCCCTGCCTTGTCTGCCTTTTGAGGTTCGGCCCGCGTTTGCCAAAGCGACGATCCGCTAATTGCGTGGGCGGCCATAACGCGCAGTGCCAATTGCTGGTGTCCAATAAGGGCGGCGCGCACAGCCGCGTGACGATGGAGTTCGACATAGTTCTGGGCAACTTGGGTGAGTTCGGAACGAGCGGATGGTTTGTTATCACTGCTGCTTTCGCCAGCGCGTTGCCTGAGGCGTTTGTCATGTTCCTTGCGGGTGATGAAGCCTTTATGGAACATCACTTCACCATTGGATCGAACCTCAACATAGATGCGGCCAGCATCTTTCTTTGGCGTTTCGACATGGTCCCACGAAGCGAAATAAGTTCCGGGATCAAGCACGATCACATCGTCCCAACCCGCCTTCAAAAGGGCTTCGCGCCGTTCGGCGATGGCAGCATTCTGGAGCTTCCAGAATTGGTCCGTGTCGGCAAATAGACCGCCCTCCCCGAAGAGATCGGTGACGATCTCGCCCTGATAGGTTTCCAGCGGGAAGAGCGCTGTTTTAAGCTTGATCTCACCCCCGAAGAGCCAGTGTTTGAGCTGCCGTCCTCGGGGCGCACGCTCATTAGGGTTTTGAAACAGGTGAAGCCACTCAGATTGTTGTGTCTCACTTGCAAGGGTCAGGTGCCGGATGGTGTCCGGGTCGATATCTTCATTCCGAAAGGCTTCACGGATCTCAGGCAGGAGATTGCCGAGCGCCAAGGATCGCTTGACCATGATCTCTGTCACGCCGAAGGTCGTTGCAATCTCCTTCGCACCGCGGCCTTCCGAGGCAAGCCGGGCGAAGGTTTCAAAGCGGGTCATTTCGTCAGGGGCGAGGCGAGCGACGTTTTCAATGAGCGAGGCTTCAAGGGCTGCTGCGTTGTCGCCATCGGCCATGACGGCACAGGGCACCGGCTCAATGTCTTTGCCTTCTTTTGCGCCTTCTTCTGCGAGCGTCTTCAGACAGAAATACCGTCGACGACCGGCGATGATCTCGTAACCTTTGCCGTTCTTTCGAACGAGCAGCGGTTGCTGCACGCCCTTGGCGCGAATGGATGGAAGGATATCGGAAATGTCCGGCGCTTTGCGTGCGTGACGCATGTTGAGAGGCGAGACTTTCAACTGGCTTAAGGGAATGTGCTTGAGGTCCATGGGGAGACACCTTGAAGAAGTGAATGCGTTGAAGGTTGAGCGGCTTGCAACGGATTACGATGGTTCAGTCGCGCTGCGCTCGGACGCTCAGCGCGACCAGAAGACGTGGACGTCCTCAAATCCGAGTTCGATGGTAAAGACCTCTCCACCGAGCTCCATGTCGCGGGCCATGGCGCTATAATCGACATAATTGGCGATCGTTTCCGGGATCTCGGTGGTGTCCACCGTGAGGGTCTGCGCATAGTCTGAAAGCGAGCGATAACAACCCGCATAAGAGTCGAAGGCCACCGTTGCCTGATCGATGTCGCCGCCGAAATGCTGCAGCAATTCTGCACCCAATTTGCCGTGCTGCGTGATGAAGTCTGCAAGCATGACAACTTGGGGAATGCCAGTGTGTTCGGAAAGGCTCACCCCTTCAAACCCTTCATAGTCGTGAATGGCCCATTCCTCTGCTCCCTCAATGGGTGAGGTTGCGAGCATCGCTCTGATCTCTGCCTGTATATCTTCGGCCTCTTGATCCGCGTCGATCCATCGGCCATGCAGAGAGCCGTTGTTGTAGGCGGCCAAACAAGCCACATAGATCCGAGGCCCCTGTCCGTCCGACTGTTGGTACGTTGGTTGGTTGTTTCCGGTCATATCCATTGCCTCCATCCCGCCGCTTTTCCCCCGAGGTTGGGGGGCGGCGAAGAGGCCCGTCAGCCCCGAGTCGAAAGGGGGTGGCGCAACCGGTTCGGTAGGAGACCAATGACGATTGAAACGGATGCAAAGCCGAAGCGGTTGCGGCGCGACCGCTCGGGGCTAAAAGGGCTGACCGCCCCCCAACCGGCAGGGAAAAGCAAAAACAAAATTGTCAGCGGCCAGAGGCCGGTGTCCGTTTCCCGGTGCACTGCACCGGCTGAAGACCTGTTCGCTACGCAAACATCGAACGCTCAAATGACGACCGACAAGGATAAAGTTCACTGCCCGAACCAGCGGCAGGATGACGTCACAATGAAAGCGCGAATTCGAGATCTTCGTGTTCAAAGGCTGGTGCCATGCGATTGATCTCGCTTTGGGGAGCCTGCCGCGCCGTTGCAAAATCACGCCAGGATCTGGTGACGGCAGCGCACTGCCGAATGATCTCGTTGCAAAGATCTGGCTTGCCGAAAAATTCGGAAACCTCTCTCAGCAAGCGGAGCGAGGCCGTGGCATCATCATAGTCAATCCGGGTTTTCAGAACGCGCGGTGCATCTGCGACGGGATTGAGATCGTAACAGGGGCTGAGCGCCCACCCGTGTTTTCCCTGCCATAAAAACCCGTGATTGCGCAGATGATCGTCCGTGTTGCTGATCAAAACAGTGAACGCGATCCTGCGAAAAAGTTCCGTTCGGTCGTCGGCCGGCCGAGCCCCGTGGTACGTTAGCACATCCAGAAGCTCCAGATAGCTGCCGTCATCGTCGCCGTCGCCATGTTCCGTCATCGCCATGGCGCTAATGAAGGGAATGCGTTCGCTGCCAGTGCGGTCGAAGCGTTTTGTTAAAAAAACCGGCCCGTGATCGCTCGGGAGAAGGTCGTGGTCAACAGTATTGATGCCGGCTGCTTTCGCCATATCAAGCGCGATGGCTTCCCATCTTGAAATGGAATAGGCGTCGGTTTCCTTCGGGAATTTGGCGATGGAGAGGTTGCCGTGCTGATCGTAGACGGATGCCTTTGGGCGCGCGCCACCGAGAGAGGATCCGGGCGCGAAGATCAGAAGCAGATCGTCGTCGGTTTCTTCGCCGCGCAGGATCCTCTGGGACGCCTGGAGAAGATCGCCAAGGGCGACGGTTGTCGGGACGCCGCGCTCTTGCGGTGCCTGAAATCTCTCCTCGCCCTCGAACCGAAACCGGAATGCGCCCAGCCTGGTTTCATCGGAGACACCCAGGAGGTAGTCGGTTTCATGGAGAGTCCGGACGGGACGCCCTTCCCGCTCCGCGGCCCGGCGCTCCTTGCGGCGCATCAATTCCCGCCCCCAGGTGTCAGGTGCACTATCGCCGAGTGTTCCGAACATTTCCTGTCCGCCGGGCGGCGAAAACGTGCCTCGCGTCAAGGGCAGTGTCTGGTCGAATTGAAAAGCTTCCGGCAAGTTCAGCCAGTTCGGGTCGTGCTCATAAGTCACCCGCTCACGCCTGGCAGCCGCGTGCCTCCGCAGCAAACCGACACGGCGTAGATTGCCATAGGCATCAAGATAGACGTCGATGTTACTCATTCAGACCGCGTTCTCGTCGAAAGGAGTGTGTCGGTGAGTTCCTCGGCGAGCGGATCATGTAGGTCGGCGAAGCCTTCAAGGAGGCCGAGCGCCTGGATGACCAACAGGTAGGAGCCCATGCGCACGTTCTGGTCGCCCGCCTCAACACGGCGCAAAGTCGGGCGCGTTAAGCCAGCTCGTTCGGCAACGAGTTCCATTGGCAAGCGACGCAATCGGCGTGCTCGCTTGAGTTTTTCCCCGAGCGCGCGCAAGGTTCTTCGGGTCGCTGGAGTTGCTTTAACAGATGCGGGCATTTTGGAAAACCTATGTTCCATTATTCCAATATAATGTAACTTATTTTATCCAAAATTCAACCACACACGTTAACACACATAGAGACCAGATGAGAAGCGCGAAGCAACTCAGTCAAGGAGGAGAAAACTGTTCAACAAGGATTGCGCCAGGGAGCGACGCCTATTGGTCGAGACCGGCTCTAAAAGACGGGCTCGGTTCACGAGCGCCCGGTGCGCGCTGGCAGGCGCGCTGGCGCTCCAATTTAACTGGCGCTCAAAAATTCAACCTGAACCCCGATCATAAAACCCAGCTCACGTCACTCGGGATCATTCCTCAAAAGCAAAAATGGCTCAATTTCAAGCACTTGAGCAAGCTTAGAAATCATATCGATACTTGCAGCATAATTGCCACGCTCTAGAGCGCTCACATATGTCCTGTCAATATCCGCTTCATGTGCCAAAGCCTCTTGCGACAATCCTTTTTGCTTTCGGTAGCGTCGCAGATTGCGGGCAAAAACCTCTCGTAGCTCCATGCGAAAGAAGCCACAATCTTGAAGAGTTTTTCACCACGGAGTATACTCTACAAAGTGTTATAACTTCATTCTTGAGAGACCGTTTCGAAAACGATCCAGCAACACAAAGACTTTGAGGACATACGTTGGCATCTTTACCGGCCAATAAATCTTTGCCCCCCTCCTCCAACCATCTTACGGATTACGACCAAGCTCACTTCTCCGTTTATATGCGCCTCCTGACGCTCGCGTCCGATGGCGCAAGTATCGAGGAAATGGCTAAGTCAGTTTTTGGAATTGTGCCGGCCGAAGATGCAAATCGAAGCCGTGGGATGGTAGAGGCTCACCTCAAACGCGCCAACTGGATGCTCACGTCCGGATACAAGCACCTTATGCCGCGATAAACGGTCGGGTCGGCTTTTTGCTAGCGGAGCAATCCCATATAACCACCATGCATCAAGTATCGACCACGCTTTATTGCGCGCCTGACGCGATCGCGCAGATGGTTGCCTGGATCTGACCAATCTCGGTCAACCCGTTCGGACCCGAAGAGCGCGCATGCTATCTCACGGTGAGATGCGCCGACGCGCGCACCGTCGAGCGCTTGCAGGACCAGGGACAACCGATCTGAGCGCGGGTCTGGTGGATCAAATGATTTTGGAAACGAGCCCGTTTGAACGAGCAGATTAAGGGCCTGAATCGAGGCCAGACGGTTCTTCACGTTTCGATCTGGCCAGATCACTTCTATGGTCAATTGGATCGGTTCAATGACCGTTCTTCCCCGCACAACAAGCTGGAGACGACGGTTGTCCTTTTTAAGCAGGACATGATGCTTGTCTGGACCAGACCGTAAAATGGTGATGTCGCAAGCCAGTTGAGCAAGATCCATCTGGTTTCCGCGTTGCCGACGGCTAGATGCGTATAAGGGCATGACATTGGCTGAAAGGCACGGCTGCCAAAAAACACTGGCGGACGCGCTCTGGGTGTTTGCAAAAAAACAGCCCCCAGGATTTCAGCAAACTATCCTCGGAAATCTCATACGAGGTTATCTCGCGATCTTTTCGCAGGTTCTTCACACCACACTGACATCTCTCCTTTTGAAAAGCTTCGTTCCGCCGCAAAAACTCCCAGGCCCAAGCAGACCTGGAGAGCGTCAGGCATGGCGCATAGTCCCTGGGACATTTCCAATCCGGACTATCAAGGAGATCGACCATCGCCGGCGGAAATGCGAGCGTCAGCTTGCATTTGCCAGATGAAGCACGGGCGCTAGAAGAAGAGGTTGATGGAAACCTCCCTTTTCCCGGATGTTCTGCAGGCTATTCGTTGAGACTTCGACGAAGCCGGCAACTGCCGTG
>Ga0207422_1002268_pt1 | contig 27085 bp, 11 predicted proteins | sample MarCyaLeptolynsp_FD_187757 | JGI IMG/M metagenome (GOLD analysis project Ga0207422, IMG submission 187757) | Marine cyanobacterial communities from Panama - species 1 Leptolyngbya sp. (SPAdes) | ecosystem: Environmental > Aquatic > Marine > Unclassified | place: Panama: Panama City | collected... | reverse complement strand
TCCATAGGCCACCGAGGCATCAAAGTATGATCCTTTGACACCCTTTCTCAAGTCTTTGTAGAGCTCGGCTTTATAGGTATCCATTTTGTCTTCAGAGAAAATCAGAGCGGTACCTACTTTAATGAACGCTTCAAGTGCTGCTAGTTCATGGTTTATATTTCCTTCTGGCTTAGGAATTTCCGTCATTTCGGCCAGTTGGCCTGCAAAGGCTTTATAATCACTGTTGTCCTGTGCCAGTATTTCATACATGGCAATGCTTGGGTAAGCATAGATTCTACTGGCAACAGGTGGAGAGAAAATATCATGGACAATCACCTCAGATAGTTTCTCCATGGTGTTATGATAGACGTCCGATGAAATGGAAATCTCCTCTTTTCCTGAATCACAGGCTGAGAATATAAATAGGCTTAATACTAGGATAAAAAAGTTCTTCTTCATCACTTCCAACATTTCTGATTTACACTTCAAATTTTGCGGTTCTTCTGCTTATCTGCAAGCTAATGGACTAGTATTAAGCCAAATAGGCCCTTATTTCTTGTAAAACCCTTTTATCTCCAGACTTTTCCAGCCTCTTGGTAAGTTTTGTTTCCCCTCAACGATACCCGCATCTGTGATATCCAACCCACCAAAGCCTCCCAGAACGGTTTGTAGCATTCCACCGGCACCTGTGGCAAAATATGGATTGGTACCACCTCTGGTTTCGGACAATACACCAAAAGGAGGGACGGCATTAGGCCTGAAACTATTGGTCCAGACATCAAAAGCTTTGTTTGAATCTCCCAGACGCGCATAAATGGTTGCTAAGACACAGAAGCCCATGGCAGGGCCGTCTGGAGACATTTTGGTCTCGTAAAACCGGAGGTCTTTTTCGATTTGCCCTTTGTCCGAATAGAATTGAAGCGGATAGGAAAGCAGGTTTACATCTGCTTGTTTGATCATGACATCTACATAGGTGGCATTCTCTCGGGTAGTACCATCATCAAACTTGAGAATAGGAATATTGGCTGCTACTTTGGCCCAGTCCGGGTCGGCTATTTCACCCAGTATTTGGGCCGCTTCTGCAGCATAGCCGAGCGTTAATTTCGCTATAGCATTGGTGAAGGCATTATTGTCAATATTCTCTTCCCATTCGTTGGCCCCGATCACATTCTTTATGTCATATTGACCTGGGCCATTCCTTTCTACTCTACTGGCCCAAAAGGTAGCCACCTCCTTTAACACTGGCCAGCCGCGATCTTTCAACCACTGCTTATCTCCAGTGACCTGATAATATTTCCAGAAGGCCCATGCTACACAACCCGTAATGTGGTGTTCGAATGGGCCAGTCAAAGCCCAGACAGGCGTATCTTCAGAGCCATCGTCAGCAGATTCCCAAGGAAACTGTGCTCCCTTGTACCCGTGGGCAAAGGCATTTTGTTTGGCGGCTTCCAGTCTTTCAAATCGGTATTCTAGGAGAGACCTGGCGATGTCGGGTTGCAGCATCAACAGAGGTGGATACATCCATAGTTCAGTGTCCCAGAAGACATGACCATTATAGCCCAGGCCAGAAAGCCCCATAGGCGAAAGTGAATAGGCCGTACCAGCTCTTGCGAAAGAATAGAGGTGGTATAATGCTGACCGAACGTCTTTTTGAGATTGTAGATCACCCTCAATGACAATATCGCTTTCCCAGAGCTCATCCCAAGCAGCTACATGCCTCTCGATCAAACGATCCATACCCTCCAATCGGGCATAGATAGTCAATCTTTCAGCTTCATTATGTGGGTCAGCAAAGTGCTCACTTGCCAATGTGGAACCTACTAAGGCGAATGTGTAAGTTTCACCGGCCTTTAATCCTTTGTCAAACTTTGCCCAATGTCGGTTGAAGTCCCAGTCTTCATGGATGACTTTTGGCTCATGGCCATGCTCTTCTGGAAAAATAAAGGTGGAGGAGGCCGCTACTGTACTTGATCCAGATGGGCTTTTCCCAACGGAGGTCATCAAAGGGAAGGACACGTGAGGGCGATCAATTTGTGCATAGAATTGGTTGACTTCGGTCAAGTGATCAGGTGCTTCCATTACACTAATAGGAGTAATCAGAATGTCCTTTTTGGCAGTGATCTTCATAATCACCATGGCAGTAAAGGGCAGATGCCGAAGTGACATCATTTGGTGTTCCACCGAGGCGAGGTCTTCAATGTCAAAAGTAGTGGTCAAAATGGCCTTCTTCATGTCCAAGACCTGCCGATAATTGCTTACCATATCGCCACCGACACGTCTTCGGTTGATGTCCAGGTCAAAATTCACATGATTGAATGTTTTGAGAATGTTTGAAACACGCCCTCTTTGGTAGTTGTCATAGACACCATTTAAGACTACATCCTGCACACGCATGGGTTGCGGAGAAGAGACTATACCTACCATCCCATTACCCACAGTAATGCCATAATAGTTGTTAGGATCAATGTTTTTGGCTGGAATATGCCAGGACGACTGATAATAGTTTTGAGAGAATGCCACTAAACCAAACAGCAGCAGAATTCCGGAGAAAATAACTTTCATGATTCAATTAATTAGCGCGTTTCAAAGAGTTCTAAATGCTAGAACTTATTAATAATAAGAATTCTTGGGCATAGATGCCAACAACAATAAGTTATCGGAATAAGGGCATAAGTTTCTGGTTATCTGGGTGTTCAAAGAACTTATCAAACTCTAGAAAGTAACCCTCTGGATCGAAGCCTACAAAGGCTTTGTAACGGCCTCCAGGACCATTTTCAAAGGCACCTTCTCTTAACTCAAAAGGTCCATTTGCTTTCACATATTGATACCAACCATCGAGATCTTCGATGATGAAGGAAACGGTGACACCCTTTTCTTCAGTGAACTTGTGCATGCCTCTTCTTTCATCTACCAGGCCAATGAAACCAGTATCTGTAGCTCTGTAAATCTTGGTCCATCCTTGGTCTGCCACCATTTCTAAACCCAGAACATTTTCAGTAAAGCCTTGCATGGCCAATACGTCTTTATAATAAAGCCAGGTGATGGCACCATGAAAGCTGAGTTGTTTGGCATTGTAGTTTACCGAAGTTTCTACTTCCTCATTTTGCTCTAGATAAGGAACGAACAATTCATTCTCCTTATGTTGTTTGAACATCTCAAATTCCAGCAAATAACCTTCAGGGTCTATCGCCACGAAACCGTCATGAGGGCCTCCGTCTTTGGGTTTATAGGTGTATTTGATTTTGACATTCTGCTCTTGCAAATAAGCATACCACTCCGGCAATTGATTCGTCAATAGGGCGAGTGCGACAGTTTTTGGTTCATCGGCACTGTGCATTCCCTTGGCTGCATCCACCAAGATCAATAAAGCACTGTCTGTAATTTTGATAATGCTTGCATTGTCATATGCTGTCAACAGCTCAAGGCCTAAAGTTTCAGTATAGAAGGTTGTGGCCTTGGCCAGGTCTTTATAATAAAGAAATACATTGGTGGCTTGAATATTAAAATCATCTAAGGTTCTGTAATCGATGTTTTCGGCAAGTAGTCTGTTGATTTTTCGAGGGGAATAGCTGAGCAAACGGCCGAATCTTCTAGAAATTTCCAAGCGCTCTGCTTGGCTATAGTTATTCGATGAGATTAGGGCTTCTTGATCTTTCTTGAGCTGATCATAAGCATATTTGGTATTCCCCTGATGGAGTAGAAGTACTTCTTTGCCTTCTACAATGTCCTCTGGAAACAGCGCGGTTTTAATTAAGTCTGTCTCCCGAGTTACTAAGACATTATGCACCTTTGCTGCTTCTACGGCAAGTGGGTAGAAGGCGTCCATTTCATCTTTTGTCATAGGAGAGCTCAAAGCCAGCTGTTTGACTCCTGCGTTAACCAATTCAGAAAAGGCCGAAACGACTCCTAATTCTCGATCAAATTCTTCTTTGGTGCTGCAGGAACTTAGTACAAGTAAAGCGCATAGGAATGATAAAGCTTTCGTCTTCATGTTTAGTCGTTTTGAGAACCTGAGAATAGTGGAGGGTGTTTTTCATCGAAATCGGTCACCTCTTGATAGGCTTTTGCTAGTGCCAGAATACTTCCCTCGTCATAAAGATTGCCCACAAAGGTCATACTAGTAGGCCGACCTCTTTTGTCAAAACCAGTGGGTATGCTGATCACCGGATGACCGGTTAAGTTGGTGATGAAAAGCTGCCTTCCTCTAAATGTTGGAGCTATGATGACGTCATAATCTTTGAACAGTATATTGATTTCATCAATAAGCTGTCGTCTTTGACGATTGGCTTGCAGGTATTCAACCGCAGGAATTAAACGCGCCTGACGGAGCGAATTGGCTCTTGATCCATAGTGTTGCTCGACCATCTGATCTACTCCTTTCGAGAGAACAAGGTCATCAAAGAACGCACCGGCTTCTGCTCTCAGAATGATGTCAAATACATTGTAGGGATAGTCTTTAGGCAAAGCAATTGGCTCAGGTTCAATTCCCATTTCTTTCAATACCTCAAGACCTTCCCACAGGTTCTTGCCTTGGTCCGATGAATCTGCCTCTATGTCTTCTTTCAAGTAGGCAACCTTAAGGTCTTTAGGAGCTTTGTTCACTTGCTCGAAACCTACTGAGTTGGTGGTAGGGTCCAGATCATCCTTGCCATAGATTGCGTTGAAAACAATCTCTGTGTCTTCTGCCGATCGGCATAAGGGTCCGACTTTATCCATGGACCAACTGAGACTCATAACACCATGTCTACTGACGCGACCGTAAGTTGGTCTAAGCCCAGTAACCCCATTGCGGGTGGCAGGAGAGGTGATGGAACCGAGTGTTTCAGTTCCCAATGAAAAGGCAACTAGACCTGCAGATGTAGCGGAACCCGATCCGGCTGATGACCCACTGGCTCCCTGTTTGATGTCCCATGGGTTTTTGGTTTTCCCTCCGAACCAGACATCACCTCTGGCCAATGAACCGGATACCAATTTGGCTATTAAAACCGCCCCTTGTGCCTCAAGCTTCTTGACCACGGTGGCGGTATAGTTGATCATTTGATCTTTGTAGGGGGCCGCACCCCAAGTGGTCGGATAGCCTTCTACCGCCATTAGGTCCTTTACTCCATAGGGTATGCCATGAAGTATTCCTTTGTAATTGCCAGCAGCAATCTGCCTATCTGCATCACGAGCTTGCTTTAATGCCAACTCCCTAGTGACGGTAATAACACTCTGCAATTGGCCATCATGCTTTTCAATGCGATTTAGATAGATATTGGTCAGTCGTTCTGACGAGAGTTTTTTGGATTTGAGGAGGCTGGCCAACTCCGGAATACTCATAAAGGCTATTTCATCTTCGGAAGAAGGTAAGGCTATATTTTCGGGAATGGCCCATTGGTTGCCTGAAGCATCATGGCTGGGTATCTTGTAGCCGGCTGGGTGTGGATCAAAAAGCAGTGCCGGGAAGGTCTCGTTGTCAGTTTCATACTTTCGCAGCGAGTCGTAGCCGGATTTATTTCTTCCCAGATAGCGATACATGGTATTGACCGCTTGTTTATCAAACTCCAAACCTACCAATTTTTGACCCTTCTTTACGTCCTTTTTAGTAAACCCATATTCTTGACTTTTGCAGGCTGAGAATAAGCAAATGATGGAAATGGCAAGAAGCGAGAGAGTACTGTTTCTTAAGGTCATAGCTCAATATAAGCAATGAGCTGCAAAATGAATGAGTGACTTTTTTTAGCCTCCTTTCAATAGGACAGGCGGTTGATTATTCCTTACAGCAATTACCATGGATTGCCCATTAATGACGATTGGTCTTGCCGATCGATACTCTCCCCAAGTTTTCGATGTATTCAGGAAGTAATCGGGCTGATGGTCGAAGCTTCCATCGCCATTGCCTAATAGTAAGGTGATAGGTTTGGCATCAGAACGACCATAATCGTTTCTGAAAGTGTAGTTATTTCCGAAAACCAAGAGATCTGAGTAGTTATCACCATTGAGGTCCTTGATCATAAAGTCCATTGCACTTGAAAACTGCGCCTCATCTGGCAATTCAAGGACTTCAAATTGACCATCACCCTTATTGATGAATGCCTTTGAGCTAAAGGTATATGCTCTCTTTACTAGGGTTTGATCTTTGAAGTCATTGCCCAGAAGGTCTTCCGGCCCAGTGATTTGAGCATAAGATTTATAATCAGGATGAAGCTTCTTAATACCCGCCATTTGTTTGACTAAGTCATCGCGAGTAGCAAAAGGTGATTCTATGCCTTCTTGAAAGTGAAATAGGAATGGGTCTGTCTGCCCATTGTCATCGAAGTCTCTGAGATACAGGCTTACAGGCTGGTCAATGGAGGATTTGAGTTTATTATTCAAGCCTAAATTGCCCGCAACAAAATCTGCAAGTCCGTCATTATTTATATCGCCTACCTTGAGGCTAAACCACCATCCGTTCGACTGATCAAAAGCATCGACCTCTTTGGGCTCAAACTTTCCTGTTCCATCATTCTCAAGGAGCTGGACTGATGTCCACTCACCAGCATGTAACAAGTCCTGATCACCATCTTGATCGAAATCTATCCATTGGGAGGCATTCAGCATTCCTAGCTCGTTGCTTTTAGCTATTCGCGTGTTGATCTCATTTTTGAAAAGCCCTCTTCCATTGTTGATGAGTAGGTATTGCTGTGGGTTTTTGCCATAAGCTCCGGATACAACATTTGACCCTACGAAGACATCCAGGTCATTATCTCCATCCACATCAGCAATGGCAATGGTTTTGCCTTGAGATCCTATTTGTGGTAAAGCAGCAGGTGAAAACCTAAAGTTGCCACGACCATCATTGAGGTAAAGTCGATCGTAGGAGAAGAGTTGCCCTTCTTCAGATTCATTTCCTCCTGTACTGACATAGAGGTCTTGGTCGCCATCACCATCGGCATCGAAAAACGCAGCAGCGACATCTTCAGCTTTGGCCAATTGAGAAAAAATAGGAGAGGGCTGGGGGGTGAATATTCCCTCGGCCTGCTGGACCCATAATTCTCCTGCCTGATCCCGTGCGCCTCCGAAATAGACATCATCTAGACCGTCTTGATTGACATCGGCAACGGCTAGTGCTGGTCCCTCATGATTAAACTGCCTTGGAATTAGATATTCTCTATCGAAATCTGTGAAGTCATCCTCCGTATGTTCAAAACCAAATGGATTGGTGACGACAGATAATAATTGTGGCGAGGGATTGGTTGTTGGACCATTTGCTTGTTGCGCATTCTTGTAATCCAAAATCAATGTTTGATTGATCGCCTGATTACTGAGGTTTTGTGTTTTTCCATCTGGCCAGATAACCGTTAACTCATCAATGGTCTTCGATTTTCCAAGACCAAAGTGTAGGTTAGGACTAACGCTAGACTGAAAACCTCTGGTGTTGAAGTTCTCCCTTGTTAATTCCTGATCGCCCATGTTCACTGTTACTTTAGCGCCAATACCAAAGGGGTTAAGTCTAGGCCCTTTAAAATTCAACTTCAGGTATCCATTGTCCTTCGATAGGTTTTCATAAATAAAAGCTTCTTGCTCAATATTATTGATGATGAGTTCGAGGTCTCCATCATTATCCAGGTCTGCATAAGCTGACCCATTGGAATAAGTAGATTGACTTAAGCCCCAGGTTTTCGATATGTCTTCGACTTTGAACTCTCCTAGATTTCGTCCCGCATAGTTTGGAATCTGAACCGTAGGTAGGGTTTCTACTAAAAATTCCTCGAGCTCATCCTGGCTTCTTTGTCTAACATCGTTTGAAGTAGATTGATAGTTGAGATAATCCAGGTCGTTAGGTCTTTTATAAATGCCATTGGTGATGTGGATGTCTTGATAACCATCATTGTCCATATCGAAAATCAAGGGTGACCAGCTCCAATCTGAGGCAAAGGTATTGGTAAAGAGGCTCAGGTCAGAGAATTGGCCATTGCCCAGATTTCTTTGCAGGGTATTTCGAACATACTGATGCCCATAACCATAACCTAATTTGATTTTATAGACTTCAGATTTGTCTTCAACAACGGACTTCTTCCAGATTTCTGGATTTGAGGGTAGCATATCAGTGGTGATGATTTCACCCAAGCCATCATTATTCAAATCGGCAATTTCATTACCCATAGAAAAACGGCTGGTATGCGAGATTCTTTGTTCCAATTCTTCTTTGAAAGTGCCATCTTGCTGATTGATGTACAAGTAGTCGTTTTCGGTAAAGTCATTAGACACGTATATGTCAGCCCAGCCATCGTTGTTGATATCGCTGATGGCCACGCCTAGTCCAAAGCCAATAGCACTAGAGTAGATTCCGGCTTGATCGGTGATATCAATAAAACCTTCTGCATCCTGAGCTGCCTGATTTTGAAAGAGCCTGTCACCTCCATTATCAGGTTTATAGCGAGCGCTTGCCTCGGCAAAAACTGCTGGATTTTTCACGGAATGATTGAGGAGGTACATGTCCAAATCCCCGTCTCTATCATAGTCAAAGAAGCTAGCTTGAGTTGAGAACCCTTTGAAGGCTAGCCCGTACTTTTCAGCTGATTCTGAGAAAGTATTATCACCATTGTTAATGTACAGTTCATTTTGCCCCTGAGCCTCTTTGTAATCACCAACATGCGAAACATAAATGTCCAACAGGCCATCGGCATTGACATCTGCCATAGTCACGCCTGTGGACCAGCTACCTTTTCCCACTATGCCAGCGGATTCCGATATATCTTCGAATTTTAAGTCCCCAAGGTTCAAATAGAGCTTGTTTGAAGATTGATTTGATGTAAAGAACAGGTCAACAAGCCCGTCATTGTTTACATCTCCGGTAGCTACACCTCCACCATTGTAGAAGTAGAGGTATTCTAAAATATTGAAGTCTGGAGAAGAGGAGACTGAATTTTTGAAAGTGACGCCTGTTTCATCATGTGGCAGAAGCCGAAATAGTGGTTCGGATTTCTCAACCGAACAACTGAAAGCAATAATTGATAAAAAAAGGACTGAAAACCTGACGCGCATGACCTAGAACTTATAGGCCTTAACGGCTTCGTTATTCATGGCTATAAAGAGTACTTTTTCACCATTGACTTCACGAACCAAAAAGTCTCTTACTTCCCCCTCGATGGAAAGGCCAGTAGCAGATTTTGAGACGGCAGAGAAGTTTCCTTTTCCATCACCTGTAAGTAAGACACCATAGTTGGCGTCATATCTACCAGCCTGTGGTTTTACTCGATGTTGATTACCTCCTAACAATATGTCAGTGTTACCATCACCATTAAAGTCCGCTGTACTGATGGCATAGGTTGGTGACAACTGAGCCTGAACGGGCAATGCTTTAATATCGAAGGTTCCATCACCATTATTGATCATAAGAGAGCTGGCCAGATGAGTAGCTTCGGAAACTACTGCTTTTTCTAATTGAGCGGGAGAGAAGATTTGTTCCATGGTTTGATCATTAAAGGCTTCATATTTAAGGTAGCGCTTCTTGATCGCTGGAATTTGCATTTGGAGTTCATGCTTCAAGGTATAGGGAAGGTTTTTACCATCGACCATTCTAGTAAAGATTTGCTCAGGACTACCGTTTTGATCAAAGTCATTGACATATAACTTGATGGGTTGCGAAGGAGAAGCCTTAAACCTGGAATTGAGGCCATGGTTTCCAAGAATGAAATCCATGTCGCCATCGTCATCAACGTCACTTGCTTCTATTCTGTGGTACCAACCTCGAAAACCTGAAGTCCCGGCTTGTTCGGAGTCATTGGAAAGTTTTCCGTTGTCATTTTTGAAAATTGTAGGATGCATCCATTCACCCACGACAATCAAATCTTGGTCATTATCATTATCTATATCACTCCATACCGCGTTGGTCACCATACCCAGGTCGTTCAATGTTGGAGCAATCTCTTCTGTGGCGTTTTGGAAGCCCCCATTGCCATTATTCAGATAGATATAGCTGGGCGCGGGTACACCATATAAAAAGGGTCTAAGCCTGGAGCCTACAAATAAGTCCATATAACCATCACCATTAATGTCACTTGCCACTACGCTGCCGGTGCTCCAGGTATTTGCACCAAGCACAGGATCGTCAGTTTTTGTGAAGGCCCCTTTTCCATTATTCAGGTAAAGACGGTCAATGAATTGCATGGAACCCAATCCAAATTCATTACCACCACTGGCTACATAAAGGTCTTGATCACCATCATTATCGAAATCAAAAAAGAGGGCATCTACATCTTCTGATAATGCGTCTGATTTAATGTCTTCCTGCTTCGTTTCTCTGTATGAGCCGTCAGTATTTTGGATGTAGATAGCCCCTGCCTGTCCTTTTGCCCCACCGATGTAGACATCTTCGAGACCATCGCCATTCACATCTGCAGAAGTCAACCTTGGCCCCTCATTTGAAACCATATGGTAGGTTAATCGATCGCGATCAAAGTCGATATAAGTACTTTCTTTATGGGCAAAAGGAAGCATTTTCTCAGCGTCTATTTGGGTAAAAACTAAGGCCGTTTTTTCTTTCTCCTTACTTGATTCTGCGGTAGCATCCTGCCATCTGAGTGCAAGGGTTTGATTGGTAGGAATATCATTCAATGTGGTGACTTTGCCATCAGGCCAAGTCACTTCGATCAAGTCTACTTTTTCTAGCAAGCCTAAGCCAATGTTAGGTCTGGCGTCTACGGTGGATTGAAAACCTCTGATTGGAACTTGCTCAATGTAGAACTGCTGATCACCGGCAATTACCCGAACCTTTGTCCCAATGGCAAAAGTGTTTTGCCCTTTTCCTTTCAGGTCGAATTTTAAATAGTGGTTGTTGGTGAGCTGCTCGCCTGCTTTATTTTCGAAGATATTGGCCACAGCATTGACGTTGTTTACCACTAAATCCAAATCACCATCATTGTCCAAGTCTCCGTATGCCGAACCATTGGAATGTACGGCCTCTCCTAATCCCCATTTCTGTGCTTGATTTGAGAAGCTCAGGTTACCCGAGTTTTTGTAAGCATAGTTTGGAATAGGAGTAACTGGAATAGGGTCAATCAAGCTTTTATAATTGACTCCATCTTGATTGATGGCATTTACTTTGGTGTCATTGTCATCGGCAAAATTGAGGTAATCCAAGTCGGTAATATCTTGGTAGATCCCGTTGGCAACAAAGAGATCTTTCAGTCCATCATTATCCATGTCGAAGAACAGAGCACCCCAACTCCAATCTGTAGCTTCTACCCCTGCCAATCTACCAACTTCGGTATAAGTGCCGTCACCATTGTTCATATGGAGCATATTTCGAATGAACTGATGGTGGTACCCGTTTTGCACACCGTAGTTATATCGGTCATAGCTTTCGAATGTAGTGACTTGCTTCAGCCTTTCGTCCGGTTCTGGAAGCATATCGGTTACGAAAATATCGGGATTGCCATCATTATTAATATCGGCCATATCGGCACCCATGGATGCTTGACTTATAGATTGCATACTTGACTCCAATACTTCGTCAAATGTGCCATCCCCTTGGTTAATATAGAGGTAGTCTCTTTCAAAAAAGTCGTTCGATATGAAGATGTCCAACCAATTATCGGCATTAACATCGCCCACCGTTACGCCCAGGCCAAAGCCAATGATACTTCCATAAATACCAGCATCCTCGCTCACATCAGTGAACTTACCATCATCATTCCTGTAGAGTTTATCACCTCCTACTGCATCTCGTATGGGCCTTTCATTCTTTTGAAGGTTAAAACTGCCGATTGCTTTGTAGGAGTTGTTCAGTAGGTAGGCGTCAAGGTCTCCATCTTGGTCGTAATCAAAGAATGCCGCATGGGTCGAAAATCCTTTATCTGCTAAACCATAAGCTTCAGCGTTCTCTGTGAAAGTACCGTCACCATTGTTGATGAAGAGCTCATTTTGTTTGTCATCGCCAGAGATGTCTCCTGAGTTGCAGACATAGATATCAAGGAAACCATCACCGTTTATATCGGCCATACTTACCCCAGTGCTCCAGGCCTTCTGCCCTGAGACGCCTGCCTGATCTGTAATGTCTTCGAACTTTAAGTTCCCAAGGTTTTTGTAGAGTTTATTGGCCACTCTGTTGCCAGTGAAGTAGATGTCGACTAAGCCATCATTGTCAATGTCACCTAGTGCCACGCCACCACCATTATAGAAATTTCTATAGGTATAGATGTTGAATTCCTCATCGAATATGAGCTCGTTTTCGAAAGAAACGCCAGAGTTTTTAGGTTCAAGCTTATTGAAAAGCGTTGGGCCTGATTGCTCTGGAGTAGAGCAGGCTACCATCAGGGTAATAAGGCCAAAAAGAGAAGTTTTGATAGCGTTCATAAATCAGAGTTAGGACTTTTCGCTATTAATCTCGTTTAGTTTAAGCAGGTCGGTAAATATCACAGATACGGATGAAATGCTCTGTCTGTATACCCTGATGCGTCTATTCCCATCCACTTTTACCCAAACCGTTTTTGTACCATCATCATTTACCATTTTGATAAAACCTTCTCCGTACCAGGATTCCAGCACATCAATGACTTCTTCTATTAGATTGTCAACAGAAAGCTCCTCGTTCCAAAGGGCCCAATTGTCATACTTGAACTCAACGGGCATTTCGAATATTTTTCCGTCTACAAATTTTGGATAAAAATGCATAGATGTGCTTTCCTTGAAAAACTCACTGGCATCGTATTTAATCTGATTTCCCACACCATTGGTGAGCAAGCCTTTCTTGTTCATTTCCCAACAGTGGACAAAGAAATCCTTCGATTCCATTTCTAGACTAATACCCAAATAGAGGCTGTCTTGGCGAACGTTGGTACTCAACTCTGCCTCTACGAGTTTTTGATACTCGGATTTTCTTGTGCAGCTAGTGTACAGACCTACCAGCGTAAGAACCATTAAGCTGACAATTATCGATCTACTCTTCATTTATTACTTTTTTGTAGGCAAGGCTACCTTCATTACTTCTTACAAAAAGAAAGACATCTTCGCCTTTCACCTTTATTTTTTTGATTTGGCGTGTGTCATTCCTAACCAGAATGCCAGATTCTGAGGGCTTTAGGGCCTTAAAGCCTTCACCTCCAAGATTGAGTAAAGTTAAGCCATAAGAACCATTATTGATACCCATTTCAGGCTTCATTCGTGTTTGATTACCTCCTATGATCAGGTCAATTAAACCGTCATCATTAACATCTTCTGGAAGAATACTAAAAACCTGAGAAAACTGTGCTTCTGCAGGTAATGTAGCTTTTCTGAATCCTCCGTTGGACTCTTGATAGAATATGCTCGTTCTAAGCTCATTGGCTTGGCTCACAATAGAATTATCTAGCATCCCTTCATCAAACAAATCTTTGATGGTCTGGTCCTTATAGCTTTCGTGTTTAACATACTTTTTTCTCAGGCCTGGCAGTTGCTTGACCAGGTCAGGTAGTAAAACGATTGGATAACTGGTTTCGCCTTCGAACTGCGTGATGATTTGCTCAATGCTGCCGTTTTGATCAAAGTCATTTACATAAATAGATAATGGATGATTCTCATCTGCTTTCAACCGGCTATTCATGCCATGGTTCCCCGCAATTATGTCGAGCAGCCCATCGTTGTTCATATCAGCAATCGAAAGACTATGCCATAGGCCCTGCGAGACCGGGATTTCATTAAGCTCAAATCCATTTTGGTTATTAGTGAAAACCTTGATGCCCATCCATTCTCCAAGGACTATTAAATCCTCATCTCCATCCCCATCAATGTCTGAAACAACTCCATCGGTCATCATGCCTACATTGGTAAATGAAGTGATGTCCTTAACCTCTTTAAAGGATTGGTCGTTGTTTTCGTAGAGATGTATACTTCCAGGTATGCCATAGGCGAATGGGGTACTTCGAGTTCCTGAAATCAGATCCAGGTCACCATCACCATCGAAGTCTATGGTTTTCAAAAAGGCTGAACTCTCGCTGACGGATTGGAATTGTATCCATGGCATGCGTTCAAAATTGGCCTTGCCATCGTTGAGGTAAATTCTATCCTGCAACATTGGGTCCAGAGCCCCATATTCATAGCCTCCGCTGGCCACAATCAGGTCTAAGTCACCATCTTTATCCAGGTCGACAAATGAGGCGTCAATATCTTCTGATAGCAAATCTTGATTCAGCGGATTTGTATTGAATGATCCATCTGCTTTTTGTAGATGAATTTTACCAGAAAAGCCTTTGGCCCCTCCGATAAATAGATCTTCCAGCCCGTCATCATTAATGTCACCAATGTCCACAGCAGGCCCCTCATTAGAACTCATTTGGAAGAGGAGTCGGTCACGATCAAAGTCGATGAATTTATTTTCAGTGTGAGACAATTCTCCTCGAATAGTGGCCTGTTTGAATAGAGAAGTTATAAGGCGGGTATCAATTGAAGGGTTGACATTCATGGCTTTTTTTGAAAGCACAACCTTTTGGTCAATTGCCACATTTATTAACTCTGATTTTGCATCATCTGGCCATGTGATTTCAATTCGGTCAATCTTGGATTGGTTTCCTAAACCGAAATGAAGAAGATGATCCATCGATGACATGTATCCCTTGACCGGATGAAACTCTTTTGTAAGTTTAAAAGCTCCAGCATAGACTGTAACTTTTGTGCCAAAAAGTTGATGGGCCTCTGAGGGATCAAAAGTAAGCGTTAGGTAATGATTGCCTGTGTTTTGCCTGCTGAGGTTTCTATAGATGAGCGCAGGGCTATTGATATTATTAATGATTAAATCAAGGTCACCATCATTGTCTAAATCTCCATAGGCAGCTCCATTTGAAAAGGCCTTATCGGTCAGGCCCGTCTCTCCAGCTTTATCGACAAAATTAAAATCTCCCTGGTTTTGAAAGAGGTGGTTCTGAAGAGGTACTGAAGGGATCGCATCTAGTAATTTAGTAACAACCAAGCTATCGGCTCGGTACTGTTCAAAAAGGAGGGTGTTGTTTGCATAAAAGTTAATGTAGTCTTGATCGGTAAGGTCTTTGACTACACCATTGGCTACGAAAATATCTGATTTGCCATCATTGTCATAGTCGAACATGAGTGCTCCCCAGCTCCAATCCGTAGCATGGACACCTGCCTGTCTGCTAATTTCACTGAAAACAACTTCCTTGTTATTTTCTGGATTGACCCCCAGGTTTTGTTGTAGCGTGTTTCTGGTAAACTGGTGATGATATCCGCTATTAATATTGGCTTGGTATTTATCCCAGCTTTCAAAAAGTGTTTTGGTTTTCACTCTTTCCTGAGAGGCAGGCAGCATTTCGGTCACATATATTTCGGGATATCCATCATCATTAAGGTCTGAGATATCAGCTCCCATAGAGCCCATACTTGTTTCCGAAATCATCTGTTCTAGAGACTCAGTAAAAGTCCCGTCCTGATTGTTAAGGTATAGATAGTCCCTTTCGAAGAAGTCATTGGAGACAAACAGGTCAGGCCAGTTGTCCTGATTAACATCTGCTGCCGTTACCCCAAGCCCAAAGCCAATGGCGCTGCCATAGATTCCTGCCTCTTCACTGACATCTGTAAATTGCTTGCCATCATTTCTATATAGCTTGTTACCCCCGTTTGGGTCTCGTAATTCTCGTTGCCCTTGACGAAGGTCATATCCACCGACCGATCTCGTGCTATTGTTCAACAAGTAAAAGTCCAGATCACCATCTCTGTCATAATCAAAAAAAGCTGCATGAATAGAAAGGCCTATTTCATCAACGCCATACTCTTTGGCCTTGTCAGTGAAGGTAAGATCACCATTATTGATAAACAGTTGATTGTATCTATGTTCTCCTTGTAGTGGACCGGATTTACAAACGAAAATATCCAGAAGGCCGTCCCCATTAACATCTGCCATGGATACACCTGATGACCAGACATTTTTACAGGCCACACCAGCAGACTCCGTAATGTCTTCAAACTGAAAGTTGCCTTTGTTCAGGTAGAGTTTGTTGTCAACCAGGTTACCTGAAAAATAAATATCGGTTAGCCCATCATTGTTAATGTCGCCTAGTGATACTCCCGCTCCATTATAAAAGTTTTTGTAAGTATATGCGTTCAGTTGTTCGTCATACTCCAAGTGATTTTCAAAATCTATTCCTGATTCGGAGGCCAAGACTTTTTCAAACAGAGGAGTCTTGTCACTTGACGTCTTACAGCCAAGAGTGATCATGAATGATGAAATTAGTAAGTAGATTTTTAACCGATTAGGCATCTTACAAAGATGTGAAATATAGAGCAAAAAAGGCCCCGACTAGTCGGGGCCTTTTCAATGATTATGATAAAGTAATCCTAGTTATATCCAGGGTTCTGTTGTAAGTCAGGGTTAGCATCTCTCTGAATTTGTGGAATAGGGAAGATGTTAACAGATGGGTTAGAAGCATTCTTCTCCCACCATGGGTCATTATACTTACCAAATCTAATTAAGTCAGATCTTCTGTAACCTTCAGCAAACATCTCTCTACCTCTTTCAGCAAGAAGAATGTCATCATCTAGCATAGTAAGCGGGTCAATACCAGCTCTTGATCTGATTTGGTTCACATAATTCAATGCGCCAGCTGAGTTACCTTGTCTGTGCATCACTTCTGCTTTCATCAATATGATATCTCCATATCTGAAAATTGGGAAGTCATTACTCAAGTTAGGTGTAGCACCAACTCTGAATTCGAATTTACCCACTCTAACACCAGCTTGTCTCAATGAATTAGGGGCTAACTCATTGATTTCTGGAGTAAAGTTAAGTCCAGGACCATCAGGGTCAGCACCTTCAGCGTTATCATCTGTAAGAGGGCTACCATCCAAAGCAAATTGAGGACCAGCAAGGAAGCTATTTCTTCTTGCGTCATTGGTCTCAAAAGCATTGTAGAATTCCTCTAGAGAAGCATATCCATTCCATGGAGAATCTTGGAGATCGAAAGTTGCTTGCGTCTGGTAGTGACCAGTCATTTGTGCAATGTTGAATCCACCAGCATTATTCTCGTCATAAGGTAAGGTCAAGATGTTCTCACTAGAGTTCTCATTGTTAGTTACAAAGTTAGAGAAGAAGTTATTCTCTAAGCTAAATACACCACCATTGATGATGGCATCAATTTGAGTCTCAGCATCCGCCCATCTTGCGCTTCCAGTATATACCTCAGCATTCAAGTAAAGCTTGGCTAACACTGCACGAGCAGACCATTCGTTCATGGTAGTCTTAGTATTCTCGCTTGATAGCTCAGAGATGTTGTCAAGAATTGAATTTTCAATAAACGTGAAAACATCTGCTCTAGTACGCGTTGGAGGTGTCGGATCAGTATCAGTTTCTAATACGATCGGTACATTTCCATAAGCATCAACCAACCAAAGGTAAACTAAGGCTCTCAATACTCTCAACTCTGCAACAAGCGCTGTTACATTAGGGTTCTGCTGAATTAAGAGGTTGATATCACCAATTGCTGTGTAGCAATATGCCCAAGCATTGTTGATAGACTCCTCGTTAGCATTATACTCATGTCTGTGCATTCTTAACCACTGACCACCATCTTCCCAGTCAGCTCCTTTATGGGCAATTGCCATCTCATCAGAAGCTACTTCGTGCATTGACCATAGAGAGTTATGACCACCCCATGTTCCGATGATACGCTGATAAGCAGAAGCTTTCAACACATCAATTAGCGCAGGTTCCGTGCTATTCGCGAGTTCCTCTGGAGTTACACCATCGAAAATTTCCTGCACCGGTTCCTCACAAGCCGCTGCTACAAAAAGTAGCGCCACAGCAAGAATTGTCGTTTTAGTATATCTAATCATTTCTTAATTATTTAATATTCAATTTCACACCGAGTGTAAATGTTCTCGTAGGAATAAACGTGTTTCTTCTTTCAAGACCAGGAACCAAAGGATTACCACCGTCAGTATATCTTACTTCAGGATCTAAACCAGTGTAGTTTGTAATTGTGAACAAGTTTTGCGCAGCGAAGTACACATTAATGTTCTCAACCCAATCAGAATTAGAAGGTACAGCGTATCCTAGCTGCAAGTTATCAAGTCTGATGAACGTTGCATCCTCGATATATAAATCAGAGAACGTAGGTGACGCAGTCACGACAGGAGTTTTGTCAGTTACAACACTATTCCATGCACTTGTACTAGCATCTTGGTTTTCGTAGAAACTTCTGAATGAGTTATATAGGTCGTGACCGATACTACCTCTCAAGAAGAAACTGAAGTCCCAGTTCTTATATCTGAACGAGTTATTGATACCGAAATCTGCATCAGGAAGTGCGTTACCAATAACTGCTAAATCGTCAAGCGCAAAGTCTGCTGCAGAAGAACCTCTAACACCATTTGCATCTTCTAGAACGTATTGGCCATTCTCATCGATACCGATGAACTTAGCACCTACGAAGTTACCCAATGTCTCACCCACAGTATTCAAAATAATCTGTGTGTTGTTCTGACCAGGAGAACCTAGGTTACCACCGCGGATTTCTTCGAATCCAAGACCATCACCAATTGATAGTTTTTCAATTGTCGTCTTGTCGTAGATAGTGAAGTTGAAAGAAGGTGTCCAAGATACTTGGCCAATTTTCAAACCATTGTAAGCAGCGGCAAATTCAAAACCTGCAGATCTTAAGTCAGCAAGGTTTACCCAAGTAGAACCTACAGTGTTGAAGTTTCCTTCATCGAATGGGTTTGGAGCTCCAATTGGCACAGGAATGTTGAAGATAAGGTCTTCAATGTTTCTTGTGTAGTAATCAGTAGTACCAGTGATTTTACCATCAAGGATTGCAAAGTCGAATCCAACGTTGAATTCTTTCTTGGTTTCCCACTTCAAGGTTGGGTTAGGGTTTTGAGCTTGTCTAGGAGCAATGAACTGATCATCAGCAGTATTTGCATCACCATCCAAGTCAATTCTACCACCATTTCTAATTACAGGAAGTGCTAGGTCAGCTGATGGAGGAAGTGCTCCAGTAATACCGTAAGAAACTCTGAATTTCAATTGTGATATAGGGCCTAGGTCAGCAATCTCAGTAAGTTCAGCACCTGCTGACACCGCTGGGAAGTAACCTGTTTTCTCGTTTTCACCAAAACCTGAGTAAGACTCAGAACGCACACTCGCTGAAATGAAGTAAATGCCTTGGTAATTAAGGTTAGCTCTGAAGAATGCAGAATTCAATACGTTAGCATTCTTGTAAGAGTAGTAGTTAGTTCCGGGGCCAGTTGCCAAAGCACCAGCACCTAAGTTATTCGCTCCGAAAGAATCGAAAAGGAACTGACGAGTTTGAAGACCAAAACCTTGGCTTGTGATTTCCTGACGCTCAGCACCAATTAGTAAATTAGCATCAAGTCCGTCAGCAATCTCAGTATTGTAGTTCAATGTACCAGTGATGATTTCAGTAAATCTGTCATCAGTAGTTCTGCTGGCTACACCACCGAAAGGTCCACCGAAATCAAAGTCCGACTTAGACCAAACGTTAGCATTCAAACCATTGAATCTATCTTGGTTATACTGAACGGCAACTGTTAAATCATCTGTGATGTCAAACTCACCTCTGAAAGAAGCTAGGATAGTCTTGTTATCACCACTGAAGTTTTGCTCTCTTCTTAATGCTTCTGGGTTAAAGAAGTCTGAAGAAGCCAAAGTTTGGAAGTAACCTCCTAAACTGTTCTGGCTTAAAGTACCATCATCGAGTATTGGAGCAGTTGGGTTATACGTCAATGCGAAATCGAATAAGTTATTATTCTTAGCACCAAATGATCCGTTAGTAATGTTAATGTTAGCAGTTAGTCTCAAACGATCGTTGATCGCATTGTGCGTAACATTAAGTCTTGTATTAAGTCTTTCATTTTTGAAACCCTTAACGATACCTTCATTATTTCTGTAGTTAACAGAAGCACGGTAAGAAGTACCACCCATAGAACCGCTCAAGCTTACGTTAGTAGCGTATGAGAAAGCATCCTGAGTAATTACATCAATCCAGTCAGTATCTGATCCAAAGTCAGTTCCACCTCTTGCAAGGAACTCGTCTCTTCCAAGAACACTGATTTTATTAAGTGTCTTTTGCTCGATACTTGCAAAAGTGTTAACAGAGATGTTAGTCACACCTTCACCAGTGTTACCTTTAGTAGTAGTAATAAGGATAACACCAGAAGAACCTCTAGCACCGTAGATTGCTGCAGCAGAACCATCTTTCAAAACATCGATAGACGCAATGTCATTCGGGTCAACGTTACCAAGATCTGCACCAGGAACACCATCTAATACAATGAGTGGCGCTTGGTTACCACCGAAAGTAGAGATACCTCTTAAACGGATGTTAAAGCCTCCGTTAGGGTCACCACCTGGTCTTGTAATAGATAGACCTGCAACTTTACCTTGAAGCAACTGGGTAGGATTCGAAATGTTACCACTGTTAAAGTCTTCAGGCTTAATGCTGGCTACAGCACTTGTGATCTCTTTCTTTTCTTGAGATCCATAACCGACAACTACGATTTCGTCTAGCTCAGCGTAGTCTGGTTGTAACACTACATTAATAGTGCTTTGCGTACCCACTAGCACCTCTTGTGAGATATACCCCACAAAAGAGAATACTAATGTTTCGTTGGCAGCTACTTGAATGGAATAGGTACCATCTAAATTGGTAGCCTCCCCTCTTGTAGTACCTTTAATCGTTACGTTTACACGTGGGATGCCTAAGCCGTCATCTCCCCCTGTAACCGTACCGGTAACGGTCTTTGTTTGAGCCAGTAGTGCCCCTTGGAAACCCACTGACATAACAAGTAGGATTAGTAAAAACTTTTTCATACAATCATTTTTAATTTACTTGATTTCAGGCCGAATTCGGCCAAAAAAGTGCAATCGAATGCTTAAAGTACTATTACTGGGGGGTAAATCATAGCCGACTTAACCTAAAATTAACGCAAACGTTTGCAGTAAATCGCGATTTTCGCATAGTAAAGGCACAATTGAAGAATCTAACTCTCAGATTGGCAGTCTCATATTAAGCCCATGTTAATGGATACTTGAGCCCTCTAAACGGTCTCAAAAAACGCCAAAAACCATGAGCCGTTTCAAGTGTTCAGATAGCCTTGAAATACGGTTTAATTCATAATAATTTGTGCTGAAGCAGAGGATGTCTAATTTCAGCCTGTAAACGATTTTTACAATGGACTGGAAAGTACTCTTGAATAGCGAGGAATCTCATCAAAAAAACACAGATCGATCGGTGTTTGACAGGGATTTTGACCGAATAATATTCTCACATCCTTTTAGAAAGTTGCAGGACAAAACGCAGGTACATCCACTTCCAGAACATGATTTTGTACACAATCGTTTGACGCATAGTCTGGAGGTTTCAAGCGTTGGAAGGTCATTGGGCAGAACTGTTGGAACGGTTATTTTACAACGACACCCTGATTTAGAACCTTTCTTTAGTGCAAACGATTTTGGTCTGATTACGGCATCGGCATCTCTGGCTCATGATATTGGCAACCCCCCTTTTGGCCATTCAGGAGAAGATGCTATTTCTGATTATTTCGTCACTAATAAGGACCTTTTGGAAACGGATTTTTCCCAACAGCAGTGGTTTGATTTAATCAACTTTGAAGGCAACGCTCAAGGCTTTAGACTGTTAAATAAGTCAGGTTATCAAGGGTTGAAACTAACGAAGCCTACTTTGGCTGCGTTTACTAAATACCCAAGACCATCAAAAGTTGCAGACAAATTCAAACCGAGGAGAAGTCAAAAGAAATATGGCTTTTACCATTCGGAAGCAGAAATCTTTAAATCATTGGCTGAAGACCTGCAACTTCATATGCTTGCCAAAGAACAATGGTGTCGCCATCCTTTGGCATTTTTGGTTGAGGCTGCTGATGACATTTGTTATCATATTATCGATTTGGAAGATGGCTGTAATCTCGGACTTATTAGCCATGAAGATACAGTAGCTTTATACGCACAAGTTATAGGCTCCAAATTTGATGCTGCCAAATTGAAAACCATAAAGAGCAAGGCTGAGCAAATAGCCTTATTAAGGGCATTGTCTATCGGAGCACTCATTGAGCAAAGTGTGGAGCATTTCTTATCTAACGAAGTAGAGATACTTTCAGGGGAATACGATATATCACTTACAGATGATATTGACGCCAAAGAGGCATTGGAAGAAATCAAGAGCCTGTCTATCCAGAGGATTTATCGTGCTCAACATGTGGTTGAAATTGAAGCAGCAGGATTTAACGTACTGAATGGATTGCTCGAATCATTTGTACCCGCAGTGGTAAACCAATCAAAAATTTCTAAGAAGCAATCTGTTGCATTTCGGTTGTTGCCTGAAGATATAAAAATGGAAATAAAAACAGCTCCCAATCAGTACACTGCATTGAGGGCCCTATTAGATTATATTTCCGGTTTGACCGATTCCAATGCTATGAGCCTTTATAGAAAACTTATGGGCATATCATTGCCTAGAATGCGCTAGCTTTTTTATAGCGATTAATAAGGAGTATTTCGAATATGATAGAAAGGGGAAAATATTACCTTTGTCCTCTTGTTTGAAAATGTGGTCTAAACTCCCTCATATCGTATTGAAATACAGGCTTATATTGATCATCGCGATCTTCCTGTTTACAGCCTTTATGGGCTATCAGGCAAGGAATGTCAAGATGGCATTTAATTTCAATACCGCTGTACCGAGTACAGACGAGAGCTACCGCTACTTCCAGAACTTTAAAGAAAAATTTGGAGAAGACGGTAATATCCTAGTTGTGGGTGCAAAGGATAGCGCACTGTTTCATCTGGAAAACTTCAATAAGTACAAAGCGCTTAGCGAAACGATTGCAGGTATTGAAGGCATCAGTAATGTGATATCATTGCCTGCTCTGCAAAAGATTGTCAAGAATCAAGACAACCGAAGTTTTGACTTAGAGCCCTTGATGACTCAGTCACCTCAAAGTCAGGAGGAACTAGATGCCCTCTTGCAAGAAGCATTGGGATTGAAGTTCTATGCCGGACAATTGCTTAACCCAGAAAATGGCGCAACGCTCATTCTTATTAATATGGAACGAGAAGTGCTTAACTCTGCAGGGCGAAATGATATTGTCAATGAGATAAAGAAGATAGGGGAAACCTTTGCAACGGATACCGGAATTGATCTTCATTATTCTGGAATGCCTTTTGTCCGCACTATCATGCAACAAAAGACCAATAAGGAACTTACGCTTTTTATTGTACTGTCCTTGAGCATTACAGCACTCATTCTTTTTCTATTCTTTCGCTCCTTTACATCTGTACTAGTACCATTGATCGTCATCAGTGTGGTTGTGGTTTGGACGCTAGGAACCATAGGCCTGCTAAATTATAACATCACAATTTTGATGGGCTTGATACCCTCCATCATTGTCGTCATTGGTATACCCAATGGTGTATACTTAATCAATAAATACCACCAAGAGTTTGCCAAACACGGCAACAAGCCGAAAGCGTTGAGCAGAATGGTCAGGAAGATTGGTTTGGTGACTTTCATAACCAACTTCACTACAGCGATAGGATTCTTGGTGCTGGTAACAACCGACATCAAATTGCTTAAAGAGTTTGGTCTTGTGGCAGGGATCAACATACTGGCCACCTTTATAGTAAGTATCATTTTGATCCCGGGCATACTTTCTTATTTACCAGCTCCGAAAAAAAATCAACTCAAGCATTTAGAGTTCAAGGCGGTTGGTAAGTTTCTTGGTTTGCTTGATCTTATTGTCCATAGACATCGTTATCGTGTTTTCGCGGTGACCGCCATTATTTTGACGTTCGCCATTGTAGGTTTAACCAGGCTTTATTCTGTAGCCTATATGGTAGATGACATCCCTGAAAAATCAGAGTTGAAGCAGGACCTTTATTTCTTCGAGGATAACTTCAGTGGAGTGATGCCACTTGAAATTATCATTGATTTTGGCAGACCAAAGTCCACCATCAATGCTCGTAACCTCAGAAAGGTGGATCGTTTGGAAAGGGCTTTAGAGCCCTTGGAAAATATTTCATCCCCTATTTCAATCGTCTCTTTTGCTAAGGCAGTGAGGCAGGCCTTTTACAATGGAAACGATCGATTTTATGGACTCCCTAGCCCGAGTGATCGAAACGTAATTCTCAGTTACTTGAGCAACCGTGATGGGGACGCGGGTCTATTAGATTCTTTTGTTGATTCTACAGGGCAAGTGATGCGTGTATCTTTGAAAATAGCAGACATAGGCTCCGAAAAAATGGACTCACTCATTACCAATGTAGTTCAGCCAGAAATAGACAAGGTATTTGATGATGAGAAAATAGAAACAGCAGTTACAGGTTCCACCCTGTTGTTTGTTAAAGGGAACAAGTTTTTGATAGAGAACTTACGTTTCTCGCTTTTATTGGCCTTTGCCATTATTGCAGTGATTATGGCCATCCTTTTCGCCAACATCAGAATGATCATCATTTCACTGATTCCTAATTTCATTCCATTGATTATGACGGCCGGAATCATGGGATTCTTTGGCATTCCATTGAAACCAAGCACTGCTTTGATTTTCAGCATTGCCTTTGGAATATCCGTAGACGATTCGATCCACTTTTTGGCAAAATATAGACAAGAGCTTTTTGCCAAGAACTTCTTCGTACCTGTAGCGATTAGTAACAGTATCAGAGAAACAGGATCAAGTATGCTATATACTTCGATCATTCTATTCTTCGGTTTTGTGATTTTCGTGTTTTCAGACTTTGGAGGGACTGTAGCTCTTGGTTTATTGACATCGCTGACGCTATTCTTTGCGATGATCACGAACCTGACATTGTTGCCGGCATTGTTGATGGTTTTTGACAGTGGAAAGCGAAACCAGAAGATTCATCCTTTGATAGAGCACTATGAGTTTTACATAGAAGATGATGACGAAGAAATTGACACAGACAATTTATTGATTAAGAAAGACGACCCATTCTTGGGTTCTACCGATAGGTGATAAGTATTGAAAGGAATTAAAGTGAGTAAGTATAAAGAGTACAAAAAACCGGAATTTGCGAAGGTTGGCGAAGACATACTTCAATTCTGGAAAGACAACGACATTTTTGAAAAGTCAGTTTCTGAGAAAGAGGGCAGACCGACTTTTACATTCTTTGAAGGGCCACCATCTGCGAATGGTACACCGGGTATTCACCATGTCATGGCCAGAACGGTCAAGGATATTTTCTGTCGATACAAAACTCAAAAAGGATTTCAGGTAAAACGTAAAGGAGGCTGGGATACCCATGGTCTTCCTGTAGAGCTTCAGGTAGAAAAAGAACTGGGCATCAAAAAAGAAGACATCGGCAAAAAAGTGTCTGTCGATGAGTACAATCAGAAGTGTCGTGAAACGGTGATGCGTTTCAAGGATATCTGGGATGACCTGACTGAAAAGATGGGTTACTGGGTAGACCTTGACAACCCATACATCACTTTTGAGAGAGAATACATAGAGTCAGTCTGGAGTATGCTCAAGGAGCTCTATGACAAAGACCTCATCTATAAAGGCTATACGATTCAGCCATACTCTCCTGCAGCAGGAACGGGTTTAAGTTCACATGAGTTGAACCAACCAGGTACTTATAAAGATATTAAGGACACGTCATTAACAGCTCAGTTCAAAGTATCTGGTACTGAAAATGATTACATCCTTGCTTGGACGACCACACCGTGGACACTTCCGGCAAACAATGGTTTAGCTGTAGGTGCAGGCATTGAATATGTAAAGGTCAAAACCTTTAATCAGTACACCTTTGAACCTATCAATGTCATCCTTGCGAAGGATCGAGTTGGCTATTATTTCAACGATAAGGCCAAAGACCTAAAGATCGAAGACTACAATCCTGGTGATAAGCTTATTCCTTTTGAGGTGATCGATTCGTTCAAAGGAAAAGACATGGCTGGAATGGACTATGAACAGTTAATGCCATACATTCCATTAGAAAAGCCGGCTTTTACAGTGGTAGTTGGTGACTTTGTGACCACGGAAGATGGTACAGGGATCGTTCATATTTCCAAGACTTTCGGTGCCGATGACTTTAGAACATCTGCACAGTACAATATGCCAGGGGTCTTTGTAAAAGACGAAGAAGGCAAGGATGTGCCGATCGTTGATAAACAGGGAAGGTATGTGAAAGAGATCACAGACTTTGCTGGTATGTATGTCAAAAATCAATACTACAAAGAGGAGGAGGCTCCGGAAAAGTCTTTAGACGTATTGATTTCTATTAAGCTGAAGGAAGAAAACAAAGCTTTCAGGGTTGAAAAGTACGAGCACTCTTATCCACATTGCTGGCGTACTGATAAGCCGGTACTTTACTATCCATTGGACTCGTGGTTTATCAAGACTACTGCCTATAAGGATCGATTAGTAGAACTCAATAAGACAATCAATTGGAAACCAGCATCTACCGGTGAAGGCCGTTTTGGAAATTGGCTGGAAAACTTGGTAGACTGGAACCTCAGCAGATCTAGGTATTGGGGGACACCACTGCCCATTTGGGTTTCTGAAGACAAGAAAGAGCAAAAGTGTATTGGCTCCATTGCCGAATTGAAAGAGGAGGTTCAAAAGTCAGTGGATGCTGGTTTTATGCATGAGCAGATTTCTGATGATTTCGATTTACACAGGCCTTATGTAGATGACATCATTTTAGTCAGCGATTCTGGTCAAAAAATGAAGCGTGAGCTCGACTTGATTGATGTGTGGTTTGATTCAGGAGCAATGCCTTACGCGCAGTGGCATTATCCATTTGAAAACGATGATATTTTTGAAAAGAGCTTCCCGGCTGACTTCATCGCTGAGGGAGTTGACCAAACGCGTGGTTGGTTCTTTACGCTCCATACTTTAGGCGTCTTATTGCATGATAAAGTGGCCTTCAAGAATGTTATAGCGAATGGACTGGTGCTTGATAAGAATGGCAATAAAATGTCCAAGCGATTGGGGAATGCTGTAGACCCATTCAAGACGATCGGAGAGTATGGGCCAGATGCTACCCGTTGGTATATGATCTCCAATGCCAACCCTTGGGACAACCTAAAATTCAATATTGAAGGTGTGGGTGAGGTACAAAGAAGGTTCTTTGGTACGCTACATAATACCTATAACTTCTTCGCGC
>Ga0207422_1002267_pt1 | contig 27095 bp, 24 predicted proteins | sample MarCyaLeptolynsp_FD_187757 | JGI IMG/M metagenome (GOLD analysis project Ga0207422, IMG submission 187757) | Marine cyanobacterial communities from Panama - species 1 Leptolyngbya sp. (SPAdes) | ecosystem: Environmental > Aquatic > Marine > Unclassified | place: Panama: Panama City | collected... | reverse complement strand
CGATCATGCCATTCAGAGAGATTACCGGCATCGCCCGAAACGAACAAGACCGGCTGGCCTTCGCTGTCGACCGCAAAAGCGGCTCCTGTCACCCCAGGCCAAAGGCGCGCAGCTGTCTCAACTGAAAACGCGTAGAGACCGTTCGCCGAAGCAGCATGCCGGCCAAGAAGCCAGAGCCGGCCTTCGCCGTCCAACCGACCGGCATCTCCAGTGCGATGCCAGACGGTTTCGCCTTCAACAAGCTTGGTTTCAAGATCCCGGGAGGCGTCAAGATAACCGCGATTGACGTGTGGGCCGGAGACCAGGATTTCGTCATCGGCAAATTTCAGCGCGACTTCTTTGACGGGCGTTCCGACCGGAAGTCCCTGTCCGGAGCCGGCAGCATCCCAGTCCGCTTCGCTCAAGCTCTCCAGATGCGCATGGGCAACGGGCTCTGCTTCCGTCGATCCATAGACAACGGTCAATCCTATCGTTGGGTTGTGTTCGATAAACCGGCGCGCGACATCGGGATAAAGCGGTCCACCTCCGGTCATCACCCTTTGAAGACCACTGCCGAATGGAGCGCCGGCAAGCCGGTCGACAATCACCGGCGGCACCAGAAGGCGGGTTGCGGCGACACTTTGCGCGAGACGACGAATGCGGTCTGCACCGGTGCGATCATGCCGGCGCAGGTTCCAATTCGGCATAACGGCCGTCGACCCGTGGCCGATGCAGGTCAGGACGAAGGCGGGAAAAGCGACAATATCCGTTTCATCGCGATCAGACGCAATCAGTGGCGCCAAGGCGCTGTGCTGCGCTTTCATGAGCCCGTGTGACCGTTCGATTGCCTTCGGTTCGCCCGTACTTCCACTCGTAAAGGAAATCAATGCCGGGTCGCTGCGCCCGAGGCTCTCACACTGATCATTTGTCACGCCGCCTTCTATCGCAGCAGAAAGCCGAATGGGAATGGACCGCGTCTCCGGCAGGAAAAAAGCCAGTGCCCTGATGGCAGGCGATGCCAGGAGAGCCTTGGGTCTTGTCACCGAAGCCGCATGCCGAAACCCGGCAAGGCCCATTGCAGGTTCAGGAAAGACGGCGACCGCACCCAAGCGCCAAAGCGCAGCGAGGCCTGCGTAAAGATCAATGCCGGGAAAGACCCCTACGAGCACCCGGTCACGCCTGCCGATCCCTTTTGACGCAAAAGCGGCGGCGAGCCTGGCAGACCGGCGTTCGAGCTCGCCATAACTCACCACTGTGCCCGACCGGTCGATGATCGCGGTGCGCTCACCTTGCCGTTGGGCCTTTAACAGGAAGTCGTCAATCAGGTTCAAAGCAGCCGCCCCATCAAGGCATAGCGGCGAAAGACCGTCCCACCGAACTTGCGGCTTTGCGCCTCCGAGGCGATGCCTGCTCGCATGAGTGCATGAATGACTTCACTGAAACCGTGTTCCTCGGCAAGGCCGTGCACGCGGTCCGCCATGGCGCGCCCGGCACCGGGAACGGCGCCAACATAAGTCTTCAGCACCACCGCACCCTTGCGCAAAGGATCGGGGAAAGCCAGGGTCAATCCCCTCGCCTTACCGTCACTGTCGAGCGCGCGAAGGATAAATCTGGGATCGGCATGTGCCAGGAGCGGCATGTATCGCTGAAGAAAAATCTCTAATGGAACCGGTGTGAAGAAAGGTGTTGTTCGAAACCCGTCCATGACGAGTTCGTGGGCACTTGCAAGGAGAGCCTCCGCGTCCTCGCCATTCCAGGCTTCCACCACAATTCCTTTGACCGCCTCGGCATATCCGCGCGAGCCGGGTTTTGCTGTTGCAGAGGCATGCAGTTCGGCGATCTCGAAGCCTGCCTTCTCGTAAGCTGCGAGATCATCGGGTCCGGCGTCCGGTTCCATCAGGAAACCGGGACTTCCGTCCGTCCAGACAGGCAAGCGGTATTTTCCCCAGGTAGACCCGTCCATGGGTCCGACAACTGCCTGGATCCCTTCCTTTCGAAGCGTTTCGCAGGCTTCATTGAGGTAGGCGGCACCGCTTTCTGCATCTGCAATCGAACCTGTGCCGATCGCAGCGGTGCGCAGACCATTCCAGGACGGTGCCTCCCGATAAATCTCAAGACGTGTCGTCATTACAGGGCCTCATGGAAATAGGCAGGGAGCAGCAACAGCAGGGCCGTTGCTGCAAAGCGCAGACCCGGACCACGCTCCCCCCAGGTTTTGGGACGAAGTGTTTCCGTCATCACGGTCAACAGAGTGGCCGCCGCGACCACAGCACCCAGAGGCAAGGCAGGTACCCAGCCCATGTGGCGGATGACTGCCGGAAACAGCAACCAGTAGATACCGGTCGCCAAAATGGCCGCGGCCACTCCGGCAGGAATTCGGAACCTGGACTGCCGCATGGCAAATGCGGCGTATCCGGCCCCAATGGCAGCGAAGGTTGCCGAGTAGTAGGCAATGGCATTCGTGCCGAAGACCGTTCCGGTGATGATCCAGATCATGCCGGTCAGAACCAGTGTGCTGACATAGTCGAGGACGGCATCCACACCCTCCGCTGCAGGCCGCGCACCGAGAGCGGCGAAAAATGCCAGGACCGGGAGTATGGCGTTTATCGGATTTGCCACAATCACCGACAGGATGAGGGCGACTGACGCAGCGCGGGCAGCATGGGGCGTCATGCCGACAAGAGGTGCAGCAAATCGAGCCGCCAGGAGCACGATAAGCCAGCCGGTTGTGATCGCGCCCAGGATCAGCGGTGGCGACTCTGCCCAGATGACAAGAAGTACATGAATTCCAACGGGTACGAAAAGATTGTCGAGGCCCCGCCAACTCTCGGCTTCGACATAGGTGGCAAACAGGGAGACCATCGTGGCCAGCCAGATCACATTCTGCCGCGGAATCTCCGTCGCAGACAAGAGAATGATCACCACGGCCATCCAGGTCACCACAAAGAACGCAATGCTGCCCTCGGCACTCTTGACACGGTCGCCCTCCCCGAAGCGCAGGCGTCCATAACTTGTGCCCACAAGCGCCGCGGCGGCATCGGACAACGTCAGCACCGCGATCGGCAAAACGTAAAGCGCCGGGTCGCCGGGCGAGAGCACAAAAAGCACCGTGATCGCAATCAGAAACAGAAAGTCGCCCCAGGACTGGCGCTCCACCGAATGGAGCGATGCACCAAGACCCCTGGCGGCGATCCCGGGCAACCGGAGCACCAGGAGTGCAGCAGCGGCAAGGACGGCAAAAACGAGAAACCCATCTCTGTCGAGGATCAACGGCAACACCATGGCATGCAGCCCAACACCGACGTGAACCGCTTTTCGTTGGCTTTCCGCGCCAATCACAAAGCGGCTGGAAAGCTTGCGAATAAGGGCAGCAAGCGCAAACAGCGCCATCACGGAGGCAACGGCGACAAGGATCTGCAAGATCAAGCGGCGACCTCCTCGATGACGAGGTCAGAATAAAAAAACGCTTTGTCTTCCCGTTTCAGCCGCGCTTCGAGTTCGGAGAGACGTTTTACCCGATCGCCGAAGGCGGCTGGTGCCTGTCTTGGCGCCATCATGTTCCAGTAGACCAGCCTGGCTCCGGGAGCAGCTTTTGCAAGCAATTTGCCGTAGATCTCAGCGGTCACGTCCATCGACATGTATTCGAAAATATCGGACAGATTGAAACCGTCATACGGTCCGTCCGAGATGGCATCGATGGCCCCGTGCCTCAAGGTTAGCCGATTGAGGCGCTCTGTGATCAACGCGTAGTTCTCAGCACGCCAGGCCGTCGGCAACGCCGCACCGGTCTGCCCGGTCAGGATTTCCCGCATATACGGGTTTTCGCTTGGGTCCTGCTCCACTGCAGCAAAACGGACCTTTCGCCGAACATGAGCGCCGGCACTTCCTTCCACGTGATCGAAAAACGCAGGATCACGTCCGAGCCACCCCATCAGTCTACGGGAAAAAAAGAAGCTGGTTGCCAGTTTCCAGCGGCTGTTGTTCCAGCGTCGCTCGAAAAACCGAACCCGTTCGTCGTAGTCGCGTTTTACAAAAACGTCTTCAACAGTCTTTCGCGAGTGGATCAAAGGCAGCACGTAGCGCCGAAACAAGTGAAAATAGTTTTCGAATTTACCGACGCTTCCAGCACCTCGTTCCACCACAATCGGTGTCAGGTTCTTCCAGAAATCCTTCGTTCCGTCGCCGCAGGCGCTTAGAACACGTTCAAACAAATGCTCCCGGCGTGATGACGCTACGGCCCCGAAAAGTTCCAGGAACTCGTCATGCGCAAGCGTTTGAAACGCGGCGATCCGCAACCGGAGGCAGGCGATTTGTGCCTCCGACAGGTCTGCGGCAACAACTTCTTCCGGATCGAGCAAAAGCAGTGCGAGCACGTTGTCACCTGCGGCACAGATCGAGAGGAACCGTTGCCCGGCGGACTGGTTCATACCGGCAAGCAGAATGTCGGCATCTTCCCATGCCCTTGCATAGCGGATGGCCTCAAAGCTTGCTCGCTGGTCGATTGATGCGCTCACGGCAGTTTCCTGACCCATCCGCTGGAGCCGTCGACCTCCAACCTGTCGCCTGTCTCGATCCAGCTGCACGCATCCTTTACGGCAACGACACAGGGGATACCAAGTTCACGCGAGACAATGGCGGAATGGGAAAGAACGCTGCCACGCTCGCCGATGACCGCAGCTGCGTTGGCAAAGTGCGAAATCCAGCCCGGATCCGTATGACGGGCCACGAGGATTTCGCCCGCCTGAACCTGCTCTTCTGCCGGGTCACGAATGACCCGTGCAATGCCTTCAACAACACCGCCTCCGCAGGCCGTACCGGTTCTTCTGAGCTCATCGTCAACCGCTACCGACACGCGCATGCGATCTTGGCGTCTCGACCGATCGACGACGGACCCGCGAACCAGGATCCTCTCAGGCGGTTCGGGCAATCGGGCCGCTTCTTCCTGCTCGTTCCGCCGAATGGCTACGAGAGCCTTCAAATTACTGTCCGCAGCCGCGCCTTCGGCAATCGCAAGCAATTCATTTAGCGTCAGAAAGAACACGTCGTCTCGCGTTTCAAGGTGACCTGTTGCCGTCAGCGAGGTTCCCATTGCGCGAAACACACGGCGGGCATAGCCGAAGATCCGCGTCCGCTCAAAACGAAGGTTTTCACGGTCGCGAACGCGAGCCTTTGCGTAGGATAACGCCCATCCGGCAAGAAGGCGTTTGAAAGGCCGGCGATGAAAAAGCCGATGTAGACCCGACTCTGGCGCCACCCTCTCGGTCTTTGCACTTGCACGAGAGGCCGATGCCAACACCGCACGGAACAAGGCGCCGGGCTCCTCGTCGAGTGTCGGCTCCTCAAGTTTCAGTTCTCCGATGCGCCGGTCGCCAAAGCGTTCCAGATAGTCATCCAGCAAAGGTGCGAGTTCCGGCAGGGCGAAGATCGCTTTGCGGTTTTCGGATGCCAGAATGTCCTCTGCTCCCGCCGTCTGGCGTACTACCTCTCCCATCTTCTGGATCAATCTTGCCGGTTCAGCCGACACGATGTCGCCCTGCCCGATCAGCACATCATTGTGAAGCGCCAGTCCTTCTCTGCCCGCCCAGTTCTCCAGCATCGAGCGCGAGCCTCCAAACGCCATCATGCAGAGGAAGTCATTCACAATCGGTGCGTCCCAGTCGTCGAGCAGTGCAGTTTCGACGCGGCGATACTCTGCAGCAAGCTCCGACAGCGGGCGCTTGGACAAACTCTCCCATTCAGCGCGTGGTGGCACGGTTGCAGCTATCCTGTTCATGAACCCCGTCCTGGTCGTGTTCAGGCGCAACGCAGCCATTCCGAGTTTTGTGACCATTTTGATTGCAGAGAAGAAGCTCTTGGATGGTGCAATCCCGGCCATCACCTCTTCCGGGAGAGGTCCTGACACACCCATCATCGTTTCCATGTGCTGCCGGTTACTGGAAAAGAACGGCAACAAAGACAAAAGCCGGTACCAGTTTCCAAGGTTGTAGTACATCCGGCCGTCGATGCGCGCGAGCATGTTGGCAAGATCCGGCTGATGAGATTGGATAACGCGCTCCGGAATGCCGATCATGCCAAGGAACGTCCGATAGACCCGCGCGTAGGCCGTCACGGCAAAGCTGTAGGTCAACGGCGAGACAAGACCGGGATAGCTTTCAACGATATTGGAGTTGTCGAAAACCAAAAGCCGCGTTTCGGCGGCCCCTTCCGGCAACAAGTGCGACGTAATCGGTCTTGCCTGTAACAGGAAAAGGTCGTCTGTTCCCGATGCCAAAGCCCATTCAATGTCCTGTGGCGCCTGCCTGGTCTTACTGACGTCTGCGCACAGATTGGCGATCGCCGTCGCATCCTCCCGGCTCAGGACCGGATCATTGGATGGCCGCTCGAGGATCTCAAGTTCCGGGAGCGAAAATCGCCAGGTTTCACCGCTGACTTCGCCGGAGACCAGCTTATCGCCAAGGCCCGCCGTTGCGCTGACTACAATCTGGTCACGCCTTCCGGACACCGGCTCAGCGGCAAAAGCGACACCAGCTGCGCGCGCCTTGACCATTTGCTGGACAATCACGGACGGCAGGTCCGACCCATCTCGGCCACGTGCGGCCCGGTAGGCGGCAACGCTATCGTCAAGACCGGACGCAAAAACCCGTTCCGCAGCAGCCGGAACCTCTTCAGCGGGAACATCCAGAAGTGTCAGATATTGCCCTGCATGAGAGTCCGATGCACCGTCTTCGGCACGGCCCGATGAGCGGACCGCGTACCCGGTTCCGGATAGTCCGCTCAACGCCGCCTGAACGTCCTCTTGGATATTTGCGCTGAGACGTCCGTCGGTGAAGCCTTCGGGTGCGATCACAAGGAATGTAGGAACCTTGAACCCGGCTTGCATCAGTTCAGCAAGAACAAAAGCTTTTCCGCCCACGACTTCGGTCGATGCCTCGTGTGCGTTATCGGAGCGAAAAAGCGCGCTCACAGGACATCTCCAAGTGCCGGTGCAAATGCAGCTGCGAGATAACAGACCAGAACCCAAAGTCCCGACATGTTTTCAAGACGCTTCTGCTGCGCCTTGTCCGGATTGCGCGCGAATTTGACTAGAACCATGCCGAAAGGCACCAACACGGCTAGACCACATAAGGCCGTGATGATCGGCCGTTCCAAATAGACGCCACACACAACAAGTGCAAAGAACGCTGCCAAGACCGAGATCGACAGTGCTTTCAGCGAGGTGGGTATGCCCCAGGAAGAGCTGTAGGTTTCAACACCTTCGCGCTCCTGCGCAGGTGCCCAGATCTTGCGTCCGAACTCCATGACGCAGCCGTTGCAAAGGCTCATCAAGAGAAAAGTCCAGATGCCGGCAGGCATCGAACCGTAGGGAAGCCACTCGCAACCGGTCAAAACAAGATCGATCAGCGGCATGATCGCCATATGCGACAAGAGGTAGAGAACGGGCGAGCTGCGCAGCACCTCAGGAATGAAAAACTCGGCCGTCATCAGGCCAAGCCAAACCCACACCAGGCCAACCAGCAGTACCAGGCCGGGAGACAGCGCATACGCCGCCAGAACCGCCGGTAGAGCCGCAAGGGCTGCAAGCCAGACAATCAACTTGAGTGAGACCAGACCGCGAGGAACTGGACGCTCTGGGCGGTATTTGCGATCTGTATCCGCATCCTTGACCTCATCCAGCGCACGCATCTGCCAGAAGAAAACCATCGCGATCAGAAAGGCCACCAGATAAACGGAAATTCCGGGGAGAGGACGCTCGGCCAGCCGGGCGGATGCTGTCACCGAGGCTGCTGAAAACACGCCCAAAAGAGGAACGGTCTGCACAAGCGGAAAGCGCTCGGCTTGATAGATCCACAGCCTTGCCAGGAGCGAAGCACCCTGCTCTGCCCGTTCATTCATGTCTTGCTGTCCCGTGCAAGGCGCTTATGCGCGCTGCCAAATTGACCGCTTGCGACAGCTGCGGTCAGTGACAACTCACCACACAGGCAGAGCGCGGCGGCCACTTCAGCTAAAGCCGAGGCTTTCCCTGCCCCTTTCAGGCCCATGACATCAAGACTGGCAGACTGAGACGGTAAACTTGTGCCGCCGCCCACCGTGCCGAGCATCAGGTTAGGCAGCGTGACTGTGACAAGCAGGCCTTTCTCGCTCGCTTCCATCCGTGTAAAGCCGACGGCGGATTCTGCGACACAGGCAACGTCCTGCCCGGTGGCAAGGTAAAGGGCAGCAAGCCCGTTCGCGAAGTGAGCCTGTGCGCCGACCTGGCCCGTCATTAGCGCGCCGAGATTTGCGATCCGGCCATATTCAAGGATCTGATCGATTGTCGCACCAAGTGTCGTTTCAACAATGTCACGGGGAAGATCAACCTGTGCAGTCACACGGCGCCCGCGTCCCAGCATCGTGCCGAGAAAACTCGCCTTCTTGTCACCCGACAAGTTGGCTTCCAGGAACCAGGACCGGGGCTTTACTGTCGACGCTTCCAATGCGTGCGCACAAAGGGCTTCTGTCGCGAAGGTGACCATGTTCTGACCAGCGGCGTCACCCGTCTCGTACCAGCACATCAAAAACACGATTTCACCGTCAATTACCGGGTCGATGGAAAGCAGCTTGCCATGTTGCGTGGTCGCTTCGGCTGCCGCAGTCAGTGCCTCTGACGACGACATTGCCCAATCGACGAACAGGCCTGCTTCCCCAATCGAGGAAAACCGGAAAGCTGGTGTCCGCAAAACACCCTCGCCGAGTGTCGCAACGCTGACGCCGCCCGCACTGCCGACGGCTTTCGCACCACGTGCATAGGACGCCACCAGCGCGGCTTCCGTCGTGGCGAGCGGAACGAAATAATCGCCATGCGCAAAGACCCCATTGATCCGCAGCGGCCCGACCGCGCCGACCGGGACTTTGACCGTGCCGATCATATTCTCGATGCTGCCTGTGTAGGCTTCAGCAGTCTCCACTGTGCGGTCGTCGGCCAATTCCGACTTTGCAGTCGCGGGAACGCCTGTCTCCGTCAAGCGTGACCAGATCCTGGAAATCACCGAAGCACTTGTTTTCGGCAAGGTCATCAAGGGAGCCGGAACCCCGTCACGTGGTGTCAGGCGTGCAGCAATTTCAACCGGATCCGTGTTTGCCTTGAGCTTCTTGATAAAATGCAGCGTTTTTGGCGGTAATGTCATAGGCCTTGATTCAATCTATTGAATGTCTTGAATGTGTGCCGAAGCTCGGGTCGAAATGGTCAATCGCACGCAATGGTAGTGGGTCTTAGTAAAATTTCCCCAAAGCAATGCTACCAAGCTTTAAGATTGCCGCGATGATGCACCTCCATCATATCCTGATTTGCAGAGCCAGGAGACTGTTTCCATGAAGCGATTATTTGTTGGCCTGATTGCAGTCCTGATCAGTACAGCCGCCGGTGCAGTCGATCCCGACGAATACGAAACGCCGCCCAAGCCGACACAAACGTCAACCGAATGCCCGGATGGGACGGCATGGGACAAGGAATCCGAGCGCTGCGTTAAACTGGAGTCTCATCTGTTCCAAGATGAAGACCGGTTCCTTGCTGCACGTGAATTGGCGTATGCCGGTAGACTGCAAGCTGCAGGCCGTGCACTCGATACGATGGCGGATCAGATGGGGTCCCGGGTTTTGACGTATCGCGGTTTTCTCGCCAGAAAATCAGGAGACTGGACGTCAGCAGCGCGTTACTACCAGGCGGCCCTTACCGCGAACCCAGACAACCTCCTTGCCCGGTCCTATTTCGGAATGGGACTTGCGGAAAAAGGCGACTTCGATGCCGCCCGTCTTCAGTTGGCCGAAATTCGAGCCCGCGGCGGGCGGGAGACCTGGCCCGAACGCGCGCTGATCCTGTCTCTGCGTTCCGGAGGTCTGACCTCGTACTGATATGAGCTCGGATTAAAATTCCTTACCCTTGGCGCACCATCCTGATCAAAGCCTGAAACTTGTTTTCGATATGCGTTTCAAGCAATTTCGACAGCAAGTCAGCATTCCGTTCTCGAAGTGCAGAGACGATAGCCTCATGTTCTTCAACCGCTTGTGCCCATCGGGCCTGGTCTTCGTTCGCCTTGAACCGTCCCGTCCGCAGGCGGACTGCCAGAGCCTCGTGCTGTTGTGACAGGATCGGATTTGCAGCCGCCTCCAGGATCAGCCTGTGGATCGCTTCGTTTTCCCGGAAGTAGGCTCTCCTGTCACCCGATTTGAAGAAGGCTGCCATCGCCTTGGTGCGTTTTTCCACCTTTGCAATTTCAGTGTCGGTTATCCTTGCGCAGGCCAACTTGCCGGCGAGGGCTTCCAGTGCCGCCAGAACCGGAAACCCGGATTCTAGTTCTTCAATGTCAATATCCGCGACCCAGGCACCACGATTAGGCACGAGCTGCACGACGCCTTCGGACGCCAGAACCTTGAGGGCCTCGCGCATGGGCGTCCGTGAGACTGCAAAACTTTGGCAAAGGTCAGCCTCAGGAATTTTGCTTCCAGGCGGAAACGCATCTTCCAGAAGGAGCTCGCGCAATCGATCGACCAGTTGCGCATGAAGAGACGGGCGGTCGATTGGAGTGACACCGGTCTTTGATTTCATCTCAGTCGCTCCCAAGGGTCTCAAGAAGCCGGGCGACATGGACGGCATCTCTTTTCGTTCCATGAAAAATCTGGTGACGGCACGAAAATCCGTCAGCCACAAGGATACAATCAGGTGCTTCCCGGATTGCGGGAAAGAGGCTGAGTTCCCCCATCTTCAAGGACATTTCCGCAGTTTCCTTTTGATAGCCAAACGCGCCTGCCATTCCGCAACAGCTTGTTTCAATTTGTGAAACATCCGTGCCGGGGATACGCGACAGGACATCCAGCACCGCCGGCATTTCAGCGTGAGCCTTCTGATGACAATGCCCGTGTATGAGAATCGCGGAGTGTGCTGGACGAAATCGAAGCTCCAGCATGGCAGGACTGGACAAGAAAAACGCCTCGAACAACTGCGCCGCACCGGCAACCCTCGCACTTGCTTCCCCAGGCAAGAGCGCCGGAAATTCATCGCGCAGCGTCAGGAGCGACGACGGTTCGAGACCAATGATCATCCGACCGGCCTCAACATGTGGCAGCAGCGCCGCAACCACCCGCTCTGCTTCCAGTCTGGCTTCATCGAGGGCGCCCACGGCGATCAGGCTTCTGCCGCAGTCAAGATCGCGTCCGCCCTCAAGCGGGCGAGCCACCTGGACCTTCAACCCGGCAGACCTCACGAGCCGACAGGCGGCGCGCAGGTTTTCCGGTTCGAAATACCGGTTGAAGACGTCGGCGAACAAAACAACGTCCGGGTTCTCGTCCTGGTACTCAGACGTTTTGAACGGTGACTTCGACCAGTCGGGCAAAGGCCGTGCCCGGCTGAAACCGGTCATCGCCTCGAAAAGAGCGCCGCCTCCCGGAACAGACTGCGGTAGTCGCGCTGACCAACGGGCCTTTGACGCGTAAGGCGCATAGCGCGGCAAATAACCAATCAATCTGTCGGTAATCCTCATGCCCTTCTTCTTGCGCCGCGCTGCCAGGACCTCGGCTTTCATTCTGGCCATGTCGACGCCTGTCGGGCACTCGCGCTTGCAGGCCTTGCAGGACACACAGAGCTTGAGACTTTCCAGCATTTCGTCTGAGGTCAACGCGTCGGCGCCAAGCTGACCTGACAAGGCAAGCCGCAGAGAATTGGCGCGGCCTCTGACAACATGCTTCTCGTCTCTGGTCACGCGGAACGAGGGGCACATGACACCTGCTTGGAGCTTCCGGCACGCGCCATTGTTGTTGCACATCTCGACCGCGCCCTGAAACCCTCCCTTTCCGGGCCAGGCCGACCAGTCGAAGGCAGTTTCAGGTACTGCTTCGTTGTAATTGGGCCCGTAGCGAAACAGGCTGCGGTCATCCATTTTCGGCGGCGAAACAATCCGGTTGGGATTGAGCATGTTCTGAGGATCGAAGCGGGTTTTGACCTCCTCGAAGCTTTTCACCATGCGCTGACCGAACATCATCTCGTGAAATTCTGAACGGACAATGCCATCGCCATGTTCTCCGGAGTGAGATCCCTTGTACTTCTTCACCAGCTCAAAACACTCTTCCGCGATGGATCGCATCGCGTGAACATCCTGGTCGAGCTTGAGATTTAGGACGGGCCGCACGTGCAAGCACCCGACCGAGGCGTGCGCATACCACGTTCCACGCGTCCCGTGACGCGTGAAAATCTGCGTAAGACCAGATGTATAGGCATCAAGGTCATCCAGCCCAACGGCGCAATCTTCAACGAAGGAAACCGGTTTTCCGGCCTCCTTCATCGACATCATGATGTTGAGGCCTGCCTTGCGGAACTCGGAAATCTTTGCCTGAGCGATAGCATCGGTGACGGCAACGCATCCACCGTCCTTGGCCCCTGGCTTTCCGAATGCGTAACCGAGGTCACCCATCAGATCCTCAAGAGCCTTTAAGCGCTTCTGGTTGAGCGCGGCGTCGCCCTCGGCGAATTCGACCAGCAACAGGGCAGCAGGCGCGCCCCTGACAAAGGCATCTACCGTTTCCCGAAACACCGGGATGCCCCGCGCGAGCTCTATCATGGTGTCGTCAACCAACTCGACCGACTGCGGTTTCAGTTCGACGAGATCCTTGGCCGCACGCATGGCATCGGAAAAGGTCGGAAAATGACAGATCCCGAGCACCTTCTCACCCGGCAAGCGCGATAGCTTGAGGTCTATTTCTGAAAAATAGGCGAGCGTTCCTTCCGAGCCGACAAGCAAATGCGAATAGTTTATGGGGTCGTCGGCAGGGACCAGAGCGTCAATGTTGTAGCCGCCCACACGCCTTAGAACACGCGGAAACCTGTCTTTGATTTCCGCAGCTTCTCTTGCCCCGAGATCTTGCAGAAACTGCTGGAGGCCAACCTTGTCTCCTTCGATGCCGCCATTCTGAAAGTGCAGCTCCGTCCCGTCGGACAAGATGCTTTTTATCGCCAGAACGTTGTGTCGCATCGTGCCGTATTTGAGCGACTGACCGCCGCAGGAGTTGTTGGCCGCCATGCCACCGATCGTTGCCCGGGACGATGTCGAAACGTCGACAGGGAACCAAAGCCCATGTGGTTTGAGAACACGGTTGAGTTCGTCCAAAACGAGGCCTGGCTGCACGGTGCAAGACAGGCCGTCGGTGTCAAGACTAAGTATCTTGTTCAGATACTTGCTGTTGTCGATGACCAAGGAGGAGTTGACGGTCTGACCGCATTGGGAGGTTCCTCCGCCACGCGCAAGAATGGAGTGGCCTTCGCTCTTGGCAAATTCCAGAGCCGAATGAACATCCTCGACGGATTTTGGGATCAGGATACCTTCCGGCATGACCTGATAAATCGAAGCGTCCGTTGCATACTGGCCGCGTGAAAACGGATCAGTGAAGACTTCACCCTCAACATGTTGCGCCAGCGCTGCAAATGGACCTCCGGCAGCCTCCATTCTCGTCTCCCGTTCAGGATTAGGTTGACTGAATTATGAATTCATAATTCATTATCAGCAAGCACCGTCCTTGCAGAAATGTCCTCAAGGGGATCAGTCATGAGAAAAGCCGGCCGCCATTTCCTTCAGATTCCAGGACCGAGCGCCGTGCCGGACAGGATCCTTCAGGCCATCAGCAGACAGACAATCGACCACCGGGGTCCTGACTTTGCCGAAGTCGGGCGCACTGCGCTTGAGGGCATGAAGCGGATCTTCAAAACCGAGTCGTCCGTGATCATCTACCCGAGCTCCGGAACAGGTGCCTGGGAAGCTGCTCTCGTCAACACGCTTTCTCCGGGCGACAAAGTGCTCATGTATGAGACCGGTCATTTTGCTGCGACGTGGAGCAGCCTTGCAAAAAAGATCGGTCTGGATGCTGAAGTCATTGGCGGAGACTGGCGCGCAGGTGCCGACCCGGACGTGATTTGCGAGCGGCTCAAACAGGACTCTGGCCACGAGATCAGAGCGGTTTGCGTGGTACACAACGAAACCTCGACAGGTTCGGTCTCGCCAATTGCTGAAATCCGAAAGGCTATCGACGATGCCAACCACCCGGCTCTGTTTCTAGTCGATACAATATCAGGCCTCGCCTCGATCGATTTGTGCTTCGATGCGTGGGGCATAGACGTTTGCATAGCCGGCTCACAAAAAGGATTGATGCTGCCGCCGGGCCTGTCTTTCAACGCGATCAGCGAAAAGGCTCTGGCTGCCCACAAATCGGCATCGCTGCAACGATCCTATTGGGACTGGTCCGACATGCTTGGACCCAATTCCAAAGGCTTTTTCCCGTACACGCCCGCAACCAATCTTCTCTACGGTCTGAACGAAGCCATCGAAATGCTTGAGGAAGAAGGGCTCGACAACGTGTTTGCACGCCACGCCCGTCATGGCGCAGCGACCCGCTCAGCGGTGAAAACCTGGGGACTGGATGTCCTCTGTGCGCGGCAAGGACAGGAGAGCGGCGTCCTGACAGCGGTCGTCATGCCGGATGGTTACAGCGCGGACGCTTTCCGAAGCACCGCGCTTCAATCGTTCGACATCTCGCTCGGAAACGGATTGTCGAAAGTCGCCGATCGCGTTTTCCGCATCGGTCATCTCGGCGACTTCAACGACCTCATGCTGTCAGCGACATTGGCAGGTGTAGAAATGAGTCTTGCCCGGGCTGGTGTCCCGCACAACGAAGGTGGTGTTCAGGCAGCCATGAACCAGCTCAAGTGACCACTGTCTAGTCGTCAAACGGCTTGTAAGACCTGTCGCGAACCGACCGCAGATGCGTTCTCATCGCTTCGGCTGCCCGCTCCGGATCCCGGTCGACAATTGCATCATAAATCGCGTCGTGTTCGGCGAAGCTCTTGTGGTCTTTCGGGGGAAGTCTGGTCGCCCGCATTTGCCCCCAGACCGTCGACCGTCGCACGATGTTGAGCGTGTCAAACAGGCTGATCAGCAATTTGTTGCAGGTCGCAGCTGCAATTGCCTGGTGGAAGTTGTTGTCCCAAGACTCATAGACGCGCCAGTCTTTTGCAGACTTGCAGAGCCGCACGCAGCGCCGCATCTCGGCAAAGTTGGAAGCTGTTCCGTGAAGCGCGGCCAGTTTGGCCATCTGCGGTTCAATGGCCATCCGCGCTTCGATGACCTCGGTTGGCCTGCACTGCTCACTAAGGTACTCAACCTCGCTCAAATTCAGGACTGGCCGAGGCCCAAAAAAAGTTCCACGCCCGACGTGACGCCAGATTTGCCCCTCCGCCTCGAGCTGCGCCAGCGCGTTGCGCAACTTGCCACGCGAAATTCCAAGCTCCTCGCAAAGACTGCGTTCCGGAGGGAGTCTGCCGTTAAGCGCCATTTCCCGATCGTTCAGGAAATTTCTGAGCAATTCCACGTCTTTCGTTGCGTCTTGAGCACTGCGAACCATTCTGAACCATTTTGATAATTGGGTTGAAAAACAGGCTTCTTTCGCCCCGACGTTCATGTTTTCATCAACACATAAGCACTAATTGAGCAACGTTCCAAGTAGTTCTAGTGCCAAACAGACCAATGTCAAAATGGTTTGACCAACTGAACAAAACGGAACGGAAAGACAAGAGGTTCGCCGCTGCGGACCGATAATCAGCTTATGGGAGGTGTTGTATGCGTCTGGCAAGTTTCAACTGCGACCAGGGCAGCCACGTAGGCGCCATCATCGATCAGAACACGTTGCTCGACCTGACAGTAGCGGTCGAATTGGCGCGCGGTTCAGGCAAGATCAGCGCGGACATGTCCGCTCCTTGGACAATGGTCGACCTGATCGCTGCAGGCCCTGACTTTCTGGCCGCCTGCCGCTCGCTGATCGATGATCCTTCTGTCGCGCAAGCTGTGCTGAACCTGTCGAAGGTCGAACTCCTGGCACCAATTCCCCGCCCCCTAAAAAATGTTTTTTGCGTGGGAAGCAACTACCGGGCTCATGTGACGGAAGCCAACCGCGCGCAAGCCAAAAAGGACGAAGCACCAAAACTGCCCGTGTTCTTCACAAAGCCGCCAACCGCGGTGGTCGGGCCCCATGCTTCAATCCGTCTCGACCCGGCGGTCTCTGAAAAAATGGACTACGAAGTTGAACTCGGCATCGTGATCGGCAAGGCGGGCCGCAACATAAAGCTTGCAGATGCGGTCGATCATATTTTCGGGTTCACGATCATCAATGACGTGACGGCGCGGGACTTACAGCGGGCGCATGGCGGTCAGTACCTGAAAGGCAAGGGACTGGACACCACCTGCCCCATGGGCCCGTGCATCGTGACGATTGACGAGTTGCCGCATTTTGAAAACCTGCGCATTGCCCTGCGTGTCAACGGCGAGCTTCGCCAGGACGGCAATACCGGCAACATGATTTTCCCCATTCCGCGTCTCCTTGAGTCCCTGTCAGAGGGGCTCACGCTGGAGCCCGGCGATGTTCTTGCGACCGGCACCCCGTCGGGTGTCGGCTATGCGATGGACCCGCCTCAATTCCTCAAGGACGGCGACGAAATAACGTGTGAGATCGAAGACGTCGGCAAGCTGACCAACTTCGTCCGCAAAGCTGCAACGGAGGCTGCCGCAGCGTAAAACATAGAAATATCAGCCATTTAACTCTGGAGTGAATGACTTAGGGAGGAAAAAGTCATGAAACTGCGACTAATCAAACAGATGGCATTGCTGTCCGGACTGGCGGTTGGCTTGAGCGTGAGCGCCATGGCTCAGGACAAGGGATCCATGAAAGTTGCATTCGGCGACGTTCCCGGCGGTGAAATGACAAACTTCATGATCGCCGTTGAACGCGCCAAGGAGCGCGGCGTCAACGTCGAAACTCTCTTCCTGAAATCTGAAGATCTTGCTGCACAGGCTGTTGTGAGCGGCGACGCGGATATCGGCGTTGGCACGCCCTATGGCTTGATCCAGCGCGTCAACGCGCCGATCCGCATGTTCTACCAGCTTTCCATGCTGCGCTTTTATCCAGTTGCAAACGGAGAAAAGTACCAGAAATGGTCCGACCTTGACGGTGCCAACGTTGCCGTTCACGGCCGTGGATCTGGTACGGAAGCGATCATGCAATGGATGGCCAAGGAAAACGGCGTTGAGTATGGCAACGTAAGCTACGTTCCGGGCTCCGGTGTGCGTGCCGGTGCACTCCTTCAGGGCCGCATCGACTTGTCGATCGTCGACTATGAGCGCAAGCGTCTTCTCGAACGCGAAGCACCCGGTAAATTCGTTTTCCTGCCGTTGCCGGAAATCAAGGCGACTGACGAGGCCCTTTACGCGAACACCAACTGGCTTGAGCAAGAAGAAGAAGCCGTTGCCATCCTTGTTGAAGAGCTGATCAAAACGTGGCGTGAAATCAATGATGACCCGTCAGCCGTAGTCACCCTGCGCGAGCAGTACAATGTTCTGCCCGACATCGAGCAGGTCGAGGTTGACGAGATGTTGCCTGCATTCGAGCAGGGCGTTTCGATCGATCTTTATCCCAACAATGGCGGCACCGCCGACTCTGTTGCTGAAGACTTCGTGTTCTTCACAACGTCCGGTTCCCTTGATGGCAATCCGGATGAGTTGAAAGTCGACGACTTCTGGTATCTCGGCCCGGTGACGGCCGCGACAGCGAAACTCGACAGCCAGTAGGGCAGCCAGGGCATAAGCCCATCAGGCGGTGCGCCGGCTAAATTCCGGCGCCCGCCAGTTTCCACAGTTCACACGCGAGGTCTCTCGACGGTCATGAACGCGAGTCCCGACTCCACCAACAGTGCGGCCACCGCGCTCCCCGGCTCCAGCCTGGAAGTCTCCGGCTTCCGGGTTCGGTTGACCGGTTTTCAGCTCAGGCTGATCTCGGTCATTGTTTTCTTCACCGCCTGGCAGATAGCCGGCCTCGTTCCGATCAGTCCGGCCTTCCCGACCTTCACGGCGACCATGGCCTCAATGTTCGAGATGACGTTCGACGGCACCATGATTGCCGCCTACATCGAAACTCTGAAACCGCTTGCGCTCGGTGTCGGCATCTCTGCCACCTTCGGCGTTGCAATCGGTGTTTCCATGGGGCTCTACAAGGGCTCACGGTGGCTCTTTGAGCCGATCTTCGTCGTTCTACAGGCTTCGCCGGTCGCAGCGCTGATCCCGTTAATCACCTATGCCTACGGTATCGGTCTGACGGCCAAGACGATCGCTGTGATCATTCTGGCGTCGCCGATCATCGTTCTGAACACCTATAAGGCCGTCGGCAATGCCAGCCCGGTTCTGATCCAGATGTGCTGCTCCTTTCAGGGAACGCGTCTGCAGCAGATCTGGAAAGTCATCATTCCGAACGCTGCACCGGTGATTTTTGCGGGCCTTCGGCTTGGCGTGGCAGCCGGCTTCATTGGCGTCATCCTGGCCGAGCTTCTGATCACGCCGACCGGGATCGGTGACATCATCTCCTACAACCGGTCGATCGCGAATTACCCGCACATGTATGCAGCCGTTCTGTCAATCATCGTCTTTTCGGCCGTGATGGTAGGTCTGCTGGAAAAGGCTGAAGTCAGGTACTTCCGCCCTGAAAAGAAACGAGGCAACTGATGAACCAGGCTGTTCACCTGCCGCTTCTGGACGAAGCAACTCCTGCCGACCCGACGAGCAACATCGTGGCCGTGCGGGGCATCACGAAATACTACGGCACGGACGTCCATGCTCTGGAAAACATCAATCTGGATTTTCCGACCGGACAGATGACGACCCTCCTCGGACCGTCGGGTTGCGGAAAGACGACACTTCTCAAGATCGTCGCCGGTTTGCTGGAAGCCACAAGCGGTGAAGTCTTCGTCAAGGGAAAACCGGTTACAGGACCTGGTCCTGAGCGGGCGTTCGTCTTCCAGGATTTTGCTCTGCTCCCCTGGGCGACGGTGACACGCAACGTCGCGTTCGGACTGGAGTTGACAGGCGCCCCCAAAAAGGAACGCGAGGACATTGCCCGCAGTTTCATCGACAAGGTCGGTCTTGCTGGTTTTGAGGAAAAGTATCCGCACGAGCTTTCTGGCGGTATGCGCCAACGAGTCGGCCTGGCAAGAGCACTCGCGGTCGATGCTGACGTGCTCTTGATGGACGAGCCGTTTTCAGCGGTCGATGAACAGAACCGACGCAAGTTTCAGGAAGACCTGCTGCGTCTGCTGTCCGTTGAAAACAAGACCGTGCTCTTCGTCACCCATTCGATCGAGGAAGCGGTCTACGTCTCGGACCAGATCGTCCTGTTGTCGCCCAGACCCGGACGCATTCACTCCATCATCCGCCCGGAATTGGACCGCTCCGAAAGTCCTGACGACATTCGCCGTGACAAGATCTACCTCGATACGGTCGAGGAGATCTGGGGCAACATCCGCAAATATCTTGAGTGAGAGCCAAATCATGGAAATCAAAGGTATAAATATCCCTCCCGTGTTCTCGCTCCTGATCTGGATCGGCTTGTGGGAAGTCGTTGGCCGAATGGATCTGGCCTTCATCCTGCCGCCGTTCACGGCTGTGATCAGCGAATTGACGGTGCTGATCGTACGGCCCGACTTTCTGGCGGCAGCCTGGATGACGTTCAAGGCGTTTGCCATCGGCATGTTCTTCGCGATCACCGGCGGTGTGTTTCTGGGCTTCGTCATGGGAACCAACAAGACCGCCAACAGCATTCTCGGCATGTGGGTGAACATCCTGGCCAGCGCACCGCTGTCGTCGCTTGTCCCCGTGCTGATGCTGCTGTTCGGTCTGGGTCAGCTGACGGTCATCATCATCGTCGCGCTGTTTTCCATCTGGATCATCACGCTCGATACCTATGCCGGTGTGCTGCACACACAGAATTCTCTGAAAGAAATGGGCCGCTCTTTCGGCGCCAGTAAGTGGCAGCTGATCTCCAAGATCGTGTTCTGGTCGGCATTGCCGGAAATCCTGGCCGGAATCCGGCTCGGGCTTATCCGCGCGGTGAAAGGGATCGTCATCGGTCAGCTGCTTTTGTCTGTTGTCGCGCTCGGCCGGATGTTCCGGACGTTTTCAGACAATTTCCAGTTCACGGAATTCTGGGCGCTGACGCTGATCCTCTTCGTCTTCGCCTTGCTGTTTTCCACTCTGGTCGGCTTGCTTGAAAAAAGGGTTGAATACTATGCAGGCACCCGGACCTGACGCTTCCAGGGGAGGCAGGCGCCCGTGACCGGACCGGAAACCACTTATCAGGCGCGCGACCTTGCGGCGTTCCTTTCCTCTGCCTTGAAGGCGCTTGACGTGCCGGAGGCAGACGCCGACATCGTTGCGCGCCTGATGACCCAAGCGGACCTGTTGGGCTACGACACGCATGGTTCTTTTCGCCTGCGGCAATACGTGAACCGCTTGCGTGACGGCGGCAACAATCCCCGCCCGGACATAAAGATCGTCTCGGATAATGCCGCGACAGCCATACTTGACGGCGATAATGGCCTGGGTCATCTCGCGATGAACCGGGCGGCGGACCTTGCCGTTGAAAAGGCGAGGCAAAGCGGCATTGGATGGGTCGGCATACGCAACAGCAACCATGCCGGGCCGGCATCGCTGTATGTCAACATGGTTGCCGAAGCCGACATGATCGGCTTGATGGCCGCCGTTGGCAGCGCAAATCACGTCGCACCTTTCGGCGGTCTCGATCTGCTGCTTGGCACCAACCCGCTGGCGATCGCCGTTCCGGCAGGGCAATCAACGCCATTCGTTCTCGATATGGCCACGACCAATGCCGCGGCCGGCAAGATCAAGGTGCTCGCCCAACGGGGGGAACCTATGCCTGAGGGCTGGATGGTGGATCGGCAGGGCAAACCCCTGACCGATCCGACCCGCCAGTCTGAGGGCCTTCTGCTTCCGATTGGCGGCGCGAAGGGATACGGGCTTGCCATGGCAATCGGTTTGCTCGCAGGAACATTGAACGGCGCGGCCTTTGGCAAGGATGTCGTGAATTTCACCAAAGAAACCGCAACACCAACCAATACCGGGCAATTCATCGCCGCCATTTCCATCTCAGCATTCGGCGATGTTGAAACCTTCAAGGCGGCAGCAGATCGGATCTTCGACGAAATGCGCGGTTCAGAGCCCCTGCCCGGTTTTGATCCTGTCCGCATTCCAGGTCAGGAGCGCCCTGACATTCTTGAAAAGAGACGTTCCGACGGCATCCCGCTGCATCCCAATCTTGTAAAGGTTCTCGGCGAGATCGCCGGAGAACTGGACATCCCCGAACTAAGGGCTAGTTAGGCCCAGTGTTCCAACGAAACCAATACGAAGATATTTCGATCAGGACGAAATGAGATCATGAGTTACGTTTTCCCGCCGCAACAACAGGTGACGCTCCCGATCAAGGGGTCGGATGCGCTTTTTCCAGTGAACCGTGTCTACTGCGTGGGGCGCAACTACGCGGCCCATGCCATTGAAATGGGCCATGACCCTGACAAGGAGCCCCCGTTTTTCTTTCAGAAGAACCCGGACAATCTGCTGCTGGAAGGACAGGCTTTTCCCTATCCGCCGATGACCGGCGACGTTCATCACGAAATTGAACTGGCCGTGGCATTGAAATCCGGCGGCACGAATATCGCCGTGGAAGACGCGACAGACTGCATCTTCGGCTATGCTGTGTCTCTCGACATGACACGCCGCGATCTGCAGGGACAAATGAAGAAACTTGGCCGTCCCTGGGAAATCGGCAAAGCTTTCGAACATTCAGCGCCTTGCACGGCAATCTCCCCGGCATCTGAAATAGGTCATCCGAGCGCAGGAGCTGTCTGGCTGAAAATCAATGGCGAAACTCGCCAGGAAGGCGATCTGAACCAGTTGATCTGGAAGATCCCTGAAATGATTTCCTATCTTTCGGAGTTATTCGAACTCCACGCGGGCGACATCATTCTGACCGGCACACCGTCCGGCGTCGGACCTGTACAGCGCGGCGACGTCATGCACGGCCATGTGGCCGGGGTTGGAGATCTGCACGTGAACGTGGTCTGAGAAGACCCGTTGCATCGCTGAAAGGTCCAGACAAAACAAAACCGCCCGGATTTCCCGGACGGTTTTAGCATTCAGGCAAACACGGTCAGTTCGCCATGTTCTCCACGATCACGGCAATACCCTGGCCACCGCCGATGCACATCGTTGCAGCTCCAAGGCTTTTTCCAGTGCGGCCGAGTTCATGGACAAGCTTGGTCATGAGGATTGCACCTGTTGCTCCGATCGGATGGCCGAGGGCAATCGCACCGCCATTGGGGTTCACCTTTTCCGACGGCAAACCGAGCTGGTCATTGACCGCACAGGCCTGCGCGGCAAAGGCTTCATTCGATTCAACCACATCTAGATCATCCGCGCTGATACCTGCGCGTTTCATGGCAATCTGCATGGCCGGTACAGGACCAATGCCCATGACTGCGGGGTCCACCCCCGCAACACCATAAGAACGGATGCGGGCAAGCGGTTTGAGGCCCAGCTCGGCGGCCTTTTCAGCAGTCAGAAGAATGACCGCTGCGGCACCGTCATTGAGACCGGACGCATTGCCCGCCGTGACCATACCGTCCTTTTTGAAGACCGGGCGCAGACCTGACATGTCTTCGATTTTCGCCTCGTGGCGGACATGTTCATCGGTATCGAAAACCTTTTCCTTACCGCGGCGTCCAACGGTAAGCGGGACGATCTGATCCTTGAAGCGCCCCTCCCGGATTGCTTCGCTTGCACGTCGATGGCTTTCAACGGCAAATGCGTCCTGCCGGTCACGCGGAATGTCGTATCGCTCCGCAACGTTTTCCGCAGTAACGCCCATGTGGCCGATCCCGAACGGGTCATGCAGCGCACCGATCATCATGTCGACGATACCCGTATCGCCCATCTTTTGGCCCCAGCGCGCGCCCGGAAGTTGATAGCCTGCGCGGCTCATGTTTTCCGCGCCGCCCACAAGCGCCGTGTCGCCATCTCCCATGGAAATTGCCTGGACCGCCGAGACGACGGCCTGAAGGCCACTGCCGCAAAGACGGTTCATGGTCAGAGCCGGAGCATGATCGGGAACCCCCGCCTGGCGAGATGCCACGCGTGAAATATACATGTCCCGTGGTTCGGTATGGATCACGTTGCCGAAAAAGGCCTGGTCGATCTGATCCGCCTGAATCCCGGCCCGCTCGATCGCTGCCTTGGCTACTGTTGTTGCCAGCTCACAGGGCGGTGTGTCCTTGAGCGCACCGCCGAAGCTGCCAACGGCCGTTCTTGCAGCACTTGCAATCACAATCTCTTTCATAGGTTCAATCCCTCCGCATCGCGGTCCGGTTGCGTGATTTTCGGGTCGTTTCCGTCCAACAAGCCCCTTCTCGATAACAGATTGCCCCGGACGGCAAGCACATGCAATTTGCCCAAAAGGTCATCCGACCTTGGTCTCAGGCAGTCCGCATCACACCTTCAGCACCACTGAACCAGCACGATCTCCAGCGGCAATCATTTCATGCGCGGTCGCACAGTCTTCCAAAGGCAATGTCTTCGAAATCCTGATATCAAGCGCGCCCCGTTCCAGAAGCTTGGTAAGGTTATCGACCGTGGCCACCCTTTCCGATTGCGACAGCAAGTAGACAAGCACCAAATCGATCGTCACGGCCTTGAACATAAGCGGGTAGAAGGGAAGCACCGGCGTCATTTCCTTCGCCGACCCGAATGCGGCAATGGTTCCGCGCTCTGCAATGATTTTTGTATTTGTTTCAACGTTCTTGCCGAACTCAACTTCAACGATCCGGTTCACAGCCGCACCGCCGTTCGCCTCGAGGATCTCTTCTGCAAGGTGATCGCTCGAATAGTCAAACACATGCTACGCGCCGGCGCTCAGGGCCGCGCCCATCCCCTGCTCGCCCCGCGCGGTGGCGAGAACTCTGGCTCCGGACGCGGCGGCGACCTGAATGGCAAGCCGCCCTACCGTTCCTGCGCCGCCGCTGACCAATACGGTTTGTCCCTCGACAGAACCACCGCCCAACACTGCGTAGCAGGCGGTCAGACCCGGGATGCCGAGCACGGCTCCTTCTTCAAAGCTAATGTGGTCCGGCAGTGTCACAGCTTGCTCTTCTGGAAGCGCAATATACTCGGCCGCAGTTCCGAAGGCTCGCTGCCACTGGCCGTTCCAGATCCAGACCCGTTCACCAACTCGGCTCCCGGCAACGCCCTCACCCACTGTTTCAATCACGCCGGCACCATCACTGTGCGGAACGATTTTCGGGAATGGCGGTTCGGTCACACCCGGACGTCCCCCTGCCCGTGCACGAATGTCTGAAGGATTAACGCCTGACGTTTCCAGCCGGACGACCACCTCGCCGGGTTCAGCTGAGGGAACCGGCAGGTCTTCGAGACGCAAGACGTCGGCCGCAGATCCAAATCGATCGTAAGTGATGGCGCGCATGGCATGACTCCTATGTTCGTGCGGAACTATGCAACGCTTTCGTTCATCTGAAAAACGAATTTAATTAATCAACTGGATGCGATATTCTAATTCACATGCACGATCTGGATCTCGACCTGCTGCGCTGTTTTGTGACCGTGGCGGATGACCGCAACTTCACAACTGCCGGCTCCCGATTGGGCAGAAGCCAATCCGCCGTCAGCGTCCGGATAAAAAAACTCGAAGAGCTGATTGGGTCCCAACTTCTCTTGCGCAACAATCAGGGCGTCGTTCTGACAGAAAAGGGAAAGTCTCTTTACCCAAGAGCCAGACAGATCCTGAATGACAGCGAAAGCCTGCTGGCTGAAATGACAGAGCCGGTCGTTTCCGGGCGTCTCAGAATAGGCATTCTGGAGTATATTTCGCCCCACAGAATTCCGGAGTTGCTGTCTTCGGTGCAACGCCAGCTTCCCGACGCGGATCTTTCCTTTCGGGTCGGCTTGAGCCAGACCCTTCTGGCTTTGCTCAAAGCCGGCGAGCTTGATCTTGCATTGGCCCTGCACGATCCAAACAGCAAAACGTCCGTGCCAATCGCCCAGGATCCACTGGTCTGGATTGAATCAGCTGAAAAGGATGGATCGGAGCCAGACGGGACGCGGTCCTTGTGTCTCATGCAGGCACCCTGCATCTATCGAAGCGCAGCCCTTCAATCACTCACGGATGCGCGACAATCACACCGCGAGGTGCTTACCTGCAGCAGCATCCAATCCGTTCGAAGCGGGGTAATCTCCGGCCTTGGCAAAACCGTTCTTGGAAAGTCGTGTCTCGGTGAAGGTTTGCGGATAGCACAAGCCATGCAGGACCTCGGGACGTTGCCCGAGGCAACATTGAGCCTTCATGGAAGCGACAAGAGAAAGGACGCGATCGCAAAAACGCTGAAAGGCGCGTTGCGGGATCTGTTGGCCTGAACCTCTATTCCGCCGCTACAGTGTTATGGATGTTCCGCAACAACAAAAAGCACCCGCTGGCAAGACCAGCGAGTGCTTCGGAAAGTCAATGCTTTCAGAGACGTCTTCTCAAACGGTCAGGGGCGTTGCCCCTGCCTGTTAGTGACAATCCGGACGCTCTCCAGGCAGAAGGACCTTGTCGATCACATGGATCACACCGTTGTCTGCCTTGATGTCCGCGATGATCACGTTGGCGCTGGAACCAGTGCCGTCAGCAATGTCCACACCACTGCTGGAGCGCGTGATGCAGGTACGTTCGCTGCTCAAAAGAGGTTTGAAGTAGTTGGAACCGACCGGGATTTTGTTGGAAGTCAGTTCACGGTCATCAACATGATAGAGGAGCACGTTGGTGAGCTGGTCCTTGTTTTCCGGCTTCAGAAGGGTTTCCACGGTTCCCTCCGGCAGCGCAGCAAACGCATCATTTACAGGTGCGAACACGGTGAACGGGCCAGGGCCCTGCAAAGCATCGGCAAGACCTGCTGCCTGTACGGCAGCAACCAGGGTGCTGAAGCGTTCATCGCCCGCAGCAATATCAACAATCGTGTTTGCGTTTGCCTGACCGGCAAAAAGACACACTGCTCCCGCAAGACCCAAAAGGCTCTTTTTCATGACATCTACTCCAAGTGTCGAATGATTACAGGGACACTACGCCGCATTGACTGGCACAGATCTTACGAGTTTGGAAAAAGTCGATTTTTATTATTTCCAATCCAATAGACCGATATTTTCGTAACCGCGCGCGAACGCTGCGTCATCTGACCGCCGCCGCTTTCCGGGGGTCTGCGCCAATCCTTATCTGGAGCCCCGCCTACCGCATCCTGGGGTCCTACTCCTGATCGTATATGGACTGCAATATCGCTGGAACGCTCTCTGCGATCTTCTGGACATCCGCTGTCGCCATGCCGTGAAACACGAAGGGGCGTGGACACTTTATGCAGGACAAATTGAAGCTTGCTTGGAACGACTTCAGAGTTTCGTTCCTTGAATGACTTTTCAAACCGTCGGCAACGCAGCTTTTGGCGAGCCCGCCGGAAGGAACCCGACCTCACCAATCGATCTGCTTGCGATCGCGAAAGAACCCGCCCGTCGGTCCGTTCTCTTCAAGTTTCGCAAGCCAAATGGCTGTGTCCGCACCTTCTTCGGGAGATCTCGAAGCGGCCGACCCGCCCATGCGTGTGCGCACCCAGCCAGGACACATTGCGTTCACTTTGACATTGCCCGGCAACGTTCTGGCCGACGCGACGGTCAAGGCATTCAAGGCTGCCTTGGCGACCCCATAAGCCGCCGGGCCTGAGACACCGTCGGAAAAGGCGCCCCAGCCGGACGACACATTGACAATTCTGCCGTAACTGTTGCGTACCATTGATGGCGTGAGCAGGTGCATCAGCAGGTATGGCCCATGCACCATCACGGACATCGACGTTTCAAAGTCCTGAGGATCGTCGAGCAGCCGGCCAGAGCCGAGAACGCCAGCGTTGTTGACAAGTATGTCGACAGGCCCGAGCTCGCCGACAGCGCGACGAATGCTGTCGCGGCTTGAAACGTCAAGTTCAACTGCCGTTGCCTTGATATCGTGTGCGATACTCTTTCCCGAGTTTAAATCGCGCACGCCCAGCACAACATCACACCCCTTGTCGACAAGGCCATGTGCGATCGCGAGACCAATGCCACGGTTGCCTCCGGTGACCAGTGCGCGTTTCTTGTTCATCGTGCCAATCGCTCCGGGACCGGCGCCAATTCATACTGAGA
>Ga0207422_1002263_pt1 | contig 27131 bp, 20 predicted proteins | sample MarCyaLeptolynsp_FD_187757 | JGI IMG/M metagenome (GOLD analysis project Ga0207422, IMG submission 187757) | Marine cyanobacterial communities from Panama - species 1 Leptolyngbya sp. (SPAdes) | ecosystem: Environmental > Aquatic > Marine > Unclassified | place: Panama: Panama City | collected... | reverse complement strand
AACCGAACAGATCCGACTGTTCGCCGACCGAGGCTTCCGTTCCATGGAATTCGAGGAACAGGGCCGGCTGTTCCGGCAGCGTCAGGCCGGAATAGGCGTTCGAAGCCTTGACCTGCAGCGTATCGAGCAGTTCGATACGCGCCACCGGAATGCCGGACTGGATTGTCAAAATGGTGGCGTTGCAGGCCGATTCGACATCGGGAAACGAGCACACGCCGCCGGCAATCGTTTCCGGAATTCCATACAATTTCAGAGTGATCTCCGTGATCACGCCGAGCGTGCCCTCCGAACCGACCATCAACCGCGTCAGATCGTATCCGGCGGAGGTCTTTTTCGCACGCGACGCGGTTTTGACGATCTCGCCATTGGGCAACACCGCCGTGATCGCTATGACATTGTCGCGCATGGTGCCATAGCGCACCGCATTGGTTCCCGACGCGCGGGTCCCGCACATACCGCCAAGGCTTGCGTCGGCCCCCGGGTCAATTGGAAAGAACAGGCCCGTGTCGCGAAGATAGGCGTTGAGCTGTTTGCGGGTGACGCCGGGCTGGATGACGCAGTCCAGATCTTCGGGATGAACCTCAAGCACCGCGTTCATCTTCATCATGTCGATTGAAATGCCGCCGTAAGGCGCATTGATATGGCCTTCGAGGGAGGTTCCGGTGCCGAACGGAATAACCGGAACGCCATAGGTCGCGCAGACTTTCACAATCTCGCTGACCTCCTCGGTCGATTCGGCGAATATCACGCCGTCCGGGGCTTCGTTCGGCAACCATGTGGTCGTATGGGCGTGCTGCTCGCGCACGGCCTGAGAGGTAATCAGACGTTCGCCGAACCGTTGCCGGAGGACGCCCAGTGCGGCTTCCGTCGCTTCTCGATTCTTCACTGTGCCTGCCGCTGCAACGTTCATTATGTTCTCCCGTTTACCGTCGACCGAGCCGGCCGACGGCAGTGCCAATCGCCTGGATCCTTGCCGGGTCGCAGGTTGCGACCTTTCCCACTTCGATTCCGCCCTGTTCCACCACGCTGTACGGACGGCTTTTGTCCTGTTTTGCCGGGACGCCGTTGCATCACGCGATCGATACCCCGTATCGCTCGGCGCGATGCGCCCGATCAGGAACAATCATGCTTGTCAAATATCGTTCGATCCAGTGTCTTTGGTATATATATCACACCCAACCCAGAATGCAGGGGGCGAATGGTGACGCAGGCGCCCTCACAATACCAGGAGAAACCGATCGCATGAATGATGCCGACAGTTCCAATTTGTTCCGGTCCGGCGAAATGGCTATCGAGCCGGAATGGATCGATTATAACGGCCATTTGAACATGGCCTATTACAACGTGCTTTTCGACCGCTGTATCGATGAGGCGTTCGCCGTCTTCGGGTTGGGACCGGACTATATCAAAGAACGCAATGCTTCATTCTTCACAGCCGAAGTCCACATCTGTTATCTGCGCGAACTGGCGCAAAGCGACCGGGTCTATTCGGTTTTGCATTTCCTCGACTGGGACGAAAAACGCGCACATGTCTTTCAGACACTTCACCATGCGGAGGAGGGTTGGGTGTCGGCAACCCAGGAACAGATGTCGCTTCATGTGGATATGGAAACAAAGCGCGTGTCGCCATGGCCCGATGATGTTGCTGCCGGGATGGCGGCCATGCATCGCGCGCATTCAAACCACCCATGGCCCGAGCGGGCGGGCCGGCAAATCGGTATCCGGCGCAAATGAAGCGAGCGGGCGGTCACAGGAAAATTGGCACCCCCAACGCCATCGGGCGGCACCTGCGCGCAGGCAACCCATGCGACCCCGGCGCCAGGCTGCGGCAGCTCTTTGACCGCCGGATCGGCACCATGACCTGAATATCAACACACCCTAGGAATCCGATCCCATTCGGTGCATCGTGGTCAGGAACAATCGACGACAGACCGGTGCGCCGGCTCAGGATGGCTCATGTCTGACTTCATGAATTATCGTGCAACCCTGCGGAAGCGGTCATGATCCGTACAATCCTCCGCCTTTTCCGACTGGTAACATCCTGGATCTCGCCAAATCTCAGACTGTTTTTGTCGACCCGCCAGGTTTTGTTGTGGTGTCTGGCGGTCGTGATCGGCATCGGCGTCGCCATCGCCGCCGTGCTGTTTCGCGAGGCGATCGGACTGGTGCAATGGATCTGGCTCGGAACCCGTGCCGAACAGATCGCGACCGCCGCATCCCAATTGCCCTGGTGGGTTCTGATTGCCGCCCCGACGATCGGCGGCCTGATTGTCGGCCTGTTCTTGCAAAAGATCATGGGCGGGCGCCGCGCCGGTGGCGTTGCCGACGTCATGGAGGCGAAAACCTTTGGCGGCCGCACACTCGACATGAAAAACGGCATCTACAGCGCGATCGTGACCGTCATATCTCTCGGCAGCGGCGCGAGCGCGGGCCGGGAAGGACCGATCGTTCACCTGGGCGGGACGATCGGCGCCGCGCTGTCGGGCAAGCTGCTCCTCCCCGACAATGCCCGCAGGGTGCTATTGGCCTGCGGCGTTGCCAGTGCCATTTCCACGTCTTTCAATGCCCCGATCGCGGGTGTCCTGTTCGCCCACGAGGTGATCCTCGGCCATTATGCCGTCACCGCTTTCGTTCCAATCGTGATCGCGTCGACGGCCGGGGCCATCATTTCGCGGATTCATTTCGGCGACACCGCCGCCTTTATCATTCCGGACTATCAGCTGACGTCGTTCTGGGAATATCCGGCATTCGCGATTCTCGGCATAACCTGTGCGGCGGTTGCCATCATCTTTCAGTTCGCGCTTATCGGGACCGACTGGGTTGCGCGCAACGTCCAGATGCCGCTCTGGGCAAGACCGGTCGTCGGCGGTGCCCTGGTCGGTTGTATCGCGGTTGTTTTCCCGGAAGTGCTCGGGGTCGGATATGAGGCAACCGACCTGGCCCTGCGCCAGCAATTGCCGATCACGCTGATGCTTATGCTGCTTGTCGCCAAGACGGCTGCGACAGCGATCCCTCTGGCGTCGCGTTTCGGCGGAGGCATCGTGGCACCCGCCTTTTTCCTCGGATCAATGACCGGCGGCGCCTTCGGCCTGATCGCCGCATCGGTCTTTCCCGAACTGGCCTCCAGCCATGGCCTCTACGCCATATTGGGAATGGGGGCAGTTGGCGCCGCCATCCTCAGCGCCCCGATTTCAACCACCATGATCGTGTTCGAACTGACCGGCGGCTACGCGATCTCGGTTGCCCTGCTCCTGACAGCCTCGATCGCGACCGGCCTGCATCAGGCCGTGCATGGGCGGTCCTTCTTCCACTGGCAGTTGGAGATGCGCGGGCTTGCGCTGCAAAGCGGACCCCACACCTGGCTGATCAAGCGGGTGACGGTGCGCGACTTCATGGTCCGGCATCCTCCGGGCGAAACCCCGGAAGTCTATGATCCCGATGTCGACGGGCCAGCCCTGCAGCCCGGCGACAACCTTGAGACAGCCCTGCGGGTTTTCGATGAAAGCGGCAGAAACGCCCTGCCGGTTATCGATCCAAGGCAACCGACCGTTGTGGTCGGATCAGCCGCGCATGTCCGCGCCCTGAACTATTTCAACTCCGCCCTGATAGAGCAAAGCGTCGAGGAACATCGATAGGCCGAGGGTGATAAGCGCTCAACTGGCACCACTATTGAAAGAAATTGGCATCACTGATTTCCACCAACTGGAACTTGGTCGCCGCCTTTATTCATCCCACACTGGTGGAACAGGGAGGATTGGCATCCGAAAGTGCTTTCGGTCCCGGTCTTAGATGCGACAGGATCCGTTGCCCATAACGAGCCGTCGCCACCAGAATTTTGAACATTCAGACAGGATTGGAGTTGAATCGTGAATCTTTCCGTGAACATGAACGATCTCAGCGACGTTATCGAAAGCGACCGCGCCCACGTTTGGCATCACCTGAGCCAGCACAAAAAATACGAGACGGTGGATCCGATGATCATCGTCGAAGGCAAGGGCATTCACGTCTGGGACGCCAAGGGCAACAAATATCTCGATGCCGTTTCCGGCGGCGTCTGGACCGTGAATGTCGGATATGGCCGCGAATCCATCGCCAATGCGGTTCGTGACCAACTCGTCAAGATGAACTATTTCTCCAACGCTGCGGGAAGCATTCCCGGCGCGCTGTTCGCAGAGAAACTGATCGAAAAAATGCCGGGCATGAGCCGGGTCTATTTCTCCAATTCCGGATCCGAGGCCAATGAAAAGGCCTACAAGATCGTGCGGCAGATCGCCCACAACAAATATGACGGCAAGAAACACAAGATCCTCTACCGGGATCGCGATTATCACGGCACGACGATCACGGCCCTCAGCTCCTGCGGTCAACACCAGCGCAAGGACCAGTACGGCCCGTTCACGCCGGGCTTCGTCGAAGTTCCACACTGCAGTGAGTACCGGTCGCAATATGGCCCTTGCGACGATTACGGCGTGAAGGCGGCGCGTGCGATCGAGGACGTGATCCTGGCCGAAGGACCGGACACGGTCGGCGCCATGGTTCTGGAGCCGGTCACAGCAGGCGGCGGGGTCATCACGCCTCCGGAAGGCTATTGGGAGACGGTTCAGGAAATCTGCAAGAAATACGATATCCTGCTGCAGATCGACGAGGTCGTGTGCGGTCTTGGCCGGACCGGCAAATGGTTCGGCTACCAGCATTACGGCATTCAGCCGGACCTGGTCACCATGGCCAAGGGCGTCGCCTCCGGCTATGCGGCGATTTCCTGCACGGTAACGACAGAAGCCGTTTTCGAGCAGTTCAAGGCCGACCCGACCGACCCGATGAGCTATTTCCGCGACATCTCGACCTTCGGCGGCTGCGCCGCCGGCCCGGCCGCAGCACTTGAGAACATGCGCATCATCGAGGAAGAAAACCTGCTCGATAACGTGACCCGCATGGGCGATTATCTCGTCAGCCGCCTGAATGAACTGAAAGAAAAGCATCAGGCGATCGGCGATGTACGCGGCAAGGGCCTGTTCTGCGGCGCCGAACTCGTCGTCGACCGGGAAACCAAGGAACCGGTGGACGAGAGCGTAACCCAGGCGGTTGTGGCCGAGTGTTTCGCGCAAGGCGTGATTATCGGTGCCACAAACCGCAGCTTCGCCAAGCTCAACAACACCCTGTGCCTGAGCCCGGCTCTGATCTGCACAAAGGACAATATCGACGAAATCGTCACCGCCATCGACAACGCACTGACGAAGGTGTGCGGCTGACGTCCCGCTGTTGCCTGCCCGTCCTCGAGAAATTCGGGGACGGGACAGGGCGCGGGGCCAAGGAAACGTTGGTTTTGCCGGTTAACGGCGCTGTCAGATCAGATAATTCGATACGATCTGTTCATGGGTACCGTCGGCGATCATTGACTCGAAACTCGACTGAAGTGTTTCCACGATGTCGTCGGATGTCTCTTTGTGCAGAGCCAGATAGAGATCGGCGCGCTTAAGCTCGAATACGACCTCGTAATCGCCGATTGACTGACCGATAGACATCAACCCCCATTTCGTAACGCTGGTTTCGTAAGCCATCGCATCGATACGGCCGGCCGCAAGTTTCTTGTAGTTCTGGTCGTTGTAAAGGACGATATCCAACTGGTCGTCCGAGACACCGGCGGCACGCAGAAGGAGATGTCCCACATCATCCTTGACCACGCCGATGCGGATTGTCTCGAAATCCTTTGGCGACGTGATCGAAAGCTTGCGATCCTTGCGCGCGGTCAGGCCGACCACGGTCGGCACGAAGGGGCCGACCCACCTGAAGAGGTCCTCGCGATCCTCGGTCCGCGTCGTGGAAAACAACGCGTGCCCCGGACGATCAAGGGTAAGGTTGTAGCCGCGCGCCCAAGGCAGCAACTCAATGTCGGATCGAACGTGCGTCGTGCCGGCACGCTTCAGCAGTTCAACCATGATATCGACACTGAGGCCGCGCAGTTCTCCATCTTCAGAATAATTGAACGGCGGATAGTCTTCCGTCATCAATTTAAGTGCATTGAGTGCGTCGCTGGCGCGCGCCAGGTTTCCCGTCTGTAAAATTCCCAGCGCCATGGATGCGACAGCAAAGGCTCGTCTGGTAATCAACGTCATGCCACAATGACCTATCTTTGTCCCGATGGTTCCCCAATTTTCTCATGCCGCATCCTCGTCAGAGCCTAATAAGACTCTTGCTCCGGGGAAATACAATATTTCAAAATTATTAACTTTCAAAGTTAGCATTATCATCCAGATTGCCGCATGCCCGCTTCTGCGTCCACCGGCTCAAGGTAGGCAGAATACGATTTCGGTTTGCCGAGAAAAAAACCTTGTCCCGCATCGACACCCATTGAGCGAAGCCGCGCCAACTGGCTTTCGGTCTCAATTCCTTCTGCCACCACCAGCAGATCGAGGTGATGCGACAACAGCAAAATGCCTTCAATCAGGGCGAGAGCTCTCTCATCGTTCGCATCGTCATCGTCGGACCCGAGCGCCTGGACAAAAGAGCGGTCTATCTTGACGATATCGACGGGAAACCGGTTCATGTAGCTGAGAGACGAATATCCGGTCCCGAAATCGTCGAGCGCGAACCGGCAGCCGAGCGCTCTGATCGCATCGAACAGGTTCTCCAATCCCGGCGCCTGCTGCATCAGGACGGATTCGGTGATCTCCAACACCAGTTTCTTCGGATTGACCCCGCTTTGCATGAGCTTGCCGGCGATCTTGGCGGGCAGTCCGGGAAGAAACTGCGCGGCGGACAGGTTGATTGCGACATAGGCATCCCTCAATCGCGGATCCCGGTTCAGGCGCTGCAGATGCCGGATCCCGAGATCCAGAACCCGGTCGCCGATATCCAGAATGTGTCCATTCTGCTCCGCCGTCGCGATGATCTCGTCCGGGGGAATCAGTCCGAATTCAGGGTGATTGAGGCGCAACAATCCCTCGAACCCCGCGACACGGCCATTCGACAGATCGACAATGGGCTGAAAATGCAGCTCGAACCAGTCGTTTACCAGACCATCGGCAATATATTGTTCGACTTCGAGATACCGTCCGGCTTCCCGCCCGAGTTCGGAATTGAACACACGATAGCCGTTGCGGCCTTCGCGCTTGCGGCTGTACATGGCCACATCCGCTGTCCTCAACAGGTCATCGGCATTTACGGCATTGTCGGGAAAAAACGAAATTCCGATACTTGCCGAAACGGTCAACCGCCGACTATCAAGCTCGAATGGTTCGCTGAGAACGGCATTGATCCGCCTTGCAAGTCCGACTGCGCGCTCGTCGACATCCTCGCCTGAAATCAGGACCGCGAACTCATCGCCACCGAAACGGCAGACCTGATCCCCCGCCTCCAGCAGCGGTGTGACGCGGTCCGTCACTGTCGTAAGCACGAAATCGCCGGCCGAATGGCCAAGATTGTCATTGACCCACTTGAACCGGTCCAGGTCGAAAAACAGGACTGCAACCCGTCCACCGGACAGGTTCGCGGCCTCGATCTTGGCATCGATCTGTCTGTTGAAACCGTCCCGGTTCAACAAGCCGGTCAGGGAATCTGTCTGCGCCAGCGCACGCATAGCGGCTTCCGCAGCCTTGAGGCTGCTGACGTCGGTCATCACCGAAAGCGTCTGGGGCTCGGAATCCCCATCCTCGCAATCCGATGTTTCCCGGATAATGATGTCGATCGGATTGCCGTCTTTCGTCAGGAGCACGCAGGTGGTTTCAGACACGGTTCTTGTGTGATCGCCAGTCAATGCCTTTCGTCGCAGATAGGCGTCTCGGCTGTCATTGGCAAGGAAATCGGAAAATCGCCGCCCGATCACCTCATCCTTGCAATAGCCGGTAGCATGCAGCCAATATTCCGAAACCGCACGGATCCGGTCATTGGCATCGACGGAGTAAAGCATGACCGGCGTGTTGTTGTAGAGGAAAGTCAGGCGCTGGTGCGCGGATCTCAACCTGTCTTCGTCAGCATCCAGGCGATCCTGCATTTCATTGAAATTGCGCGCCACCGAGCCGATTTCGTCCTCGGACTGCCACAGCACTTTTCGCCGCCGACCGTCTTTGCGCGTGGCATCGATAGCCGACGTCAATCGGGACAGGGGCGCGACAATCATGATCCTGTTGCCGAAAACGGCGGTGACCAGGACCGCTATTGTCGAGACGACAAACAAAATCGCCGATTTCCCGACTTCCTGCCAGACCGCCATATCGATCTGATCGATGTGATAGGTGATTTTGAGCGTTCCAACGCGAACCCGCTTGTCCCCGACAGTCCGGAAGATGTCGCTCGCTTCTTCCTCCAGATTGGTCGCGGCGGCGGTTTGCTGCTCTGATTCCTTTCGCGCATCGGCGACCAGCTTTCCCGTATCGTCCAGAATCTCAACAATTGCGATATGTGGATCGAGCGCAATTGTGTTCGCCCATTGCTCAAGATTTGCGAAGTCGAAATCCCACAGCGGCTTGCTGAGCGCGGCGCTGTTTACCGTCAGGATGGCATCGTTTTTCGCCCGCATTTCACGTTTGATCGAATCGCTCGACACGATGAAAAACACAGCAAGGAGCGGCCCGTTCACGGCAACCAGCGCCAGGAACATGGTCAGGAGAAACTTTCGCTGAATAGAATTGCGGATGAACCCCAAGACGCTCACATCGTCCACTCTTTACTCACCCAGCAAACCGTACAGAAACGCCCACGACGGTTGCAGGTCGCGATTTATCGTCAATTATACCGATGGTCGGTTAATTTATTATTCAAAACCCCGCCAAGGCCGACATAAAATTGCAAAAACTCTTAAAAGTAGAGAATTCGGCGGAGACTGCTGCAAGGCTGATCGACATGCCGCAAGGAGTGTTGCGGCTGCCCTTTTGGAACCGCAAAAACGTTGAACGATTGCGTGGCGCCATCCGTTTCATTGCACTGCAGGGCGCGGAAACACTTTATGAAGAATTGATGAATTTACCATTCCGGCAATGCAGAGCTGGCATGTCGCAGGGCCTCTAGCTAAATCCAATCTCAGCGCCTACCTATTGATCACCAAGGGAAAAACGCCCGGGTTATCGGGGGTTTGGCCGGGTGAATTTGTCCGGACAAGCTCCTTGAACACTTACGCAGGCTGTGACCGACGGGAAACAACATATCCGCCGGCAGGCCGAAAACCCGGAGAATGAATATGTCTGCACTTTTGTTCGATGCCGCGCCGTCCACGAAACCGGCCCGGCCGACCGTGTTCCGGCGCGTCCTGAACGCAATGGTCGAATCCCGCCAGCGCAACGCTCAGCGCCAGATCAACAATTACCTGCTTGATCTCGACGACGCGACGCTCAGCGGGTACGGATACAACCGCGAAGAACTGATCAGGAACGGCACCACTTATCGTTCGTTCTGATTAGCCAATCGGGGCAGGACGCGGTTCCCGAACCAGGATCAGCGTCAGCCAGTTCGCCGCAACGATGCGGCGTTCCAGCACGAGCCCGAAAGGACGATAGGCGGCGAGAATGCGCCGCCCGTCCTCCTCACGCAATCCCGACAGCACAAGCGTGGCCCGCGGGGCCAGGTGGCGCGCCATAGCCGGCGCCAGAGCCGCCAGCGGCCGTGCAATAATGTTTGCCAGGACAAGATCGAACGGCGCGTATCGGGCAAAAACCGGATGTTCGAAACCGTTCGCGGTCACAATCTCCAGATTGGGCAAAACCGCGTTCGCCGCGGCGTTGACGCGCGCGGTTTCAACCGCCACCGGGTCAATGTCCGTCGCAAGCACCCTGCCCTTCATCGCCATCGCACAGGCAAAGGCAAGGACCCCCGATCCTGTCCCCATATCCAGTACAGATCGGGGCCGCGAGCGTTTCAGAATCCTGTCGAGCGCGACCAGACAGCCCCACGTGGTTCCGTGATGGCCCGTGCCGAAGGCCAGATTGGCATCGATCTCGATATTGTGGCCGGCCATCCGGCGCCGGTGGCGATCGTGGCTGCCGTGCACAAAAAAGCGTCCGGCAGCGACCGGTGACAGACCTTCCAGGCTCTTTGCGACCCAGTTTTCGTCCGGCAGGGGATCGATCGTGACCTCAAGCGTGTCAAAGGCGTCGCCGAGACCCTGCCGCAACGACGTTTCAATCGCTTCGGCGTCGAGATCGTAAAACAGAACCTCGACAGCCCAGGGCCCGTCTTCGGTAACCGCGAAACAACTGACCGGATACCCCTCCTCCTCGAAATGGGGTTCAAGGCGCGCGGCCATAATTTTAGCAGTCGCTTCAGACGTCACAAATCGGGCTTGCAGCATGAATCCGTATCCGGGCCAGGAATCATCGTCCTGATCGTGTTCAGGGTGTGGTGTTACAGGGAACCGGGCTTTCAATGCCGTTCGACAAAGGAATCGACGACGCGCTTGCGCCCGGCCTTCTCAAAGTCGATCGTCAGTTTGTTGCCGTCGATGACCGCAATGGCGCCATAGCCGAATTTCATATGGAACACGCGCTCACCGAGGGAATAGTCCGATTCGCCGCCAATCACGCTTTTTGCGACCAGCTCCCCTTCAATCAGTTTCGGTCCGCGGCGTCCGCCATCGTCGAAGCCGGATTTCCGGTTCTTTTGCGCCCGTTTCCATCCCGGCGTCGTATAGGTCGCTTCGAAGGGATCGCTGGTGTCGAAACGGCTGTTGCCGTAACTCCCCATCCCGCCGGCGCCATAGCCGCCATAGCTGGATGCCTGATCCAAAACCTCAACGGCGGCCTCCGGCAATTCATCGACAAACCGCGACGGCATGGTCGATTGCCACAGGCCGTGGATCCGCCGGTTCGAAGCAAACCAGATCTTGGCCCGCTTCTTGGCCCGGGTCAGCCCAACATAGGCAAGCCGCCTTTCCTCCTCCAGGCCGGACCGTCCACCTTCGTCCAGCGCGCGCTGGTGCGGGAACAGGCCTTCCTCGAAGCCCGGAAGATAGACAGTGTCGAATTCCAGCCCCTTGGCCGAATGCAGCGTCATCAGGCTGACCGCGTCTTCGTCCTCGCCGCGTTCATTGTCCATGACGAGCGAAATATGTTCCAGAAACCCTTGCATGGATTCGAACTCTTCCATCGAGCGCACGAGTTCCTTCAGGTTTTCCAGGCGGCCCGGTGCGTCCGCCGAGCGATCGTTCTGCCACATCTCGGTATAGCCGGATTCATCAAGGATGATTTCCGCCAATTCCGTGTGCGACAGGGTCTGCACCTGTGTGCGCCAGCGCTCGAACGCCTCGACGACGATCTTCAGCGCATTGCGCGCCTTCGGCCGCAATTCCTCGGTCTGGACCAGTTCGGCGGCCGCGGCGAGAAGCGGCACCTCCTGCGCCCTTGCATAGGCATGGATCAGCTTGATCGTGGCGTCGCCGAGCCCGCGTTTCGGTGTGTTGACGATGCGCTCGAAGGCGAGATCGTCGGCTGGCTGCACGGTGGCGCGAAAATAGGCGAGCGCGTCGCGGATCTCCATGCGTTCGTAAAAGCGCGGTCCTCCGATCACCCGGTAGGAAAGGCCGAGCGTCACGAACCGGTCCTCGAACTCGCGCATCTGGAACGAGGCCCGCATCAGGATCGCAATGTCGTTCAGGTCGTGCCCCTTGGCCTGCAGGGCCTCGATGTCATCGCCGATGGCGCGGGCCTCTTCCTCCGAATCCCATGCCGAGGCGACGGTCACCTTTTCCGCGTCCGGGTCGTCCTGTTCGGTAAACAGGGTCTTGCCGAGGCGTCCGTCGTTGAACGAAATCAGATGCGAAGCCGCCGCAAGAATCGGCGCCGTCGAGCGGTAGTTGCGTTCAAGCCGCACCACCTTGGCGCCCGGGAAATCATATTCAAAACGCAGGATGTTATCGACCTCGGCCCCGCGCCAGCCATAGATTGACTGGTCATCGTCGCCGACGCAGCAAATGTTCTTGTTGTCCTGGGCCAGCAACCGCAGCCACAGATATTGCGCCACGTTGGTATCCTGATACTCATCCACCAGCATGAACCGGAACCGGCTCTGGAACCCCTTCAGGACGTCCGGATTGGCGCGGAAAATCTGGATCGGATGTAACAGCAGATCGCCGAAATCCGCAGCGTTCAGGCTCCGCAACCGGTTCTGGTAGGCGGCATAGAGTTCGCCACCCTTGCCGTTGCCGAAGGAGCGCGCCTCGCCGGGGGGAACATCCGCCGGCGTCAGGCCGCGGTTTTTCCAGCCGTCCAGATGCGACGCGAACTGCCGCGCCGGCCAGCGTTTGTCGTCGAGACCTTCGGCCTGGATCAATTGTTTGATCAGCCGGATCTGGTCGTCGGTATCCAGAATCGTGAAGCCGGACTTCAACCCGACCAGTTCCGCGTGCCGGCGCAGGATCTTGACGCCGATCGAGTGGAAGGTTCCCAGCCATTGCATGCCCTCGACGCCGCCGCCGATCAGCGAGCCGATCCGGTCCTTCATTTCCCGCGCCGCCTTGTTGGTGAAGGTGACGGCGAGGATCTGGTTCGGCTGCGCCTGGCCAGTGGCGAGAATATGGGCGATGCGCGTGGTCAGCACCCGGGTCTTGCCGGTGCCGGCGCCGGCCAGCACAAGCACCGGCCCTTCGATCGTCTCGACCGCCTCGCGCTGTTCAGCGTTCAGCCCCTGCAGGTAGGTCGCCGGCTGCCGCGCGGCCATGGCGCGCGCGGCAATCCCGCCGGGCGCCGGAGCTGCCCCCGCTGCTGGCCCCGGTACTGGCGCGGAGTCGAATCCCTTGTCGGATGGCGGCGAAGCCGGCATTCTGTCCCTCATGGCCTGAAAGCAGCCGGGCCTGTCACAGCGAATCCCGGATTGCCGCGCACTATAGCAGTGGCTTCGCGCAAGGGCCAAGGGTCGCGAATCGCTATCTTTCGGGATGTTGATATCCGCGATCCCGCGTCTGTTCGGACAAGCGCCGATTGGACCATTAACAGATCGACCTCGCAGATCTCTTTCGAAGTCTTCCCCATAGCCCGACACATCGCCTATGTTATCTGTCTGTGCCATCCAACGACTCGGACCCCACACCCATGAACATCTTCCTGACCGGCGCGTCCGGATATATCGGCGGCTCGGTTGCCCGCGCTCTTGTGTCAGCGGGGCACAGGGTTTCCGGCCTGGTTCGTTCGCAGGCCCGTGCCGACAACGTGCGGGCCTTCGGCATCGAACCGGTCCTTGGCACACTCGACGAGGCCGCAATCCTTGCGGGAGCCGCCGCCGAGGCGGATCTTGTCATCAATGCGGCGAATTCCGATCACGAAGCGGCTGCGCAAGCCCTCCTGCAGGCCCTTGAGGGCTCGGGCAAGACATTTATCCATACGAGCGGATCGAGCGTTGTCGGGACTCAGGCCGGCGGGAAGCGTGTCGATGATATCTTCGATGAGGAGACGCCGTTTACGCCCTCGCCGGGGCGTGCGGCACGGGCGGCCCTGAACGAAACCATCCTGTCCCATGCGGCCAACGGGCTGCGGCCGGTCATCCTCTGCCCGAGCCTGATCTACGGGCTCGGACGCGGTGTGTCGGACCATAGCATGCAGGTGCCGTGGCTGCTTGAAACCGCCCGAAAAAACGGTGTGGCCGGACATTGCGGGCCCGGCGAAAATGTCTGGTCCAACGTCCATATCGACGATCTGGTCGATCTTTATCTGCTCGCGATCGCCGGCGCACCGTCTGGTGCCTTCTACTATGCCGAGAACGGCGAAAACTCCATGCGCGACCTCTGCCTGGCGATCCACCGTATGCTGGGAATTTCGGGCGAGCCGAAGGCTCTGACGCCGCAAGAAGCAGCGGCCGAATGGGGCGAAGGCGCAGCCCTCAACACGATGGGATCGAACAGCCGCGTCCGCGCCGTGCGCGCGAGAAAAGAGCTCGGCTGGACCCCAAGAGCGGCTTCGGTCCTTTGGGAAATCGAGCAAGGCTGCTACGCCGACAATCGATCGTGACCAGCATCGTCAAATCAGGTGCTTTTCCATGACAAAGTTGGTCAGGGAAACGTTCCCCCTCATCACCGACTGCTTGCGAACCACGAGCCAGCCCTGACGTTCGAAAAACGGCCGCGCCAGGTGGCTGGCCGCTGTGTCAAGCCGTTTCAGGCCAAGTCGCAAGGCCTCGGTCTCAACCCGGTCATAAAGGGCTTTGGCGATGCCCCTGCCGATGACATCGGGCGCGACAAAAGCCAGGTCGATGTGGCCGCTCGCGTCGAGGGTCATGAAGCCTACCGATCTGGAACCGGTCTCAGCGACGAAGGTGGTCTGGGATTGCAGCCGGTCACGCCATGCTCCTGTCTCCGGCACATTTTCAGCCCATGCGCGGCGCTGGGCTGCGTCGTAATGGTCAACAGTCGCCGAATGCACGGACTCGAAGTAAATCCGGGCCAGCGCCGCTGCGTCGTCAGGCTCGAACATTCTGATTGTTGGCGACATGCTCAAAACTCGCACCAGCCGGCGTATCGGGAAAAACCCTCCCAATCCGGTTTCAATCGTCGCCCTGCGAGAGCGGACCTATTTGAATACGCTCTTCAGTTTGCGAATAGCCTTGCGCCCGCCGCGCTTTGCCGCCTGTCCGGCCTTGCGGCCGCCCTCGACCACGGCGTCGCCGGTATCCTCCGCAAGGTCCGCACCCGCGGCAGCAGCCTTAGTCGCGCCTCTCGCCGCCGCCCTGCCGGCGCGCTTGCCGCCGTCGATCGTCCGGTCGGCGGCGCGCCCGGTTGCATAAAACGCCTTGTTGAGGCTGCGTTTCGATGTCGCCAGAAACGGAAACGCCGCCGCATACTGAACGCCGCGAACCAGATTGTCGCTCCAGTCGCGCGCTTCGGAAATGATCCCGTCAACCGTGATGTGCATGACCTTGCCGACCGCGTTCAGCACCTTGCAGGCCCGGCGCGCATTGCAGATCTCGACTTCGCCGTCGATCAGGGTGACGGCGGCCTCGCCGTTTTCGTGCACATAGAGATCGAAGGTCGTACCGCGCACGCCCAGCGTCGCAGTCGGCGTATTGATTTTTATGTTGTCCTTCGGCACCAGGCCCGTCACGAAGCGGAACGCACCGCCAACCGCGTTGAGAGCGATCTCGCCCGTCCCCTTGTCCGGATCGAACACATGGCGATCGATAACGATCGAAGAGTTTTCCGAAACCGCGAGATTGGTCCGGTCGGAAAATTCAAACTGCGCCTGGCTCTCCTTGCCCGTGGCTATGCTGTGGTTCTGGAAGATCGGGTCGCCGTCGCGCATTTGTTCACTGGCTGACCCAAGGCGCCCCGTCACCTGGTTGGTGATCCCGGTGGCGGCGCCGATCGTCTCGGCGGAGTACGCCACGGATGCAAAGGCAAGCATGCCGGTCGTTACCAGCATTCGTATGACGGTTTGCCCTGTCATGATATCTCCTGAGCGGCGCGAATCGACAGAATCAATTTGGCGCAAGGATGCCACAAGACGAATCAGCGCACAAACCGGCCTTTCCTGAAAGTGCAGGCCGTTGTCGCTCCACTTTGCGGCGTCCCGCAGGTGCCCTTGCCGTGCGGCACCTGTTTCCTCGTAGGTCCTTCGAACCAGGTTCCGTCGGCGCGCGTAAACCTGGCTTTGCCGCGCAACTCGCCGTTCTCGAACTTGCCGCTTATGGTCATGCCCTTGGACGACGTAAACGTTCCCGGTCCATGCCTGAGGTCGTAGCGCCAACCGCCGTCGTAGCGTGTTCCGTCCTTGTAGATCTCGACACCCTGTCCCTGCTTGACGCCGTTCCTGAGGTCACCGGAATAGCTTCCGCCATCGGGATACCGGATCACACCGCGCCCGTTCGGCAGGCCGTTTTCGATCGGTCCTTCATATCTGTGCCCGTCGGCAAAGGCGATGGTGCCGGCGCGCAACTTGCCTTTGACCAGCTTGCCTTCCAGCACATTGCCGTTGCCGGGTTCGATGCGCACGGTTCCGGTCAGCCGTCCGGCCTGCATGCGTCCGGTGATTTTTGACGTCCGCGGCCCGTCTTCCCGCTGGGTCGTCATCGTGAACGTGCCCTTGCCGGACGCCCTGCCCTGGCGGCACGCCCCGGACCAGGAAGCCTCCCACTTTTCCGGCAGACGGTTCATGAACACGGTGCATCCGTCAGACGTTTTCAGCCATGCGGCATGGGCAGGCAGCGGCAACGTCACACCCAAACCGGTACAGGCAACAACCAGCCACAAGATCGCAGACGCGCGAACAGGCATCGGGTCGTGTTCTTTTTTCATCATGATGCGGCCAATTCGATCCAGGCGGCTTCGTCAATGACTTCGATACCCAGCTCCTCGGCCTTTTTCAGCTTCGATCCGGCGCCGGGCCCGGCGACGACCAGGTCGGTTTTCTTCGACACCGATCCCGACACCTTGGCCCCGAGCCGCTCCGCCTGGGCTTTGGCTTCATCGCGGGTCACCTGTTCCAGGCTGCCGGTAAAGACGATGGTCTTGCCGGCAACGGCGGTGTCGGTCAGCGCCGTTTCCACCGGCTCCGGCGTCACCCGTTGCAAAAGGGCATGCACGACATCGGTATTGTGCGCCTCGGCGAAGAACTGCACCAGGGCAATGGCGACAGTGCTGCCGATCCCGTCGATGGCGTTCAGCTCGGCCCAGGCATCGCTGGTCTCGTCCCGCGCCTCCGCCAAGGCCGCTTCCAGTGCTTCCATCGTGCCATAGGTTCGGGCAAGCAGCCGTGCCGTGGTTTCTCCGACATGGCGGATGCCGAGCCCGAAGATGAAGCGATCGAGACCGATCGATCGACGGGCTTCGATCGCTTCAAACAGGTTCTGCGCCGACTGCGTTCCCCATCCCTCGCGGTCCTTCAGCCTGGTCGTCGAACGGGCGTCACGCTCCTGCAGTGTGAAGATATCGGCGGCATTCATGATCAGGCCGTCCTGATAGAAGGCTTCGACCTGTTTCGCGCCAAGGCCTTCGATATCGTAGGCGTTGCGCGACACGAAATGTTTCAGCCGTTCGACGGCCTGCGCCGGACAGATCAGTCCACCGGTACAGCGGCGCACGGCATCGACCTTGCCGGAATTGGCATTGATTTCCCGCAATGCGGCGCTTCCACAGGCCGGACAGACCTGCGGATATTGATAGGGTTCCGCGTCGGCAGGGCGTTTGGACAGGTCGATGTCGATGATCTGCGGGATGACGTCGCCGGCGCGCTGAATGCGCACACTGTCGCCGATGCGCAGATCCTTGCCGTCGCGGATCGGTTGCCCGTCCTGACCGATGCCCTTGATATAGTCTTCGTTGTGCAGGGTCGCATTGGACACGACAACCCCGCCAACCGTTACCGGCTCAAGTTTTGCAACGGGTGTCAGCGCGCCGGTCCGCCCGACCTGAATCTCGATGTCGCGCAGGATCGTGGTCGCCTTTTCGGCCGGAAACTTGTGCGCGATCGCCCAGCGTGGCGACCGCGACACGAATCCGAGCCTCGTCTGATAATCCAGCCGGTCGATCTTGTAGACCACCCCGTCGATATCGTAGCCGAGTGAGGCGCGCTGGTTTTCAATCGTGCGGTAGACCTCAAGCAGTTTGTCGACGGAGGCGCATGCCGTGAACAGCGGATTGATCTGGAAGCCCCATCGGGCAAACGTCGCGACCATGCCGGCCTGGCTATCGGCCGGCATAACCGGCATTTCCCCCCAGGCATAGGCAAAGAAACGCAGCGGGCGCGACGCCGTGATCGCCGCATTCAACTGGCGCAGAGAGCCCGCGGCCGCGTTGCGCGGATTGGCGAAAACCTTGCCTCCGGTTTCCTCCATGCGGGTATTGAGCGCGGCAAAATCCGCGTGCGCCATGTAAACCTCGCCGCGCACTTCGACGATATCGGGCGCATCCTCCGGCAGCGTGGCCGGGATATCGCCGATCGTGCGCGCATTCTGGGTCACGTTCTCGCCGACACTGCCGTCACCGCGTGTCGCCGCTGTAACCAGAGCCCGGTTTTCATAGCGCAGGGAAAGCGACAGGCCATCGATTTTGGGTTCGGCGGTAAAGGCCGGCGGCGCGTCCGCGTCGAGTTTCAGGAACCGTCGGATCCGCCCTTCGAAGTCGACGACATCCTCGTCATCGAATGCATTGTCGAGTGACAGCATCGGCACAGCATGGATGACCTTGGCGAACGCCTCCAGCGGCGCCCCGCCGACACTGTCGGTCGGCGAATCCTTGCGCTTCAGGTGCGGAAACCGGGTTTCTATGGCAAGATTACGCTGTTTCAGCACATCATAATCGGCGTCGGAAACGACCGGCGCGTCATGGGTGTGATAGGCTTCATTATGTTTGGCAATCTCGCGGGCAAGCCGACGCAATTCCCGCGCGGCCCGAACCTCATCCAATTCTTCGACGGCGATTGTCGCCGGATCCTGTTGCGCCACGTGAACGTCCATAATCTGGTTGGGTTTGCGTCAGGATATTCGGGAAATCCCGGGGTTCAAGCAGTGTTTTGGCCGAACAAAGCTGCAACCCTTTACTCCTGACAAAAATGGTCAGCCGGTTCCTTCAAGCAGACGTGCCGCAGCGGCCCTTGCCTCGTCGGTAATCCTCGCTCCGGCTAGCATGCGGGCAATTTCCTCGCGCCGCCGCTCCGCATCGAGCAGGCCGATGCGCGTTGCCACCTGCTCCGGGCTCATCTCATCCTTGTGGATCAGCATGTGCCCGCCGGCCCGCGCCGCAACCTGCGGTGCGTGGGTAACCGACAGGACCTGCACCGAGCGCGCAAGCCGTTCCAGACGAACGCCGATGGCTTCGGCAACGGCGCCGCCGACGCCCGTGTCGATCTCGTCAAAGACCAGGGTCGGCGCGGAACCGCGTTCGGCGATCGAGACTTTCAGCGCCAGAAGAAACCGCGACAATTCCCCTCCGGACGCAACCTTCATCATCGGGCCGGGCTTGGTGCCCGGATTGGTCCGTACCCAGAATTCGACGCTGTCGATCCCGGTCTCCTGCGGTTCATCCGGATTGGTCTCCATGGTGACCTGAAATTTGGCCCGCCCCAGTTTCAGATCCGGCAATTCCGATGCGACCGCGGCCTCCAGGTCGGCCGCCGCCGCTCTCCGCCGCGCGCTCAGCGCCGTCGCAGCCTCCGAGAGCGCCTGATGCCTTGCCGCCAGATCCTCCTGCAGTGCCCTTAGTTTCTCCTCACCGGATTCCAGGCTTTGCAGATCCGTGCGCATTGCCGTCAAAATGTCGGCCAGAAGGTCCGGCGTCACGTTGAACTTGCGACCCGCCGCTCTCAGGGCGAAAAGCCGCTCCTCGGTCTGTTCAAGCACATTCGCGTCGTAGTCGGATTCGCGGATCGCCGCATCGATGCCGGAGCGCGCATCTTCCAGTTCGTCGAGCGCCCGCCCGAGCGCGTCCACACTCGCACCGATAAGCGCTTTTGCCTCTTCCTTGCGATCGAGCCGACGCCAGAGATTTGCGATCACGGGAATCGGCGAACCGCCGCCGTTCAGCGTGTCGAATGCGTCCGACAGGTCTCCGGCAACCTTTTCGTGCGCCATCATCGCCTGCCGGCGCTCGGCCAGCGCATCTTCCTCGCCGGGCTGCGGATCGAGCGCTTCGAGTTCGGCAACGGACGCGGTGAGGAAATCATATTCCCGGCGTGCGGTCTCAATCGCCTTTTCATGGTCGCCAAAGGTTTTTCTGGCCAGTTTCCAGCCGGTGAAAGCCTCTCTCACGGCCATCACCATCTCTCCGAGATCGGCGAATGTATCGAGAATGTCGCGATGGGAATCCGGGTCGATCAGCGCACGATCGGCATGTTGACCGTGGATTTCAACGAGATCGCGACCGACGTCGCGCAGGAACGCGACGCTGACCGGACTGTCATTGATGAAAGCCCGGGTCCTGCCGTCGACGGTCTGCACGCGTTTGAGAATCACGTCGCCGTCGTCTTCGATATCGTTTTCCCGCAACAATGCGCGCACGTTGTGGTCCGAGCGGACATCGAAACTGGCAATGACCTGGCCCTGGCTTTGTCCCTCGCGCACAAGCCCGCCATCGCCACGCCCGCCCAACGCCAGCGACAGCGCATCAAGCAGGATCGATTTCCCGGCGCCGGTCTCGCCGGTCAAAACGGTCAGCCCGCCATCGAACTCGATGTTCAGCCGGTCGATCAGAACGATGTCACGAATCGAAAGTGCGCAAAGCATGGTCGGAAATGGTCAAACCCTGTCGGACGGAGACTGAACCCCGGCAAGCGGGATCGAATCCGCGCCAGCCCAAAGCGCGGCAACACTAACCCATGTTGCCGATTATCGGAACTGATTGAACGAAATAGAATTCAATGGCTGTTCAGCCAAGCTCACGTCGCGGCCGAGCAGACTTAAAGGATCTTAACCTTGGAGAATTGCCGGCTTATCCAGCTCTTCTTGTTTTCCTCCGGTTCATACCCACCCTTTTCAAGCAGATTGAACGCATCCTTGTACCACTTGCTGTCCGGGAAATTGTGCCCGAGCACCGCGGCAGCCGTTTGCGCTTCATCGACAACGCCGAGCGACAGATAGCCTTCGGTCAGGCGCGCAAGAGCCTCTTCCGTATGCCGGGTCGTCTGAAAGCGGGTGACCACGAATTTGAACCGGTTGATTGCCGCGACATAGCGGCGCTGATGCAGATAGTAGCGACCGACCTGCATTTCCTTGCCGGCCAGTTGATCGGACGTGATTCGGATCTTGTCGGCGGCGTCTTCGGCATATTCGGAATTCGGATAGCGTTGAACCAGTTCGCCCATCGCCGCAAGGGCCTTTTCGGTGGTCTCCTGGTCACGGGTGATATCGAGCACCTGACGGAAGTAGGATTGTCCAACCAGATACTGCGCATAAGCCGCGTCATCGCTGCCGGGATAAAGCGTGATATAGCGCTTGGCGGAATTGATCGCTTCGGGGAACTTGCCGGACCGGTAATTGGTAAAGGCGGACATGATCATCGCCCGGCGTGCAAATTCCGAATAGGGGTAGACCTGATCGATTTCGGTGAATTTTTTCGAGGCTGCTTCGAGGCGGCCGGAATTCACCAGCGCCAGGCCTTCATTGTAAAGTTCCTCAGCGGGCTTTTCGGTAAATCCGAGCTCGTCGACCTCGGGCGATTTCGAACATCCGGCAAGCGCCATTCCGGCAACGACAAACACGCCGATCAATAGTTTCGATGTCATGGTCCGAACTGTATCCTGCTGTGCATTCGAGCGTACCGGACATCGCCCGATCGCTCCCCCGCTTCAACCCATCGTCTTCGCGCAATTCCGGACGGAAAAACTGCAACCGTTTCTACTGCAATTGCTCCGGGACGGTATCTCGCTCAATTCAGGCAAAAATGCGACAATTTGATGGCACAAAGCCGACCGCATCGCATTCGACGTGATCGTGATGGCCCGTTATTGCGCGCGATTTTACTGCAAACGCACTGAATATACAATGACATCCGTCAAGGTGGAGGAAGTCGTCTGTATCGGGGGCCGTATCAGTCCTTGGCGGCGTTGAAAGCCGGCTGGACGATTGCCGGCGTCAGCACGGCATGCCCCTTGCTGCGACGGGCCGGCTCCTCCACGATGCGCCATGCCGTCCGGTCTTCCATCAGCGCCTGAACCATCAGGGCGTTGACCTTGTGCCCGCCCCGGTGAGACCGGTAGGCTCCAAGAATCGGATACCCGGCAAGCGCCAGGTCGCCAACGGCATCCAGGGCCTTGTGGCGGACAAATTCGTCGGGCCAGCGCGTCCCTTCCTGATTGAGAACCCGGTCACCGGCAATTGCAACGGAATTCTCAAGCGACGATCCGCGGGCATATCCGAGAGCCCACAATTTCTCCACGTCCTCGACCCGACCGAATGTCCGGGCGCGGGCAAGTTCATTTGCGAAAGAAACCGGGGTCAGTTCCAGCTCAATCTGCTGAACACCAATCAAATTCGTATCGAATTCGATGGTGGTGTCGAAATAGGTTCCTTCATGCGGCGACAGCGTCGCATGGGATTGTCCCTGCTCGATGCGAATCGGCTTGAGGACCTCGATGTACCGGCGCGATGCCGAAAGCGACTTTGTCCCGACCTGGCGAATGGCCTCGACGAAGGCGACGGAACTGCCGTCCATGACCGGAACTTCCGGTCCGTCGATTTCCACAAGCACATTGTCAACGGCCATGCCGGTCAGTGCCGCCATCAGATGTTCGATGGTTGCAACCGTGTTTTCACGGCTTGTGCCGATCACCGTGCACAATTCCGTCGCCACGACGTTTTCGTGAACTGCCTTAATGTCGCCGGAAATTTCTGGTGCAAGGTCCGTTCGGGAAAAGACGATGCCTGTGTTTGCGTCGCTTGGATGCAGCGTCATCGAAACCGGTTTGCCGCTGTGCACGCCTATGCCGCTGATATCAACGCGACCTGCGAGTGTCGACTGGTTTCGTATGTTCAACTTCGGCATCACGTTACCTTGGTGCGGCGAAGAAAACTCAGCAGGGAGTCCGCCGTTCGCTCGGATTGTATGCTGGACCCTTTGTAAACGACCGCGTTTTGCAACTCTTGGGATGGCATCATCCCCGGCCCACATACATACGCCCCAGCGCTTTGTTGATGGGACTTTACGCATGTGGACGATTCCCGCAAATAACGGATTCTTACGCTTTGTTACCACTAACGAAGCTTTTGAAATATAACGGTTTTATCAACAATTCGAATGTTGAAGAATTCGTTTTGTTACAAACGAAACGGCGCTGAATCTGTCAGCGCCGTTTAATGTTTTTTAACGATCCGGACAGGGTCGGCTCGCGGCACTCAAACCGCAATGCCCGCCTGGCCTGCTCCGCTTAGCGGGACTGCCGCCGCAGGAAGGCCGGGATCTCCAGTTGATCGTCTTCCGCCAGGGGCTGGGCCCGAGGTACCGAACGGCCCTGCGCATCGAGATCGCCCTGACGCGGCCGGTACAGGGATCCGTCCTGAGGAGCGCGATCGATGGCAGTCCTGTCCATCATCGACGGATCGGAGCGATCCATGGAAAGGCGTTCCATTGCGGCGCGATCCAGTTGTTGATGCTCCGGGTGCATCTGCGGTTCCGGCGCCGGGGCCGGTTGCGCGGGACGTGGCGCCTGCTCCAGCGGACGGACAGCGGCCTGTACCGGGGCTTGCGGAGCGTGGGCCGGTGCCGGCTGCGTCGGCATTTGCCGTTGCTGTCCGACTTCGGCGGCATGGACGACAGTCTGCTGCTGGGCATCGTCCTCGTCCTTGCGCCCAAGGCCATTGGCGATCCGGCGCAACAATCCCATCGGACGCCGTTCATCCTCGTCCGCCGTGTGTTGCGGCTCCTCGGCTTCCCGGCGGGCAATAGCCGGAAAATCGTCTATCGACAGCGCACGCGGCGCGGCCTGCGGTTCTCCGGTCGCCGGCGGAATATAAGGTTCCGCGGCGGCTGCCGGTGTTTCAGCCAACGGCGCTTCCTGCCGTTGAGGTTCGGCAAGTGTCGGCATACCAGGCATCGGTGCAGGCTTGAACGGCTCGATGGTCACATCGGGATCGGTCTTTGCTGCGACCGGCTCGGCCGGACGTTTTGGCGCGGGAGCGGCCTGCGCTCTGGGCGCAGCAGGCTTGGCCGCAACCGGCGCCGGTTGCTTCTGTTCCACGCGGGCCGGTGCCGGCGCGGCAGCAGCCGGCTGTCCGGAGCGCGGTGCCAGACGATCCGCCGCGGCCGCAGCGGCGGCATTCGACTGGGTTTCAGCAACATGGCGCAGCCTGTCGGCCAACGCGGCCAGGCGCTGTTCCTGGTCCGACTCGCTGGTCTGCAAATTTGCCTCGATGCCGGTGGCCACAACCGAAACCCGGATAATGCCTTCCAGACTTTCGTCGAAAGTCGCGCCAAGGATGATATTGGCGTCGATATCGACTTCCTCGCGGATCCGGCTGGCGGCCTCGTCCACTTCGAACAGCGTCATGTCGTTGCCGCCGGTGATCGAAATCAACAGCCCGCGGGCGCCCTTCATCGAGGTCTCGTCGAGAAGCGGGTTCGCGATCGCCGCTTCCGCAGCCTGTATCGCACGACCTTCGCCGGAGGACTCGCCCGTCCCCATCATCGCCTTGCCCATCGAATTCATGATCGAACGGACGTCGGCGAAATCGAGGTTGATGAGACCCTCTTTCACCATCAGATCGGTGATGCAGGCAACGCCGGAATAGAGCACCTCGTCGGCCATCGCGAAGGCGTCGGCAAAGGTGGTCTTTTCATTGGCGATCCGGAACAGGTTCTGGTTGGGAATGACAATCAGCGTATCGACATTCTTCTGCAGTTCACCGATGCCTTCCTCGGCAACGCGCATCCGGCGCTGGCCTTCGAACTGGAACGGCTTGGTTACCACGCCAACCGTCAGGATGCCCTGTTCACGCGCTGCCCGCGCAATTACGGGCGCGGCGCCGGTTCCGGTTCCTCCCCCCATGCCCGCGGTGATGAACACCATATGCGAGCCGGCGAGATGATCCTTGATTTCGTCAAGCACCTCTTCGGCAGCGGCACACCCGACTTCCGGCTGCGAGCCGGCGCCAAGGCCCTCGGTCACCGCCACCCCCATCTGGATGACGCGCTCCGCCTTGGTTTGCGCCAACGCTTGTGCGTCCGTGTTGGAGACCACGAAGTCGCAGCCCTGCAACCCCGTCTGAATCATGTTGTTAACTGCGTTACCGCCGGCACCGCCGACCCCAAACACCGTGATGCGAGGCTTGAGTTCTGTTATGTCCGGCATCTTCAAATTTATAGCCATGGTTTCGTCTTTCTTCTCGCCGTCCGCCTCGATCGGCTGATCCGTTGTATCTGAGTCGATGGTCACGGTCCGCTCCTTCATCTCGCGGTGTTGGATTAGAAGCTCTCCCTGATCCACTGTCCGACCCGGGCAAAATACCCTCCCGAGCTTGTCTTCTTATAGTTCGCAGAATGGGTTTCTTGATGCTCCATCTGCGCGATTTGCGGATAGATCAAAAGACCGATGGCCGTTGAAAAGGCCGGGCCTTTTGCCTTGTCCGGCAAACCCTTGACGCCCAGCGGACGTCCGATCCGGACGTTGCGTCCGAATATCTGCGCGGCTGCTTCCGCAAGCCCCGTCAATTGGCTGGCGCCACCGGTCAGGACAATGCGCTGTCCGGCCCGGGCCGCAAAACCGGACGCGTTCAGCCGATCGCGTGCGGTTTCAAGAATTTCCGTTACGCTCGGCACGATCAGTCCGTTGATCGCTCCGCGTGTGACATGAAACGGTGCATCATCACCGTCATCGTCCACCGGCTTGACGGTCACGATATCTTCGCTGTCGAGATCGCTGACCATAACGCTGCCGTACAGCGTCTTGATCCGTTCCGCGCTTTGCAGGCTGATCGACAATCCCTGGGCAACGGCGTTGGTCTGCATCTGTCCGCCGACCGCAAGTCCGTCGACATGCATCAGGCGTCCGGAGGCAAAAACCGCCATGTTCGTCGAACCGCCACCGATATCGATACACACCGCGCCAAGCTCGGATTCATCATCGACCAGCGACGACAGGCCGCTGGCGTAGGCCGTGGCGACAACGGCCTCGACGTCGAGATGACACCGATCGATGCACAGGCCGAGATTTTGCAGCGGCGCATCATCCGCGGTCACCACATGCAGGTCGACACCGAGGCGTTTGCCGAGCATGCCTTTGGGAACATCGACACCCTGATTTCCATCGAGGCGGAAGCCGATCGGCACCGCGTGCACGATCTGGCGGCCGTCCCTGGCCGCATGCTGGCACCCGGCGCGCAGCAGTCGCTGCAGGTCGCCATCTTCCACGTTTCGAGAATCAAGGCCGACATTGGCGCTGAACACCTCGCTCCCCAACCGCCCGCCGGACAGATTGAAGAACAGGGAGTCCACCGTCACGCCCGCCTTGCGTTCGGCGGTATCAACGGCGAGCCTGATTGCACGTTCGGCCGCATCCAGATCAACAACCGCACCGCCTTTGATCCCATGCGACCGCTGATGGCCGATTCCCAGGATCTCGATGGAGTGACTGCGGCCCGGAAAGGCCGCATCGGATGATTGCGGACGCAGTTTCGCGATAAGACAGACAATTTTTGTCGAGCCGACATCGATGACGGTCAACAGGGTGGATCGCCGGTTGGAAAGCGGCTTGAAGCCGCTGAACTGGCGTTGATTGAACGGAGCCGTCATGTGTCGGTCTCCGGTTTTTCACCCTCGCGCCGGGATTTCACCGTGGCCTTGCGCTTGACCATGCCATCCTCGGTCAGCCGGACGACAATCTCGTCCTTCAGCCGAAGGTCCACCGACACGATGTCACGAGTCATCAGACCGGATTCGGCGTCGAGGCGCAGCAATTCGTCCAGCGCGGCCTCGACCCCTGTTTCCGGCAATTTGATCTCGATATCGTTGTCGAGAACCAGGTCCCAACGTCGATTGCTGACAAAAACGGCGGCCCGCGCCCGCGAGCGAATAGCCGGAAACCGCTCCAGAAGCGCAAGAAATCCGCTTGCCCGATCCTGTGCCCCGTGGCCGACGAACAGCGGCAGCGCCGCGAAGCGGCCATTTACGTCGTCGGTGATCACGAAACCGTCGCTGTCAATCAGCGAAACAAGCGACCCTCGCTGCCACAATCCCAGCGGCTGGCGCTCCGTCAGCGCGATTTTCAACGTTCCGGGATAGACCTTGCGCACGGATGCAGAGGACACCCATCCGTTTGTGCGAAGCCGGTCGAGAGCCGCTTCCGCATTGTAGGTCATCAGCGACGTTCCGGGATGCAGATCGAGGGATTCCAGCACTTCGATTTCGTCAAGTTGCGCATGCCCGCTGATTTGCACGGTCGAGATGGCGAATCCGGCTCCAGCGCTGACCTGTTCGAAGATCCGCGCCGAATGGCCGCCGGCGACCATGCCGTAGAGTCCCGTGGCGGCAAACAGCGTGAAAACGCCTGCCCACCCGAACCAGCGTGGTGTTACGCGTTCGCCCGTTCCCTCGAACACGCGCAGCAAGGAAGCGCGCGTCGTCAAGGCAATGCGCTGCCGTCCCCTTCTGCCGACGGCGAAGAAGCGTCCCGTTCCACCAAAAAGAGCGATCATCGATCGCAACTTGCATCCTCCACGATCCAGGTCACCAATTCTTCGAAACTGTGACCTGCATGAGCCGCGATTTCCGGTACAAGGGACGTCGCGGTCATGCCGGG
>Ga0207422_1002262_pt1 | contig 27208 bp, 22 predicted proteins | sample MarCyaLeptolynsp_FD_187757 | JGI IMG/M metagenome (GOLD analysis project Ga0207422, IMG submission 187757) | Marine cyanobacterial communities from Panama - species 1 Leptolyngbya sp. (SPAdes) | ecosystem: Environmental > Aquatic > Marine > Unclassified | place: Panama: Panama City | collected... | reverse complement strand
TGCTTGGCCACGAGCGCTTCGACCCGGGTCACGAGCGCTCGCCCCTTGTCCGGATCGACCATCGCGACGTACGCCGCGAACCCCCGGAGCGATGCGAACAAGTCCGCGCCGTGTCCCCAGCGCTTGCCTTCGGGGCCGTCGCGTTCGACTTGAAACAGTGTCGCTCGAAAGCGCCGTAGCTCCTTGCGGGGCACGGCCGGCCGATCGTTGACGACCAGGCCGGTGACCTCCTGCCGCCGACCTTGGCGCATGACCCGGGTCTTCTTCGGGTGGACCGCAAAACCCTCGTCGGACACGATCCGTTCGACGGCGGCGATCAGCTTCCCGACCTCGCCCCCAGGCTTGCCCCACGAGAACGTGAGGTCGTCGGCGTACCGCGTGTACGTAGCCCCGTGCTTGCGCGCCAGACCGGTCAGCCTCGCGTCCAGCCTCCGGCACAGCAGGTTGGTGATCGCCGGCGAGGCAGGCGAGCCCTGAGGCAGCACCCGCTCGCCACGGCCGACGAAGTAGCACTCGCCATCGAGCTCGATCTCATCGACCTCGCGTTCGGTGCACAACAGCGCCAAGATCGTCGCCGCCGCCGGGGCGTAGCCGAGCGCCGTCAGCAGTCCACGCACTCGCAGCCAGCCGACCGAGGGAAAGAAATCGGCCAGGTCGAGGTTCACCACCGTGGCCGCCTTGGCGTGCGGCGCCGCGTTGCTGCAGATCGATCGCCCATTCACGAAGCCGTGCGCCGCATCGTGGATCGGTACCTTCGCGAGCACGTGGTCGAGCACCCAGCGCTGCGCCGCCTTGAGCCGGGGCATCGGGGCCGAGATCAGCCGCTCTCCGCCGGTCTTCTTCGGGACCAGGAACCGCCGGTAGTGATGACGCTTCGACACGCGTCGGTCGAATGCCAAAAACCGCAGCTCGCCGATCGAAACCCCCATCGCCTCCGCGATCGACTTCGCGTCCGATAGCTCGGGGAGCCCGTACCGACCCAGCCGCTGGCGATCGGACTCGCCCGGACCGAGAAGCTGGCTGACCTCGTCGCCGAGATAGACGATCTCCTCGCGCTGCCGGGCGTTCCAGGCAGCGGCCTTCTCCTGCCGTGTCGCCTCCGCCTTGGCCTTGGTCTCCTCCCGGCGTTTGCGGGCCTCGGCCAGCCGTCGCCGATGCGCCTCCCGCCGGAGCGCGGCCTCGTCCTGCAGCCGCGTCGCCTCGGTCCGAAGCGCCGCGAGCTCGCGCTGTAGCTCGCCACGCCGCTTGATGTCCGACGCAGGGTCGTGGGGGCGCTCGCTCCCGCTGGGCCAAAAGCCATGCCGCACCATCTCCTCCAGCACCACTTCATCCATCGAAGAGGCGCGGATGCGGTCGTAGAGCTCCTGTCGGCGAGAACGATCCATGGGAAGAAAAGAGCAGCGCGCGGCGAGGGTGTCCCTTCGTCAAGTCTCGCGACTGGATCGGTCAACTCGACGCGGAACGACCCCGGTGCATGCCTGTTCGTCGGACGAGATGCCAACTGCAACAGCGTGCACCGGGGTCCGTTCCGCACAGTGAAGACCGAGCCAGTGAAGCAGGGTGGAGCTTTGCGCATGGACGGCGATCACACCGCCCGGGTTGCAAGGTCTGCCACCCCCGCCGCGGCTGCGGAATCGGGTGCGGAAGGAAGGGGCGCTCATGAGACCGCCCTCCCAGCTCTTTGGTGAATCAAGCGCAGGGCCAAGATGTGCTCGCACGGCCCCTTGTGAAGCTTGTTGCGGACGAAGTCGTCGCAGGTGCACTCGGCCCCCGTCACTCGTCCGTCCAGATCGATCGTGAGCGAGGTCGACCACGGCTTGCGGTCGCCGGTCACGGTGCCGCTCACGGCAACCCCCGCGGAGCCCAGGTCGCGCACCTCGACGTCGCGAACCTTGCCCTCGGCAACGCGTCGGGAGGCCGCTTGCTCGGCCGGGCTCGTAAAGCGCAGCGCATCCATCGGCAGCGGGTCGACCGTCAGCTCGCGCAGTCGATACACGCCCTTGTGAATGTCGAAGATCGCCTTGCCCGCCTGCGTCATCATTTGCAGCGCGGACACGACGAGCTGCTTGGAGAGCTTGAGCTCGTTGGCGAGTGCGTCCGCCGTCGACAGCCACTTGTCGGCCATCGCGGCCATGACCCTCGACATCGTGACATCGTCGACCTCGGCCCGCGGCGCCAGCAGATCGAAGTTGCCGTTGGCGGACCAGTCGTTGGCCGTCCAGCCCGACAGACCGAGGGTGAAGCTGAGGTGACCCAGATCGGCGAGCCAGAACGACGGCATCCCCGTGCCCAGCAAGACCACGGTGAACGATCGTGCCACGGGGATCAGCCGCTCGAGACAGAACAGCCTCCGGCGTCCCCACATGCGGACCTCGAGCGGGCCTGGTCCGTCGTAGATCGAGCGCGGGCACTCGACGATCTTCCGCCACGGGTCGAGCTCGGCCACCACCGGATCCCCCGGCGACAGGTGAAATCGAATGGAGCGGGGCCCGTGGCGCTCCTTGTTCCGCCGCAGCCAAAAGAGCAGGTTGGCGACGTCGGTGGGGTGCAGCTCGAAGCGCACCGAGCCCATCGTCATCGCGGATCCGACCTGCAGAAAGCCGCGCACCCAGCTATCGGGGAGATCGATCTTGACCTCGCGGTATGCCGCCTCGCCGGTCGTCTTGACGTCGAAGCCCTGCGGATCGACGACGAGCGAGGTGTCCTTGTACTCGCGCACCTTCTGGAACTCGTTGTACAGCGCCGCCGAGTAGTCGACGTTGGTCGTGCCGCACGCCCGCTCGCCGAGCTGCTCGAACACCTCGTAGCTGCACGCCACCCGGCCGTAGCTCGACTCGTCCACGCTGAAACACTCGAACGACACCTCGTCCGGGTGCACGCTGATCACCGGGTCGAGCACGTACCAGGCGTCCAGATCGCGCTTGTACAACCAGTCGAAGTACTGCTGGCGGGCTCGGTACCAGGGTCCGAGTCGCTGATGCGACCGAGCCCGCAGGTCCCCGAGCTCCTTCTTGAGACGATCGATCTGGGCCTGCACGTCGCTACGGCTCTGCGCAACCTCGGTCCAGTCCAGTTCGTCCTGCTGCGCGCGCCAGGCGAGGTACTCGCTCTTGTCCCGCGGTTTGAACCGCAGGTCCGATGCCACCACCGCGTGCAGGGCTGACAGCGCCTCGCGGAACGGAAGGCGCTGCACGAGTTTGCCCTCGAAGTACGTCGGCGGACGTCGGGTGTCGGGGGCGAAGGACAGCCCGGTACTGTTGGCGTCCCCGGAGACCTCGCTCTTGCCGAAGTAGTGGTACTCAAACTGCACGCGGGGACCTCCTCTCCGGCTCGACGACCCTCAGGGGGGTGGGCACCGACGGATGGGTCCGCCGAATCGCGTCCAGGATCTCGATCGCTGCGGCGCGGTATTCCACCGCAATCGTCAGCGACAGCTCGGTCAGCAGCTCGGCGACCATCGTGGCGACGCGGACATCGGCCACGGCCTCGCGCCGCAGAAAGCTGAGGACCCGCTTCTTCGCGACCCGGCCCTTGTTGATGCCGCACAGCACGGTCGCGAAGTAGCGCGAGAGCGACTCGATCCGCTCGGGCGAGCCACTGGCGAACTGCTCGAGGTAGTTCGTCGCGAAGCGCTGCATGTCCGCCGTGGGGTGCTGCGATAGACGGGTGAGGTACGCGGGGCCGTCCGTCTCGACGAAGAACCGCGTCACCAGCTTGCGACCGAACTGCTGGACGTCCGGGCGCACGCTGTCGCAGATCCCCACCAGCAGCGCCGGCGTGAAGTCTTCGGCATCGAAGTGCTGGCCGAAGAACTCGAACGCGAACTGCCGCGTGTCCTCCCACGTCGCGTCGAGGATCGTCAGCGCCTCGCTCGCCTTCGCCTTGAGCCGCGGCAGGCTCTCTCGGTAGATCCGCCACGCGGCCTGACGCACGGCGAGTACGTCGTGGCTGCCGAGCTTTGCGACGCGCCAAATCTCGAGCTGGTCGGGCGGCACGTTGTTCTCGAGGAGGGTGCCGCCGAGCTCCTGGGTGGCGGCATCGGGCGCGTGGAGCAGCTTCCAGATCGGCTCCAGTGACAGGCCCGACAGCGCCGGTGCGAGCTGGGCCCGAATCAGCGCGACGGTCGAGGCGTGCAGGCCCTCCTGGGCTTCCGGCTGCGCGAGTGCGTCGATCAGGGCCAGCGTCAACGCCCGAGCAAAGCCGGCGTCGGACCGGGCGAGCCGCCCCACGATCGGCGCCACGGCATCTCGCACCTCCCCGTGGGGGTTGAGGCACAGATCGGCGAGCACGGCCACGCGATCGACGAGGATGCGGTCGGGGAGCTTGCCGAACAGCCGCACTCCCTGTGCGCGGATCTCCGCGTGGGCGGACACCATGGGCGTGGCCAGGAGCTCCGGCGGCAGAGCCTCCGGACGCGTGTCGTGGGCATCGAGCAGAGCGACGCCGAGCCGCTGCACGGCGGCGGAGGGATGCCCGAGCAGATCGCCGATGACGTCCAGGCTCAGCGTTCGGGCGACGCTGGCAAACGTCTGCGTGAGGGCCTGCTCGAGGTCGCGGCCGATCTCCTCCGTGAGCGCCTCGTCGCGGTCCCCGGCCAGAAGCTCCGAGAGCACCCGCGCCACGATCGCGCGGCTGACCGTCGGCACGAGCAGCGTCGTCCCGAGCGTGTTCTTGGCAAAGCGCCGCGCGTCTTCGTGCACCGACAGCAGCAGCGTGGAGGCGAAGACGGCATCGGTGAAGAACGCCCCGGGCCGTGCCGCGATCCACGTGTGCGCCGTCTTGCGCGCGGCGTCGATCCGGCACTGGGCCAGGGCCAGGACCAGCGGAAGGTCGGGCTTGCTGGCGTCGTAACGCGCGATGGCGATCTCGGCGGCAAGGGCCACCGTCTCGTCGTACCGACGATCGAGCAGGGCCAGCAGCGGCTCGCGTTCGAGCGACGGCCACGCATCGGGGTGCTCGCGAAACACTCGTGCGGCGAAGCGATGCACCGGTGCACACTGACTTCGAAGCATCAGGGCCACCGCCGCCATCGGCTGGCGATCCCACAGCTCGGGAAAGAGCTCCCCACGCCGCCCGTCGGTGCTCGAGTAACTGCGCCCGAGGGACATCGAGAGCGAGCGCTGGCTGACGTGGGCGGCCGGATGCGCTCCAAAAAGAATGTGCCCCAGCGGCCAGTAGTGCGCCAGCGCGGCGTCGTCTCCGGGGCTGCCCTGCGCGTCGTCGTCCGTGAACGCGAGCAGCACCCCGACCGCGAGATCGACGTACTCGTCGCTGCCGTCGCGACCGCGACGACGAAGCGTTCGCCACACGCGGCGACGCAGGTACTTGCGTGTCCCGGTGAGGTAGCCGGCGTCGCGCGGTCGCCAGACATCGACCGGGGTGGCCCGGGTCAGCTCGAAGCGCCGCGCGAGTAGCCCGAAGACCTCGCCGTCGCCCCGCAGCTCGGCGGCCTTGAGGATGTGGCGCACGGTCCGAAACCCGGGGTGTCGCAGGGGGATGGTCTGGAGCTGCTCGAGCACCGCCGCCCGTTCGACCTCGCCGCCCATCAGATACAGGACGAAGAGCACGTCGTGCCGTTCCGGCGCGCCCTCGGCAAGGTGGCGGGCGAGGGCAGCCCGGAGGGTGTCGAGCCCCTCGGTGCGGGCCGTTGCGATCGCGGCGGGGAGCTGCCCGGCGAGCTCGGCGACGAACGTCTCGGCGTCCGCCCCCGAGAGATGATCGCGCAGCCCGATGGTCGCCACCCGGCGAACGGAGTCGGGCGCGGTCGAGTCGGCGCGCACCGTTGCGAACACCGGGAGACTGGCGGGGTCCTGGCATCGCGCCAGGGCCCACACGACGGCGTAGCGCCACGGCGGCATCCCGCGCTGGTCCTGCAGCGAGCGGTCACCGCTCATCAAGAGATTGCGCAAGGCCGGCGCGGCCTTCGAGAGTCGCAGCTCGCCCGCGCGCCAGATCACATTGCGCAGCGGAAAGCTCGCCGTCCGCGGGTGTTCGAGGTAGCGGAGCAGGGTCGCGACGCGCGGATCGTCTTCGACGGAACCCGTGGGGGAGACGTCGATCCGGCGCGGCGGCGCGGCCGAGACGGTGGGCGCCCCCAGCAAACCACCCGAAGGTGCCGCGGAGTCGACGTAGCCCTTCTTCTTCTTCTCGCTGACGAGCTTGGCGACGACGCGCTCGGCCTCGTCCTTGCCCACCGGGAGCGGCGTCTTGCTGCCTTCCGAGAGCCGCTGCCCGAGCTTTCCGTAGCGGAAGTTGACGACGTAGCGCTCCGGCCCGACCTCGCAAAGATCGATCTCGAACACCGCGGTGGTGGTGCCCTGAACCGATCGCAGGGAGATGGCGCGAACGAGCTTCACGTCGGGGTGCGCAGGCTAAGCCAGGTCGACGGGAGCGTCGAGTGACCGCGCGCATGCTGACGCCATCGCCGTTCGCAGGCGGGTCAGCGACCTCCCGACGGGATCCCCGTCCTGGGTCCCGCGTTTCGGCTCGTGGGCCTCTCGACCGAGCTCGGCCCTCACGGCAGCGGGACGCGGGTCTTGCCGACGAAGACCTGAATGCTCCCCGAGGGGATCACCGCGCGCAGTCGGTCGAGCGAGGGCAGCAGCCAGTTCTGCGGCGCGGCCTCGCGGTCGTAGCCCCACACCACGCGCGACTGCGTCTTGCCGCCGACGCTGAGGTCGAAGTAGTTGGCGACGCCCTTGTACGGACACACGGTTCGTCCGCCTTCGACCGGCTGCAGCACGCCTTCGACCCAATCCACTTCCGGCACGTAGATGCGCGGAGGCAGGGGGGCCTCGAGCACCAGCGACGCCGCCTCGCTCTTGGCCACGACCTGCCCGTCCACCTCGATGCGCGCCGGTTCGGACAGCGGAATCACGTCCACCCGATGCCGAGGACTCCGCGCGAAGGGCATGCCGGCCCGGTTTTCCTCGCGCCACGTCAGCTCGGGTTTTTCGTCCCACGCTGCGCGATTGCTTCGCAGATCGAGCGGGTCGATGCGCACGAGGTCGGGATGCGCCGCGTACGTGACGGCGCGCTGCTCGAGCGTGCGACCACCGTGCACGCGGATCTCGTGCAGCGTTCCCCCGTCGTCCGAGGTGCCTTCCGCTGCGACGAGCTCGGCGTGCAGGTCCATCTTCGGAACCAGGTAAAACGGCGACTTGCCTTCGCCCAGCGCGATGCGAGCCTCGCGGGTATCGGCGACGACATCGCCGTCCAGCAGCACACGAATCCGCGAAAACGTCGGGACCAGTTCGTACGCAGTCATTGTCGTTTGCCTTTCGTGGCCTAGGCGGCTTTGGGACGCCAGTCTTTGCCGATGACCTTGCCGGTCGCGAGGTGTTCTTCGAGTGCGACGAGAACCTGGGTGAGGATCGAGGTGAACTTACGACGCATCATCATCGCGTCCATCGCCTTGCCGACGATGCCGAACTTCGGGGTGTAGTCCATGTTGAACACGATCTTGGTCTCGTTGTGACCGACCGGCTCGACCGCCATGGATGCGTGCGCGCTCGCCAGCGGCATCGTGCCGTCCACGATTTCGATCTCGAGTCGACGACCTTCCTCGAAGCCGGTCACCCGCTCGACGACCTGGTTGCCATCGTGAAAGTGGCAGGTGCGCTCGGCGCCCATGCCGGTCGTGGGTGCACCGGGGTTGATCGGGCTGCTCGCGACGAAGGGATGGAAGCGATAGATGCCTCCGACGTCAGCCAGCACCGGCCACACGGTCTCGAGGTCGTAGGGGAGGATTCGTTCGACGTTGACGTTGCTCATCTCGCCGCGTACCGTACGTTGTTGTTGAGGAACGACAATGGGGCAGGAAATCAACGCCACTGTTGCAGAAACGACATCAAAGGAGATGCTGCTGCTCCAGGCGTTCGTGGCCGTCGTAGCGGCCGGTTCGTTCTCCAAGGCCGCTCGCCGCACCGGCGTCGATAAGTCGCTGCTGAGCCGCCGTGTGCAGGCCCTGGAGGAGCGCTTGGGGGTGCGCCTGCTGCAGCGGACCACGCGGCGCTGCCACGTCACCGACGTCGGGCAGTCGCTGTTCGAGTCCGTGTCGGGTCCCCTCGACTCGATCGCCACCGCGCTTGTTCGCGCCGCCAAGCACGACGGCCTTTCGGGGCGCCTGCGCGTGGCCACCGTTCCTCAGCTTGCCCGCGACGTCATCGGTCCGGTGGTGGCCGCGATGCGTCAGCAGCATCCGGCGGTCACCGTCGACCTGCGCGCCGACGAGTCGTTCATCGATCTCGTCGGCGAAGGGGTGGACGTCGCGTTTCGGGTGGGGCGACTCGCGGACTCGTCGCTGGTCTCGCGCAAGCTGGGCGAGTGGCACTACGTCCTGTGTGCGTCACCGGAGTGGATCGCGGCGCACCCCGACGTGCGCGAGCCCGAAGACGTCGCGAACGACTGGATCATGTACTCCGACGTTCGTCAGGCCGATGCCTGGCGCCTCACGAGCAACGAGCGCACGGCCGAGCTTCGCGTCACGCCCGTCGCTTCGGTGGACGAGTCGAGCACGCTGCACGAGCTCGTCCGCCAAGGCATCGGTGTCTCGCCGATCCCGTCCTTCATGGCCGCGCGTGATCTCGAAGGCGGAGCACTCGTGCATCTGCTGCCGCAGTGGAAGGTCAGCGGAACCTTCGGCATTTACGCCGTCTATCCGCACCGCGCATTGGTCCCCGAGCGCGTGCAGGTGCTCATCGAGCTGGTTGCCAAGCAGGTCGCGTCGAAGGTGCCGCACTGGAACGCGCTGTGACGTAGAAACGCCGCCCAGCGGGTGACTGGGCGGCGCACGGGGTGGAAAAAGGGAGAAGAAAGCTAAACGAGCCCCGGCAGCGGGCCGTCGTGGAGGGCGTCGGCGCTGCCGAAGGTCGTGTCGTCCTGTCCGAACATCTGGAGGATGGAGACGAACAGGTTGTGAATCGACTCGTTGCTCTCGTACTGCAGCGTGAAGGGATCGGCCGCGGCGTGGGAGTTGTAGTCGATGTACTGGCCGCCCTGGAGCTGTCCACCGGCAAGGCCGGCGAGCAGGATAGGCTGATTGGAGGCGTCGTGGCGCGAGCCGTTGGAGAACTCGCTCGTCACCAGCACGAGGCTGTTGTCCAGCAGCGTCTTGTCGCCTTCCATGAACAACGGATCGTCGAGGCCCTCGAGTACGCGGGCGAGCACGCCCATGCGCCAGCGGCGGTTGTCGAGGATCTCGGTGAGATAGTCGTCGTACTGATTGGCCTTGGGTCCGGTGGGCCCGACGTCGCGCGCCATGTGGTGCAGGCCGTGGCCGAGCGTTTGCCCGGTTGGATTGCCGACGCCAGTCCACGGCGTGACGATGTCCGAGATCTCGAGGTTGGCGACGTTGGTCAGGCCACAGCGGAGCGCCGCCACGAGAATGTCCGCCTGCAGATCGGCGACCTCGGGCGACGGTCCCTCACTACCCGGAATGCCCGCCGGCGGGGTGCAGACCACGAGGTTGTCGAGCTGGGTCTCGAGGGCCGCGAGGTGATCGAGGTGCGCCTCGACCTTTTGCAGGTCGTGCGCGCTGACCTTGTTGCGGAAGCGCTCGTACTCCTCGGACAGCCCGGTGAGCACGCTGCGACGCACGCCGTTGACCCGCAGCACCTCGGGGTCGGGCTCGCCGGACACCACGCCGTCGAAGATCGCCGCAAACGCGGCGCCCGGATTGCGCTCACCGCCGACGCGCTCGTTGTCGGCGCGAAAGTAGGGCGAGCCGTACTGGTGACCGTGCACCTTGAGGTGAATGTTCTCGAACGCGGTCGGGTTGGACTGCGCGAGCCGTTCCGCCACGACCTGATCGATGCTGGGACCGCGGGCGAACGGGTCTTCCATCTCGGCCGCATTGCCGAAGCCGATGTCCGCCGCCGTCAGGCACGAGACGTTGCAGTTGCCGTGGCCACCGCCGTAGGCACCCTGCACGATGCCCGTGCGGTTGTTGATGCTCTCGAGCAGCGTCAGCTTGCCGCGGAACGCATCGAGCGGCTCGTGGATCGGGCCGAGCACGAGGTCCGAGCTCGTGGGATCGGCGGGGCGCCAGTAGTCGACGCCCATGTGATTGCCGTTTCCGTCGTGCTTGGAGTTCTTCTCGTGGTTGCTGATCGTGCCGCCGTGCGAGAAGAACGTGACGAAGCGTTTGGCGACGTCGCCACCTTGGGCCCATGCGCGGCCGTGGGTGAACTCCAGGGCGGGCAGCGCGATCGCGGCGCCACCGAGACCGCGCAGGAACGCGCGGCGACCCGAATGCTTGAGTCCGTCGAGCATGGCTACTCGGCCTCCTTGGTGGTGTTGACGAAGCGGAAGGCGTCGGACGCGGTGATGGCGACCATCAGGTCACGAACCGAGCCGGTCTTGGCGAACTCGTCTTCGATCTGTTCCATCGAGCACACGTCTTCGATCTCGGGCGGTCCCCCGACCGCTTGCTCGAACCAGCGCTTGGCAAAGCAGCGCTTCACCATTCCGCTGCCCACCAGGTCGTCGGACAGGTCGATGCCGTTGGCGACCGGGCCGTCGATGTCGGTGCCCATCACCGTGCCGGTGGAGTCGATGATGCGGCCGGAGGTGAGCTCCATCGAGCGCCAGCGGCCGATCGCGTCGTAGTTCTCGAACGCGAACCCGATGTTGTTGATGATGTCGTGGCAGCCGCTGCAGTCGGGGCCCGAGGTGCGCAGCTCGACGTCCTCGCGCACCGAGAGCACTTCGCCGTCGACCTCGCCGCCGTTGACGGGGACGTCGTTGGCGTTGGGCGGGGGATCGCCGAGCACGCCGCACATCAGGTGGGAGTAGACCCAGACGCCGCGTCGCACCGGCGACTGCACGTCGGGGCTGGCGTAGGTCGAAGTAAACGCTGCGCGGGTCAGCACGCCCGAGTAGCGGGTCGGATCGAGCTGCACCCACGCCCAGGTGTCGTCGTCCATCGGCCCGCCCTGCACGCCGTAGAGCTCCGACAGCGAGCCGTTGACGTAGGCGTCGCGGCTGACCAACAGGTCGTCGAAGTTGCCGTCGGCCTCGAACAGGGACCGGTGCACAAACGCATCGAGCTCGGTCTTCATCGCGTCGACGAAGGCCGGGTTGTACTCGGGGAACAGGTCGGGGTTTTTGGTCTGCTCGCCGAGCGCGAAGTGGGACGGCCCGCCGTCGAGCTCGAGCCAGTGATAGACGAAGGCCTGCATCTTCGCCTCGGCGCGCGGGTCGGCCACCATGCGCTCGACCTGCGCCTGCAGCCCCTCTTGCGTGGTGAGCTCGCCGGCCGCGGCGGCGTCGAACAGCGCGTCGTCCGGCATCGAGTCCCACAGGAAGTAGGACAGGCGGCTCGCCATCTCGTAGTCGTCGAGCGCTCGGATCTCGTCCGGCGCGCCCTCGACCGGGGTGCCGACCTCGCTGATGTAGATGAACGCGGGGGCCTGGAGGATCGTACCGATCAAGGCCTCCATGCCGCTCTTGAAGTCGTGCTCTTCGAGCGTCTCTTCGTAGACGGCGAGCAGCCAGTCGCGCTCGGCGTCGGTGATCGGACGGCGGAACGCCTTGGAGGCGAGCGCGTCGATGAAGGCACCGGGGCAGGCGGCGTCCTCGGGCCCGTTGATGTCGCAGGGCACCAGGTCCTGGTTCCACTGGTCCATGCCGGCGATCGCCGACTCGGCGCCGCCGCGAAGCTGTCGAACGCCACGCTCGGTGGGGACCAGCTCGAGGTCGTCGTACTCGGCGACGAACTCGGGGTCGCCGAGCAGGTCGCGCATCGTGTTCTGGTACTGGACCGGGGTCAGCCGCCGCATGTCGCGACCGGCCACGGTGGGCACCTCGCCGCACGAAGCCGCGGGACCGCCATCGCCGCCATCGCCATCGCCGTCGTCCGCCCCGTCGGCACCGCCATCGGCCCCGTCCGCGCCCTCGGCTCCATCGGCCCCGCCCTCACCAACGGCCCCGTCGCCGCCATCGAGGCCGGAGTAGCAGCCCGTCAAAGCCAGCGCCGCGGTGGCAATCCACCCCGCCGTCCGGCCCGCTCTCGCTCGCGCTCCCCCTGTCACGGCTTGGTAGTCACGACCAGCGGGAGGCCGTCCGCGGGTTTTTTCGCGATCTTGCTTACAACACGCGGGCGAATGCGAGCCCGAGCTACGCCATCGGTGCGGTGTGGTGGGTCCAGCCCGCACCGTCGTACCAGCGCACGACCGGTGCACCGCTCGGGTCGGGGTACCAACCGGCAGGAGTGGGCAACGCGAGTGGCACCTGCCGCAGCCGCGGGCGGACGCTGGCGAGATAGATCAGCGTGCCGATCATGCCGCCGAAGAAGATGACCAGCTGCCACGCCGAGCGGTCGCTGCCGACGGCACGCCACGCATGCTCGGGGTAGCGCGATGCGTCGTACAGCCCCCAGAACATCATGGCCGTCATGGACACGACAAACCCAATGATGACGAGCTCAATCCCTCCGACCATGCGAGGTCCTACCGGCGGGTGAGTGGTGTTATTGCCTGACCTAGTCGATGGCTCGCGCTCCCTACCAGGTCCTCGTCCTGCCCTACCGCAACCACGCGTCAGGCCTCGAGGTCGCGGTCTTTCATCGAGCGGACTACGACCTGTGGCAGTTCGTATCCGGGGGCGGTGAGGACGACGAGACGCCCGAGACTGCGGCGCTTCGCGAGGTCAGCGAGGAGGCCGGCGTCGTTTCGCAGGTCGCGATGCGCCTGGACTCGATGACGATGATTCCGGCGTGCTGGTTTCGGTGCTGGCCGCAGTGGCCGCAGGATGTGCTGCTGATCCCGGAGCACGCGTTCGCGGTGGACGTGGGCGACGCGGAGATCGAGATCTCGACCGAGCATCACGCGTTCGCGTGGCTGTCGATGGACGCTGCGATGGAGCGCCTCCGGTTCGACAGCAACAAGAACGCCCTATGGGAGCTCAACGAACGCCTGCACCCACGGCCGCGGGGCAAGCGTCCGGCTTACGCCTGAAGCATCAGCGAGTCTGCGTGCACTCTGGGATGTCCCAGACGATCTCGCCGTCTTGAGACTCGTAGCTCACGGTGATCACCGTGTCGTCGGCGATCTCAACGAGGCAGTCCGTGACGCAGTGCTCCTGGTACTCCTCGAGCGTCGACACGGCCTGCGTGCAGAAGCTGTACAGGTCCGGCTGTAGCTCCATGCAGTAGCCGCCGCTGCTGGCCTGGGCGCAGCGCCAGTCCGTGGTTTCGGGTAGCTCACCCGAGAACGGGTCGAAGGCAGTGATGATCGCCGCGCAGATGACCGTGCCGGGAACGGGCTGCGGGCCGCAGTCCGCGTTCTCGCCGGGGAGGGCGTAGCCGCACATGCCCGCGGGAGGACCCGGATCGGGCGGATCGGCGATGGGGCTCAGCGCGTCGCAGTCGACCATCTTGCCGGTGGAGCTCTCCGATCCGCCGGAGCTCGTGCCTTCGTCGCTCGAGCCCGCCATGCCGGTCGAGGAGTCGGCGGCTGCGGTCGAGCCCTCGCTCCCCATCACGTCGTCGCTGCCGCCCGTAGTGCCGCTGGTCGTGGCTGCGGCACCGCCGGTGGTCTCGTTCGACCCATCGTCCTCATCGCTGCCGTCGTCTGGGCAACCGGCGCACAACAGGAACAGCGCAAGCCCGAATCGGTAGTCCATGTCGGCACGCTAGCACGCTGGGTCCACTTCAACCGCGGAACAAAACGTAAGCCGCTCTGACTCACAAAAGATTGACCCGTTTGTCGTCCGATGTGCCCCCCAATCGGCAGCGAGGGGCTGACATGACCAAGGGAACGTGGACGTCGCGTTTGGCGGCGATGGTGGTGGTGCTTGCTGCGTGCGACATCGCCGTGCAGGACGACGCGGGTGCGGGACTGACCGCGGCGGCGGAAGACGGCGGTGATTCGCAGGCGACGACGGGTGCTGCCGACGACGGTGCCGGCAACGACGGAGCCGAAGGGCAGGTCGACGGAGACGATGGTGCGGGCGGGCCCGATGGCGCGGACGATGGCGTCGACGATGGTCCCGACGGCGAGGACGATGGCGGTCCGATGCCGGGTTCCGACGGAGGCGACGATGCTGCAGACGGAGGACCCGAGCCGGGAGGCACGACTGGCGGACCGGTCGATCCCGGTTCCGGCGGTTGCGGCTTCGAGACCGGAGACTTCCCCGATCCGTTCGACACCGACGGCTTCGGCACGGGCGACTTTCCCGACCCGTTCGACACCGACGGCTTCGACACCGATGGCTTCGGCACCGGTGCACCCGAGTTCTGCAGCTTTCTCGAGGACGAGCCGACGTGTGCCTTCTTCGCGGACGAGTGCGAGTGGAACGCGGCCGAGGCGAGCTGCGATCCGATCTGAGCTCAATCGGCCATGGCGATCATGCACGCGCGCCGAGCTTCGGCATCGAGGCGCGCGAGGTCGGCCGGCTTGGCGTCGGGCAGCTCGGTCGGGAAGTCCTCGAGCCACCGCGGGACCTCGGCTGGCACGTCGACGGGCAGGCCGAATGCCGCATCGCGGGCGAGGGCAACGCGGTCGATGCGTCCAGTCTGCCAGTCGTACCAGCGGTAGCCCGCGACGTGTCGCGGCTTGCCGCGCTTGGTGCCCGGATGACGCATCGTGACCATCATCGCCCGCCTGCTATGCTTGCGCTCGTGGAACGTTGGCTTATTTCGATGGTTGCTTTCTCCAGCGCGGGGCTGCTCGCCGCGTGCGGACCGGAGCCGGGTGACCCGTTCGCGGATACGGACGGGGCGACGAGTACGGGAGCAGCCAACGAAGGCCCAAGCAATCCCGATGGCGGAGAAGGCGCGGTCGGCGAGGACACCACCGTTGGGCAGAGCGGCGGCGGGGGCGACGACGATGATGACGACGACAACGCGGAAGGGGAGGGCGGCGGACCCAACCCGACCACGACCGGCGTCGACAACGAGGACTGCCAGTGGGGCCTCGACGGCTGGGGCGATGGCAATGCCGATGGGTCGTTCGACGGCGGAGAGGAGACGGGCACCGGCGGAGCCGAAGGCGACACCTTCGGCATGGACGACGACTTCCCGATCGCTGCTTCGGTCTCCGATGTGCAGCAGGGCCTGTACGAGCTGGGCGAGCTCGTCGAGCTTTCGGCGCTCGTCGTCACCAGCCCGGTTGGGCCATCGTCAACCGGGGCGGACCGCGAGCTGTTCGTGCAAGAGCCCGCGGGTGGTTTGTACTCCGGCATTCTCGTCCGCTTCGATATCGCTCCCGTAGCCGAAGCGATGCTCGTGCCGGGGCGCGAAGTCGACGTCGTTGGTGAGGTGCGTGGGCAAGACGGGCACGTGCTGATTCACGTACGAGCGACCGGCTCTTCCACGATCGATGTCGGCGGCATGACGGCCGAGCCTCCGCCCGAGCAGCGCTTCGCGGAGGAGCTCACGCCCGATGCCCCGGACGCGCGAGCACTCGACGGCGTGCTGGTCGAGATCCTCGAGCCGCTCGTCACCGACGAAGAAGCGTGCATGGGTGAGTTCGTCGTCGACGACACCGTGCGCGTCGACGATCGCTTCACCGATCTTCCGGCGGTGCCCAGCGGCGAGATGCTCGGGGCGATCCGTGGCCCGCTCGCGTTTGGCGGTGATCGCTACGAAATCGCGCCGCGAACCGCCGCAGACGTCCAATAATCCGCGCACTTACACCGGATTCGTTGCTCGGGGCACATCCGCACGTTTCCGGAACGCAAAGCGCCGCGTGGTCTGGGTCGAATCTGCGTCTCACCCCCTGCGATGACGACTCGACGCCAGACCCTGACGCTTGCTGCTGCCATGGCCATGTTGCTGCCCGGCTGCGCATCCCGTTTCAAGGCCGACGCCGAAGCACCGACCTACGCCGCCAAGTCGAAGGTCAAGGTGAAGACCAACCGCGATGACCTGCGTCAGATGACGATCACGGTCGATCACCTCGCTCCGGCGCATCGGATCAACCCGGCCTACGACGGCTACGTGGTCTGGATCCGCGTGCCCGGCCGCGACCTCGTGCGCGCCGGCGTGCTCGACTACAACGAGAAGCGCCGTCGCGGAAAGCTCAAGGCCACGACGCCGCACAGCAACTTCGAGGTGGTCATCTCGCTCGAGTCCAACACCTCGGCGCCTGCACCGACCGAGGCCAACATCGTCGTCCGGCAGGTCGTTGGGGACAACGGACTAATGGCGCGCCTGCGGTCCTGAGCGACTCCCGGAATTGAAAACAGCCCGGCTCCCCAAGGAGTCGGGCTGTTTCGTTTGGCGCTGCGGCTACCGCTCAGCCCTCGCTGGGCAGGTCCGGCGTGTCGTCGTCGTCGTCGTCACCGGCGTCGCCGCCGTCGCCCTCGTCGTCGCCGCCATCGTCGTCGCAGCTGCACTCGTCGTCGTCGGAGTCAGAGTCGGAGTCGGAGTCGGAGTCCGAATCCGAGTCGCAGTCCTCGTCATCATCCTCGTCGTCGTCGTCATCCTCGTCGTCGTCGTCATCCTCGTCGTCGTCGTCATCCTCGGAATCGGAATCGGAATCGGAATCAGAGTCGGAGTCCGAATCGGAGTCGTCATCTTCGTCGCAGCTGCAGTCGTCGGAGTCGGAGTCGGAGTCGGAGTCCGAATCAGAGTCGGAGTCCGAATCGGAATCCTCGTCCTCGTCCTCGCCTTCCGCCTCGATGTCGCCGTCACGATCGGACAACGCTTCGTCGGTGTCACAAGCGATGGCACCGCCACCGAGCAGGAACGAGGCCGCGAAGAACGAAGCCGCGAGTTGTTTGATGGTTGAGGTCTTGGTCATCAGCCTTACATCCGTGCGAAACGCCGTGCGGTTGGCGTCGGGGTTCCGTCTCAAGATGCCCAAAGGGGTCGAATCATTACACGGAGATTTTGGCCAATTTCGCCGTCTGTACGCCGTGTTAGGACGATTACGGCTCAATCCGGAATCGAACCAGAATGTCGTCGCCAGCGGGTTCCAGCTGCTTCGGAACGCGCTTGGGCATCTTGGTGTCGCGCCGCCGATTGGGCCCGAACGAGTACAGCACGCCGCGTCGACCCTTCTTGCTCGTCAGGATCCAGTACGGGTTCTTCCACGGGTCGAGGAAGTAGCCCTGCCTGTCCCGCCGAGCACCCTCGGCATCGGATGCCGCAGATGGCGCACCCTCGAGGAACACCAGCTCCGCGTCTTTGTCGAAGTAGCCGGCAACGACGGCGGTGAAGATCCGCTTGTGGACACGGCGCTTCTTGCCGAGCTTTCGCCGCACCACGCCCTTGGCCAACAGGTCTTCGCGGAGCTGCTCGAGCTCCTGCTGCGTCTGCGCGACGAGCTCTTCGTCGGCGCCGTAGACGAGTCGGCTGACGACCGGCTCGGTGACGACACCGAGGCCCAGCGGCGCGACCAACAGCACCAAGCTTCGCCGTGATGGAATCGCCTTCGGCTCGGTCGGCCAGTGGGTTCGCAGCAGCGCGGCGGCCAAGAACAGCATGCCCAACACGAGCTCGCACGCCTCGCCCGCGAGCTCGGCCGGATAGCTCAGCTCGACGAACGCCACCGCGGCAAACCACGGCGCGAGCACCCAGCTTGGCTCCACTGCGGCCCAGGTGCTCCGCAGCGGACCCAGCGGGACCCATCGCCGCATCGCCGGCACGATGACGCCGTAGAAGATCGCGATCACGGCGACGAGGAATCGGCTATCGAGCTTGAAGCCGGCGACGGTCTTCTTGGTCAGCAGGTTGTGAACGTTGAGCTCCTGCTGAAAGTTCTCGCGCAGGAAGATCTCGGGCGGCTGAAACGCCAGCAGTCGCTGACCCCACGAAATCTCCTCGCCCGCAACGAACACGCAGAACAACGCCACGGAAGCCACGCCCAGCGGCGCAAGCCACCCACTGGCCTCCGGCTCGCGTCGCCACCGGAGCAAGCGCGCAACGATCAGCGCGGCAGCGAAAGAAAACGCGTAGACGGTCGCCCATTCGGCCCAGCCGTCCTCCTGCATCGACAGCTCGAACGAAGCTTCGAACCACGTCGCCATCGCGGCGAGCCCACCGACGACGATGTCGAAGACCAGGGTAAGCACCAGCAGCGGGCGGTCTCGGCGTGCCTTCGCGTGCACGAAGAACCAGCCCGTCAGGGCGCCCAGCGCGAGGATCGACAGGATGACGGACTTGCCCACGGCCGATCAGTTCTCGACGCGCTCGTAGCGGGTCGTGCTGTTGCCGGCCTCCGTCTTGACGCCCGTCTCCATCGTGGAGCTCGTCATCGACTTGATGTCGATCGCGGCATTGGTTCCCACCGTGAACGTGGCGCCTTCGACCTTGTAGGTGGACTCGGTCTTGTGCTCCGTGCCGTCGACGATTCCGCGGTTGACGTAGCCGCCGTCGGCCTTGAACTCGAGGAACATCTCGAGGTTGTCCGGAGTCGGCATGTCGAGCGGCTCCCCGCCGGGGACCTCGATCCGTTGCCCGACCTGCTTCCAGGTTCCGACGATCGCCTTGGCGTAGTCGGCCTGGGCAACGGCGGCCGGCTCAGCCTTGGCGTCGGCTTTGGCGTCCACTTTGGCGTCCGCCTTCGCATCGGCCTTGGCGTCCGGGGCCTTCGCGTTGGCCTTGGCGTCCGCTTTGTCGTCGGCTTTGGCGTCAGCCTTGCCCTCGGCTTCGGACGCCTTCTTCTTCGCGTCGCAGCCCGGGGCGGCCGCGACGAGGATGCAGAGCAGCGAGATGCTGGCGAGCTTGACCACAGCTCAGCCTAACATCGGCCGAGCGTGGCCTCGCTGCAGTGGCGAGCTACTCGGGAGTCTCGGCGATGATGCAGCCCCACTCCTCGGCCTCGTAGCAGCCGCTCGCTTGGGCCAAGACGAGGTCGGAGGTGGTGAAGCGCCCATCGCCGTCGAAGTCCCCTTCGCCCCAGCCGGCCTCGACATCCTGCTCATACGCGCCCGCGGTGAACATCTCCACGAGATCACTCGAGTTGTAGTGGCCGTCGAGGTTCACGTCGCCGTACGCGATAGCCAGCACGTCCTGGACGTACACGTCGACGTCGGCCGCATCGACGATGCCATTTCCGTCGAAGTCGGCCCTGGCGTCGTCGCTGCCGAACCGCTGATAGATCGCCTGCACGTCGGCCGTGGAAGGCTCCCCATCGCCGTCGACGTCATTGACGACGTCGTGCCCCGGATCGCCGATCTCACCCAGACCCGCCGCTTCGATCTCCTCTTCACAGTTCTCCTCGGTGTTCTCGATGCAGGTCTTGACGCCCTCGTCGCACTCGTCGGTCCACTTTTCTCCGCAAGGGCGGCACCGTCGCCGCTTGCCGCCCTTGCCGTAGTTGACCATGAAGCAGGTATCGCGGCCTTCGATGAGCTTGAGGCACAGAGGCGCGATGTTCTCGGGCTCGTGACACTCGACGCCTTCGTGACCGGTGATCTCGCCGCCACTGGCCGGCGGAATCAGCGAGTCCGAGCACTCGATGAACGCATCGTGGACCTGCTCGGCGGTGAAGAACCCAAGCGACGCCGCACAGGCATAAAAGCCCGCGTTGAACCAAACCCCGCCCCCAGCGGCGCCGTTGATGAGGCCGATCGTGCCGCAGCCGAGCACCAGATCGTGCCAGTCGCCGCACGGGTAGAACGACCCGAGCAGCCGATCCTCGCCGTCGACGGGGGCGTCCTCGGCGACACAACCCGAAAAGGAGACCGCAAGAGCCGCAACCGCGGCCCGCAACACGCTCGATTGATTCCTGACCATCGTCAGGCGGGTTGCCTGCCTCCGCGGAACGGATGCAGGCGACCCGAAAAAAATCGCGCCGGCCTGATCAGCCCATCTTGGCGGTGATCGCTTCGGCCTCGTCGAGCCAGGTCTTCACCGAGCCCTCGATGCCCTTGCGCCAGAACGATGGATCGCGCGGGTCGAGTCCGAACGGCTTCATCAGCTCCACCGCGGACTTGCTTCCGCCCGCGCGCAGCAGGTCGAGGTACATGCCTTCGAAGTCCGCGCCGAAGTCGTTTTGCACCGCGAACAGCGACTGGGTGAACAGCTCCCCGAACGCGTACGCGTAGACGTAGAACGGCCGCAGGAAGTGGGTCACGTAGGCCCAGAGGTTGGCCGTGTTGTCGTACGTGAACAGGTCGCCCTCCTCGCCGTAAAAGGCGTGGGTGACCTCCATCCAGGCCGCGTTGTAGTCGTCCGCGGTGAGCTTGCCGTTCTTGCGGGCGTCGTGAATCTTGCGCTCGAAGTTCGAGAACGAGATCTGGCGAACGACGGTGTTGATGTGGTCCGAGCTCTTCTCCATGAGCAGAGCCAGGCGCTGCTCGTCGGTCTCGGTGCGCTCGAGCAGGTACTTGAAGGTGGTCATCTCGCCGAAGATCGACGCGGTCTCGGCGTAGGCCATCGGCGCCCGGAACATCAGCGCGCCCTGGGCCTCGGCGGCGAGCATGCCGTGCACGCCGTGGCCGACCTCGTGCGCAACGGTCATGACGTCGCGCGTGGCACCGAGGTAGTTGAGGAAGTTGTACGCCCGGGCCTCGCCGTTGGGCAGCAGCACCGAGAAGTTGTACGCGCCGCCCGTCTTGCCCTCGTAGGGCGGAGCATCGACCCACTTGCGGTCGAGCATGGTCTTCACGCGGTCCCGCAGGGTCGGCGAAAACGACTCGTAGGCCGAGAGCACCGTCTCGACGCACTCGTTCCACGGAATGGTGCGCGTGTCCGCGAACGGCATCTTCGCGTTGCGGTCCGACCACTTGAGCGGCGCGATCTTCAGGTGCTTGCTCGCCAGCGCGTAGTAGCGCCGACACTGCTGCGCCCCGAGGTCCGCGACGGCCTCGTGCAGCGCTTCGACCGTGTCGTCGTCCACCCGGTTGCCGATGTTGCGCGAGGTCATCGGGCGCGCGTAGCCCCGCTCGCCGTCGTCCACGTTCTTGGCGCCGATCGTGACGTTGAGAACGCGCGCCATCACCTTGTCGAAGCGCTGCGCAGTCATCCCCTTGGAGAACGCCTCGAGCGCGGCCGACCGGCGATCGGCGTCCGTATCGTTGGAGATCACGTGCAGGATCTCCGGCAGCGTCTGCTCGCGGTCGTCGAACGAAAAGCGCAGCTCCGCCTCGAGCTCCTCGACGTAGTCGCCCCACTCGGACGGACCAAACGGGCCGCGCAGCGTCAGCGCGCGCTCGATGCTCTCCTCGAGCAGGTACTGCCGGTTGGCGCGAATGTGGTCGAGCATCGACTTATGCCGCCGCGCGTTGTCGTCCCGCTCGAGGATCTTCGCGAACGTGGCGTCGTCGATCGCGACCAGCTCGTGCTCGAAGAAGTTGAGGTGATTGGCCTCCGCCATGCTCCAGCGCTCGAATACCTTGCCCAGCTGCTGCTGGATCTTGGGATCGGTGGCGGCGGTGCTGCGGCGCAGGTGCAGGTAGAGCATGAGCTTGGTCGCCAGGGTGCTCATCTGCGCCTTGGCCTCGAGGGCCGCGCCCAGCGTGTCGACCAGCTTGCCCGCGTGCGCTTCGTTGAAGGCCTCGGCCATCTTCACGAGCGCGTCGAGGTCGGTGTCGATCTGCGGGTCGTCGATGGCGGCGTAGAGGTCGTCGAGATCCCAGCGCACGTCTTCGGCGCCGGTCTGGGGTCGTTGCGCTTTGTCGTCGGTCACGATCGCCGGGCAGCTTAGCAGCCCGGCCTCGGCGTGGTATGCCAGCGTCGATGATGCGGACAATCGACGTTGGGACCTCATGGACGGCCTCGGTTCTTCGGGTCGGCTTGGGTCTGACCGCGTCGCACGCAGGAGCGCGACCGGAGCGCCCGATCGAGCTCTACGAGTTCGAGGCCTGCCCGTTCTGCCGCAAGGTGCGGGAGGCGGTCACCATGCTCGACCTCGACGTGCTCATCCGCCCCTGCCCAAAGGATGGGCCGCGTTACCGCCCCGAGGTCGTCGCGCGCGGTGGTCGGTCGATGTTCCCGTACATGGTCGACCCCAACACGGACACCGAGATGTACGAGTCGAGCGACATCATCAAGTACCTCTACGAGCACTACGGCAATCGCGGTGCCCCATGGGTGCTGTCGTCGAACATCACGGTGCTGCTCGGCTCGCTCGCGTCCGCCGTGCGAGCGGCACGAGGTGGCCGCTATCGCAAGGCCAAAGCTCCCGATGAGCCGCTCGAGCTGCGGGGCTTCGAGGCTTCGCCCTTCGTTCGTCTCGCGCGTGAAACTCTGTGCGAGCTCGAGCTGCCCTACCTGCTGCATCCGCTGGGCAAGGGCAGTGCGGGGCGCAAGGCGTTCGTCGAGCGCTCCGGGCGAATGATGGTCCCGTACTTGGCGGATCCGAACACCGGGACCGAGATGTTCGAGTCCGCCGACATTCGTCGCTACCTGCTCGAGACCTACACCGCCTGACGGGCCCCATGGACGAGCTCGACGACGACCAACTCGAGGCGCTCGTCGATGCGTGTGTCGACAAGGGGGACTACGCTCGCGCGATCGAAGCGCAACGAGCGGTCATCGCGAGGCACGAAGAGGACTCCGCGCGCGACCGCGGCGTGGATCTGGAGCGCCTCGGGGACCTGCTGATCGAGCACTACCAGCACGAGGAAGACGAGGACGGTCGCGGGCCGACAAACCTGCTGACCGCAGCCGACGAGACCTATCGCAAAGCCCATGCCTGGTACGTCGCGGCGACGGGGCCGTCGTCCGTGGATGCGCTGGATGCTCTGGCTGGGCGGGCCGAGGCCGCCGCGACTCTGGGGCGCAAGCAGGTGCTCTACGAGGTGACCATGCAGCTGGCGGCGGCCGCCGAGGGCGTCGAGGGGAAAGACCGTGCAGGAGCAGCGAAGGCGATTCGGCGTGCGGTCTACTGCGCGCTGGGGCAGGAACTTCGCAAGCCGGTCGCAGCGCTGGCCAAGGCCGAATCGGCGTTGACGGGAGAGCCCGTCATCGACCGACAAGTCGTGGTTGCCGACGGTCCAGCACGACTCGAGTTCGACGACCCGCCAAAGCGCCGCACGGGGCGGGCGTCGGTCGGGCGCGAGCTGCTGCGCGAGCACTTCTCGTTCGTGAGCGCTGGCGGGGCCGCCGAGGGCCTGGAGATTTCACTGGGGGGCGAGGCGGTCGAGCAGGGATTGCTCGAGCCTCCGGTGGTGATCGTTCAGCGCGGGACCGCCAAGTCGCGCCGATTTCGTGGTCGGGTGTTGGGTGGTCGGCTCGTTGCGAACGTGCCGATCACAGTCGGCGCCAAAGTCGAGAACGAGGCACGGCTCTACGAGGTCGGGTATTTCGGTCTCGAGCTCGACGACGCGCTGTCGCAGACGCGCTTCTACGTCGAGCTCGAGATCCCGGGCAGGCAGCGCGGCAAAGGCAAGCTCGAGATTCGGTTTGCGCCCGAGGGGCATCCTGGCGGCGCCATCGGACACGAGCTCCAGCTCACCGTTGCGCAACCCCGTGGCGTCGAGGCCGAGCCGTCCGCGCCGCCCAAGAACGCCCAAGCTCCTTCCACACCCGTCGTTCGAAGGCGCCGTTCCGTAGCCAAGCCCACCGAAGAAGCACCGGACTGGAAACGAAGATCGGGTGCTGCACGTGTGCTGTTCGAGCGAGCCGAGGAGGACGCCGACCTGCGCATCGAGCTGCAGCGCCGGCTACCGCGGCTCTCTTCGGTTGCGCAGCGCGTGCTTCACCGCATCGTGGCCATCGAGGACGGACCCGCAGAGGTCGTCGGCGCTGCGCTCGAAGTCGAACCGGGTGATGTGGGGCGGGCCTTCGAAGCCATCGACGAGTGGCTGGCGGCAATCGAGACCTGCTAGCATGACGTCGATGCGGGTCTGGATGCTGGCGGGAGGCTTCGCCCTCGGCGTGCTCGCGTGCTCGGCGTCCTCGGGCTTCGCCTGCACCGAGGACTCGGAGTGCTCGTTGTCTGGTGAGCCCGGCGTGTGCTCGGGGGGCAACTGCGCCTATCCGAGTGACGAGTGCGACAGTGGCTACGCGTTTCCCGATGGCGCACCCGGGAGCCTCGCTGGGACGTGTGCGGATGTCGATGTCGTTCCGGGCTCGACGGGGCAAGACACGGGCCCCGGTCTGTCCTCGGGGCCCGGCATCGACACCGGCGACTCGACGGGCGGCACCACCGTCGCGTTGGACGACGGCACGACGACGTCCGACGACACGACGAGCAGTCCCATGGGCACCTCGTTGGGATCGAGTGACGGGGAAACCACCGACGGCTCGAGCTCGGGTGGGTGTAACTCGGTCGAGCTCTTCGTCGACCCCATCGCCGATGCCTTCATGACGGAGGGGTGCGCCATGATGGGCTGCGTGCTCCTCAACAACGGCGCGGCCGATCAGCACCCCATCGGCTTGGGAGACAACGACGACCAATCCGTCATGGCGATCCGGTTCGACACCAAGGAGTTGATCGATTCCGGGATCAGCGAGGTTCAGTCGGCCGAGCTCGAGCTCTCCTTCGAGTTGGACGACAACAACATCGCCGGCACAATTCGAGTCAGTGTGCTCACCCCGGAGGTTGCGTGGGTGGAGGGGTCGCAAATCGGCAGCCTTGCCGAGGTCGGCGAGTCCTGCTGGGCCTGGGCGCAGTTTCAGCTGGTGGAGTGGCCCGAGGGCGACCCCTTGAGTGCGATCGTGGCTGACGTCGGCCAGCTCGACGTCGACGGCCCACCAGAGGGCAAAGCCCTGGCCATTCCGCTCGACCCCGCCGAGCTCACCGGCCAAGTTCTCAGCGGCGCCAACAGCCTGCTCGTCTACGGCGACATCAGCCCCAACGCGATGTTCGTCTTCAGCCGCGAGTCCGGTCTGGGCCCGCGGCTGCATCTGATCGGCTGCTAGCCAGCCTCAGCCTTCGGCGAGCTTGCGCTCGAGCTTCGCCAACTGGTGGCGCGCGTCGGCACGCTCGTCCCACTCCGGCCAGTCCGGATACATGTACTCGAGACAGTCCCGCAGCTCGCGGACCGCTTCGCGCTCGCGCCCGAGTGCGATCAGCGAGTCAGCCCGCATCTTGCGGAGCATGAAGTGGTTCCAGATGTCGATCTCGGTGAGAAACGGCTTGGTCTTCTCGAAGTAGACGATCGCCTCGTCGTGACGACCGAGGATCTGGTTGATCGTGCCCGCGCTCCACAGGACGGACTGCGCGAGGTAGTCGGTGTCCTCGTCTTCGGGGCGCTGGACGAACGCTTCGAGCGCCCGATCGAGCTCGTGCAGGCCCTCCGCATGTTCGCCGTTTTCTACCAGCGCAAACGCGAGATCGCTGCGTGCGGAGATCCTCGCCTCGTGGCTCGACGGAAGCTGCTCGTCGTAGATCGCGAGCGCGGCCCGGAGTGATCGCACCGCCGCGTCGTGCTTTTCGAGGTTGGAGTACGCACCCGCCAAGTTGAAGTGCTGGTACCCGACCCCGAGGCTTCCTTCGCCCGAATGCTGGGTCTCGAGCTCGAGCATTCGCAGCCCGTGTTCCAGCGCAGATTCATCGTCGCCGTCGTTGGTGGTCTCCCGGAACAACTCCGTCTCGATACTGAGCTCGGCAACGAGGTCGCCCCCGGCGCGCTCGAGATGCATCTCGGCGGTCCGTCGCCAACGCGGACGCGCTTCGAGCCCGTCGTCGGCGGCGCGGTACTTCCACGCCGCCGCCCGAGCGGCGGTCACGTCGTCGTTTGCCTCCACGGCCGCCCGGTAGGCCTGCTCGGCGCTCACCTCGACCGCATCGAAGTCCATGAGTGCGGCCTGGTTCTCGGCCTCGGCGAGCCGGGCCAGTCCGATCAGCCTCGTGTCGCCCAGGTCGGTGGCGCGCTCGGCGAGATGGGTTGCCTGGGCCAGCCGCTGCGTCTTGGTGATCTTCGCGTTGGGCAGGGCTCGCAGCCCGAGCTCGACGGCGCGGCGGTCGTCGATGCGCCCTCCGGGAACGAGAGGCCGGTCCGCAATGGCCGGCCGGTCCGAGCTCCATGAGCCGCGCGGCTGCTGTCCGATCGGCGCCGCGACGACGACGGTGTCTTGCTGCTGCGCGGCGACCGATGTCTCTCCGCCGAGTGTGGCGCCCCAGCCCGCGACGAGCGTCATGCCGACAAAGGCGCTGGCCAGCGCGGTGTCCCGGCGACGCTCGCGACCCTCGAGCGCATCGATGAGCGCGCGCATCGACGGAAACCGTCGCTGGGGATCCGGATCGAGCCCACGCCGAAGCACCCGGCGGATGCGATGCGGAATGCCGCGGCGGCTCGGCAGTCGCAGCTGAAGCTTGTTGCGAAACAGTTCCTCGAGCGTCGACCCACCGACGGGCCGGCAACCGTAGAGACCCTCGGCCAGCGCGACACAAAATGCGTATTGGTCCGTGCGCGGATCGATCGGATCGCCGCGGTGCTGCTCGGGCGCCATGTAGGCCGGCGTGCCGATGGTCGTGCCCGTCATCGTGAGCCGCGAGCTGATGAGCCAGGCTTCCCCGGAGCTTTGCGGCGGCTCTTCGTCCGACATGAGCGTGGGATCGATCGAGCTGTTGCACGCGGCAGCGAGTCCGAAGTCGGTGACCTTGACGCTACCGTCGCGCCCGATCAGCACGTTGCCGGGTTTGAAGTCGCGATGGACGACACCTTGCTCATGGGCTGCCGCAAGCCCCCGCGCCGCCTGCACGAAGATGTCGATCACGCGATCGCGGGGGCGACGAACCGCGAGCCACTCGCCGAGGTCGCACCCACGGACGAGCTCCATCACGACGGCGACGCCGGCCTGCGGCACCGCAAACGAGCCCGTGCTCTGGAGACCCTCGTAGCGCAGGACGTCGAACACCTGCACGACATTGGGATGGCTGATGCGCGCCATCGCGTTGGCCTCTCGGGTGAGGCGAATGGCGTGCGAGTGCGCGTCGGGGGTCCGCTGACGCAGTAGCTTGATGGCGACGCGCCGCGACAGCTCCTGGTCGTGGGCATCGAAGACCGCGCCGAGTCCGCCCGCACCGAGCGGGGCACCGAGCGCGTATCGGCGGTCGAGGACAGCCACCCTTCGGGTGTTCTTCTGCGCCCCGTCCTGGTTCCAAAGCCCCCGATCTGGCTGCCTAGGGTACCCTCTGGCCCCAATGGCTATGGATTCGGCCGTGCTCATCACCGGAGCGTCCACGGGCATCGGACGGGCGTGTGCGCTTCGCCTGGCCGACGCGGGACATCGGGTCTTCGCGGGGGTCAGGAAGGAGGAGGACGGCGTTCGGCTCGTCGAGGACAGCCACTCGAAGGTCGAGCCGATCATCATCGACGTGGCCCAAGAGGATTCGATCGCGGCAGCGCACGGGCAGGTTCGCGCGGC
>Ga0207422_1002260_pt1 | contig 27244 bp, 20 predicted proteins | sample MarCyaLeptolynsp_FD_187757 | JGI IMG/M metagenome (GOLD analysis project Ga0207422, IMG submission 187757) | Marine cyanobacterial communities from Panama - species 1 Leptolyngbya sp. (SPAdes) | ecosystem: Environmental > Aquatic > Marine > Unclassified | place: Panama: Panama City | collected... | reverse complement strand
GTTCTCACTGCCGCTGCCATGAATTTGACACGCATTATGAACTGGCAAAACGACGTGCCACGTAACAAAACTAGAGTCACTCATTTTGGACGTCTTACCGCTTAGTTACAGGTTCGCCAACAGCATCTGAAATCGGATTCCCGTCCACATAGCCATAGCGATTCATCAATTCGAGGGGGTCTTGGCTGTTCCACACGCCCAGACTCGGATCCATAGTAGCGGGCGCGGTGATAGGCTAAGCCATACGCCATCGGATTCATACCTTCCGAGGCGATCACGTCGCCATAGGCGGCATAGTCCGCGCTGTAGACGGTATTCAGATTTTCATCCAAGACATGGCGCACGCTGCCGAGTCCATCAGGGAGTGCAAAATGCCACGCATCCACTATTCATTTTGTGATATTTCAACAGACCAGATTTTTAGCTCACCATCTGAATTCAGACCCGCTACGAAGTCACCAGACGGGCTAAAAGCAATATTGTGAAAAAATTCGGATGGATCATCTATAACCATGATTTCTTCAAAAAATTCCAAATCTGCGATATATAAATTACCATCTTCGCCCACAAATATAACGAAACGCCCCATGGGATGAACTGACATCATATTGAAACTACGAACAACATAATTTGAACTCATTGTGTCAATCGTCCTAATTGTTTGTTGGGTAATTAAGTCCCATAAATGGATCATACCTGTTGGTCTATCAAAGATAATAACTAAATTTTGAGTATCTACTATTTCTAATGAATATATTCTATTTGTATTGTCTATTGAATACTGAGTCCATAAATCATCATTCGGCAAGTTTAATTGAAGATAATCAATAAATGCAATATGGGCAGGGTATATTGATGTAGGCTCCATATCTATAATACCTGCTCTAGTGATTAGTACTCGTTCAATATCATGTGAAATAAAATCCCATCTGTATAAACCTTTATCTTCCTCAGATATGCTAATAAATATTGCGCTTTGATCCTCAGTAAATTTAACTTGATTTGGAATAGAAGGTATTCTTAAGTCCTGCTTTGACAAGATGACTTCAAATGTTAAGTTGTTGATATCCCATAATTTAACATTAGCATCATAATCTGCGCTAACTAACTGATAATCAGTCGGGGCAAAATCGAGGGAGCGAATTTCCTGAGAGTTTCCATTAATTTTAATAGGCGTTGACGACTCAAATGGTGATGAGATAATATAAAAATCACTTTTGCAAGTAACTGCAATCATCGATTCATCAAATGCCCAATCTATCGAGAATGAATTATCACATTCGCTTAATTGTATTGAATGCATCAATCCGAGTGAAATATTTACCTCCTGTATAGATTGTGATTGTGTTGACTTTATTGAAGGATAGAGTATCAACAGGATAATTATCAAAATGGCTATAAATAAACCTTTCATGTAATTTTTAGACTCCTAATGATAGAGATGGAGCACGGTATAAAATCGTGCCCCATCCTTATTTCGAATATGTGTAGTTAGTTTTGACTGTGATATTGTCTATCACATGGAATGTATACATAATCAGGGATATGATAGAAGAACCATTCATGACTTCCCCCATCACCAAATGGTTGATATGAATCACCTTGTGAATACTTTGAACAGTAAAATGGGCGCGGTCTTGGATCTTGTGTCCAACCTCGATTGTCCACAGCGCCACCATAGCTATAATCAACCACATACGGCACCTGATCACCAGATGTTTTTTCTGTTTGTAGAGCGGCTAGCGACGAATCTTCAAGTGCATCAGCGCAGTTGATGACATTACCCCATCCTACTACGATATACCCATGATCATCAGCATTAGATACGCTGGAATAATTTCCAGAGTTAATGAACATGTAATCGCCAGCCTCAATGCCTGATAAATTATCATCAGCAAAACGGCCTAATGCACCAGCATCATTAACTAATCCATCACCAGCTATTAATGGGTTTTCAAGAGCCCCTTCCGCTCTATATGTTGCTGTGTCTGTATAACTAAAGTAGTCTAAGGAATTGCCGTTGACATCAGTTCTTAGGGAGTTTGTGATTACTCGTGCACCGATAAACTCAACCAAATAATCAATTAGCTGTCTATGCCCACGCCAATTAGTGGTTGCATTTCCGCCAGCACATGTGCGCCATCCTCCGCCAGCACCACTTTCATTACTACAATTTACACCATCCCAATCTTTTTCTACAGTCATCGGCAGACCTCCACCAGCATTGAGGACTTCTGAGATAAACAAGGCAGAACTTGTTTGTCCACGTCCCCCACTTAATCCTAGACCGCTGTAATCAAAATTAGGACTTGTGACCGTTCCCGCTGGCGTAGGAGCATTGGGATAAAATAGTCTACTTGCATTTATGGCATAGTTAGCTGCACCTTGTCGGTCGTATTTAAAAAATTCTTGTGAACAGCTACGTATTCCATCAGGGGCAGGGCAACGAGACTCCATGCCATTTAAGTCTACATACATCACAGGATTCCCGTCAACATACCCATAGCGATTCATCAATTCGAGGGGGTCTTGGCTGTTCCATACACCCATGCTGGCATCATAGTAGCGGGCGCGGTGATAGGCCAGTCCGTTAGCGTCGAGGGATTGCCCCGTGTAGCCGTACTCCATCGGATTCGCTCCCGTGCTGTTGAACGTTTCCCCATAGGCGCTGTAGTCGGTGGTATAAACGGTATTCAGATTTTCATCCAAGACATGGCGCACGCTGCCGAATACTTTCTAAATTTTTTAGTTGTTATTTCGTATAGTATTGATTTGATATGCTTGTAAAGAATTTATGTGACCGAAATAAATAATCAGGGTATTACCACTAATTTCAATAAAGTTATGATTTGTTAGTGTGCTAGAGAAAAATCCGCTTATAGGATTGTATTCCGTCTCAAATTGTACAGTATCGATCAGGCTCCCAGTTACCTTGTCTAATACAATGAGTATATCTTCCCATGTGTAAAAATACACTTTATCTTCATCACTAGCAATATTAGATGCAATACCGTTATATTTAGACACATCATTTTCCCAGACTAATTGCCCTGTATCACTATCCAGCATATAGATAAATTCTGAGAGATTACCATCAGCGTGAATATATATATTGCGATCATCCAGATTGCTATAAACTTTGTAGCAGTCCGCTAGTTTGTACCTTGAACATTTTTCTGGTATTTCCCATGACCAATTGATTTCCTGTGAGAAGAATGATTGACTAATAAGGTTATTGTCTGCGATTGTTATAATAGAGTTTGGGGTATACCCGAAAATTTCAGCATCATAGTTGATTTCTTCGCTTAGGGTTCCCTCAAAAGTTAAAAAGGCTATTTTAGTTTCTTCGAGCTTTAGAAGTATATATTCATTTGTAATAGCGAAAATTTGTAAACCTATAAACCGTTCATTACCTAACTCAAACTGCCAAACAACTTCTCGTTTTTCTAAGTCAATCGCGGATGTTGTTCTCAAGTTACTTATATAGAGATAATTCTCTTGTAATGTAGAGAGTATATAATCTGCCGAGTTTATAATTTCAAGTTGCCAGATATCTTCCCCTGTATTTAGATTTGCTACACTTAATATATCATTTCCAAACAGTTTGTAATCAATCCTGATTATATCTTCATTGTTTATAACAAAGGATGCACCCGGATATGATATAGATCGGTAGTCATTACTCCACATTAGTTGGTATTGATAATTCGAGTTATGACTGACGATATTTTTTACATTAGGAGGCATAATAACATTTATTGCTATAAAAAAAATTACACAACTAAGTATAGATATAAAAAAAAGTGATACATATGAATTGAATTGATAAGTATTTTTCTCTGTTATTTTTTTCATGAGTATCCTACTGATTATATAGAAACATGTTTTATCGTGTAACCACGATAGGTAATTACCTATCGTGGTTTTGATTTTTATCTACAGGTACAGTCTTGAGTTGCGTTATAGAATTCTGCCCATCCTCTCGCTTTTATCGCGCCATTTCTGCGTATGTCCATAGCTACTGGGTTATCTAAGTAATCAAGCAATTCAAAGTTTGTATTATAGTTGCTTATAGTACTTAATAGCCCGATGCCAAAAAGGATGTCATTATAAATCTTTTCTGGATTCACCTTGTTTGTTTCGTTATCGACATAAGAATATGTGGGAGAAACCTGTGCATAATCAGTTTTGTATCCTGTAAAGTTTCCAATAATAGGAATACTTGCACCGAGATTGAGGGATAATCCGAAATATGCAGCGGAAATTACATGTGTGGAATCTAAGGGAGATGAAAATCCTCCAAATACAATTCCTGGCCCCAATGTAACTGGGTCGAGAGATCCTGTAAAGGCATCGTCAAATGAATACCCACCTTCTAGACCATAGAAAATCCCTTCATAATTTTCTATTCCACCATTATAGGGAAAGCCTGCACCATGTGCTATATAGTAAGAACCTCCTACTCCTGCGCTAATAGAGACTGTGTTACCTGAGTACTCAAAAGCGGCTCTTTGCATTGAACCAAAATCATAAACAATTTCCGCTCCTGTGATTGCTCCTATGCCTATACCACCAGATACATTAAACCCCTCTGCATACATTCCCCAAGCAATATTTTGCCCACTACATGCTGTTTCAATAGGAGGTGGCTCAGATCCTATAAACCCATTGGCAATACTTTCACTGATGGCAAAAACATTGTTAGTGTTATCTATTGGTATACGTGTACTAGGAAATTGTTTTTGACAATTACTTATACACTCTGAATACATAGCATATTGTTCTTGTGTAGGGCTTATTCCTTGAGAGATACATCCATATAGTATTTGTGAGCAACATCCTTCACACTCACTTAAAGATGTACTGTTTATTGAGCAGTGTAAGTAACTCCCATGTTCAGGGTATGGGATTAACTCGTTACAATCGGGGTATCCACCACTCGTGTCTCGAAGATTGATCGGATTCCCATCCACATAGCCATAGCGGTTCATCAATTCGAGAGGGTCTTGGCTGTTCCACACGCCCAGACTCGGATCGTAGAAACGCGCGCGGTGATACGCCAGTCCGTTGGCATCGAGGGGTTGCCCCGTGTAGCCGTAGTCCATCGGGTTCGCGCCCTCCGAGGCGATCACGTCACCATAAGCGGCATAGTCCGCGCTGTACACGGTATTCAGGTTCTCATCGAGTACATGGCGCACGCTGCCAAGTCCATCCGGGAGCGCAAAATGCCACGCATCCACGCCATTGTGTTTCATGCAACTAGGAAAATTCAATAGAGATTAAATTAACGATGTACTATAGGGTTTAAGGAATTCCCCAAATTATAATGTTACCATGCTGATCTGACGACGCAATTTTATTCCCATCAGGTGACCATTCTGCATAAGAGACACTTGTTAAGTGGTACTCCAACAAATAAATCTCTTCACCTGTTAGAGCATTGAATATTCTAAGACTATGATCGTCAAGTCGATCTGATGTAGGAACTATTATCATTGTTTCATCAAGTGACCATGATATATACCTAGGAGTTCCTAAAATAAAATCACTTTCCCATAAATAGCTTTGCGATATTGTGTCAAATAATTTTATATTTTTAAAATTGATTAAAGCAAGTAAACTACTTTGGGGTGCCCATTTATTCTCATGCACATTTTCCATTTCAAAAACAGTCATTTTTTCTGCTATGTTTAATACGGATGTTACATATCCATAAGGGTTTGTATCCTCAATAAACTCCTTATATCCAGCTATGTATTGACTGTCTGGTGACCAAGATATTGGTTGATATAAAATATTTTCATGTTCTATATTCCAATATACAGATAAACTAGGATTGTTCCCATAATTTACCTCCCAAATATTAAATAATTGACTTTTGTTAATGGCTAGATATTTTCCATCAGGCGACCATTCTAGGTAACTTAGGAGCCCTAACCCGCCATCCACAGTATGTGTATAGGCTATATCCCATGTTGATGTTTCTCGAATCACTAATTCAAAAAGTGGTTCTGAAATTTCTTGTTTATTAGGCTTGACCATTAAATAAGCAAAGTATATTCCGTTAGGCGACCATTCTACTGATGAAATATTATGATCAAAATCAATCTCTAATTCATTAGTTTCCACATTCCAAATTTTGACAGGTGATAAGTTATTTTCTATATCAAGGTATCGCATTCCATGAAACGCTAAATATCTACCATCAGGCGACCATTTGATTGAATGATCTACTTGATTGCCTGTATATATTTCAATTACAGGAGCCACTTTATTTAAGTTGCTAGTTGTTATAATTGCTCGTAGCGAAGGCATATCAAAACTACTGTTTAATACTAAAAATAAAGTGTATATTAGTATGTTTATTTTTTTCATTCTATCTCCAAATATTTATAAAATAGACTCCAGCAAAAAACCTTTGCTGGAGTCTTCATAATTATTGTTACGGACAAGGAAATAGACCATCAGGATCTATCAAATTAGTTGGAGCATTCAACCAATTTTCAAATTCGGGTATATTGTAAGCTTCTACTATATCATTTGTATATATTGCAGGGCCTACAAATACAGATATATGTAAATGTGGACCAATGGAAGCTCTACCTGTTTGGGCATAAAACCCTAAAATATCTCCTTCATTCTGATAAAGTTCGCTGTTGATTGTCAATCCTGTTGCTGGGTTTATTCGTATTTCATTTCTTGCAGTTTGTGGATCATTTTTGTGTATATCTAGGTTTGGGTAAGGTGGGTATGCTGGAAAAACATGAGTATATTGTATCAAATAAGGGCGATACAATATTTCGCCTGGAGATTCTGACAATGCATAAAAATTTACTTGCCAAATAGTTATGCTATTTCTTTCGCTATCAATTGCGGGGCCGCCAGGAGATACAACACTTGTATCATTGAATATTCCAACGATATACCCATCCGCAATGAATTGAACAGTACGATTAACAATAGAATATGATTGTCGTGAAAATGAATCTGAATCTGGGTTAGTTGTCAAACCCGCTGAATTTAGATCTATATATGGTAAGTCTACACTGTTTATCACGTCAACACCCTCTTGCCCCGGTTGTAGAGGCGTATGTGCGGCATAATCACGAATGATTTGACAATTTGATACTGGTGCATGTCCAAATAGATAGGTTGGGGGCGGGGTAGCTGTAGGTGGCATGGGTGTATAATTTGGAGTAGGGGTGTTTGCCACTGGTGGAATTGTATTTAAAGGTGTTGGTTGTACGGTCGCCGGTGGTAATTGTGTTATACCAAGTGGCGGTAATTGTGTTTCAGAATTTGATACCGATCTGTTGAATCTACAAATCATGCGTTCAAAAAACCCAAGATTTTCACAGTCCCCTATTTCCTGAACTTGGCATGAAGAAACGTTATTAGACTCACCATAGTGCCCACTTCGATCGACCATTGTGATCGGATTGCCATCGACATAGCCGTAGCGGTTCATCAATTCGAGGGGATCTTGGCTGTTCCACACGCCCAGACTCGGATCATAAAACCGCGCGCGATGATACGCCAGTCCGTTGGCATCGAGGGGTTGCCCCGTGTAGCCATACGCCATTGGATTCGCTCCCGTGCTGTTGAAGGATTCCCCATAGGCGGCATAGTCCGCGCTGTAGATGGTGTTCAGGTTTTCATCCAAGACATGGCGCACGCTGCCGAGTTTATTAAGGCGATAGTCTTTGGTTTATCGATATATTCTCAATTTCTTGATCAATAAATATGATAACCTCTAGGAATGTATCAACCTCTAAGTATCTGGTTGAATCTCTTACTAAAAATGCCAAGACCCTGATTATATAATTTTCATATTGCATAAGTGCTTGACATTTAATTGGGTTATGCTCGCTATTACAAGCTATATGATGTTGATCTGAAAATAAACTTATATTTTGAGGGAGCCTCACTTGTTGAGGGTAATCATTAAATCTAATTCTCTTTTCCTGTGCGTACATCATAGTAGCTTGGGATTGAGAATCTACTTGAAAAACCCACTGGCGGAAAAATGCTAAACTATTATCTTTGTGACTTGTGTTGTATGCAGAAATAAACACTGATTCTCTATTACTTAACAGTAATCTTACGGGTATTTTGTCACCATTTTTTTCAGAAGCTATGCTATCTATACGCCAATCATCACCAAGTATTTCCACATAATCTACTAGATATTCAATGCTATCATCATTTGTATAATCTCGTTGAGGTGATGTATATGATGATAGATTGCAAGAAATGCTAAGTAATAGAAAACCTATAATATATTTTTTTTTCATTCTTACACTCTGTATAATATCTTTGCTTGAATTTTAGACAACAGGCTTTAATAACCTATTGTCTAAAACAAAATTACCCGTAATTAGGATTAAGGACTACACCAACTAGCGTTAGCAACGTATTCATCGCGAAATTCATTCAAGACACTGATAAAATCATCGTCTGTACACTCATATGAATTAGGGCACCTGTCATATAAAGCTAATCCCATACGAACAGCAATTTGATCTTCGGGAGCATCTCCATAATAAGTGAATATATTTTCCCAATCGATATTTAGCTCGACATTGGGATTCATTTCATCATCACCCAATTGAGCTACCCCCGCAGCTGCTAGAGCTGTTGTGTTGGCAAAGCCAGCCTGCCTTGCTAAGTACCCATAGATTATATTTCCTGGAACATCTGGTCCATATTCTTGTCCATAAAGCTCAATACAAAATCCGCTAGAAGTGTCTGTTGCGAATTCATCAATATAAATATCCTTAATGTCCGCGGGGGTACCTTCTGTATGGTGTTGCTCCCAAAGGCGATCTGGTGCAACAAAAGCACCAAATAGTTTATTTCTCTCAGCAATAGTATCTAGACTTATTGGTAAACTTTCAAGATACTGCATAGTTGAGGTATTCGATAAGAAACGAAGATGACTCACCAGACATTGTTGAGCATTATCACCGCATCCTGGGCTGCGAGGTGGATATTCCGAATCTGCAAATGTAGGTACTGTTGGTATTAATTGAGGTGGTAAGTAACTTGTTGACCCCACTTGAATGATACCACAGCTTTCATCAATACACCGTTGAAAACTTGAATACGATCTCAGTATATTTGCATATTCCTCTGCGGTTGGCGTTCTATTGGTGTTTTCTAGCTCTCCTATCATATCTAGCCAGTATAAGTTTCCTATAAGGCAGTTATAGATGCAGTTATCAGTTACTTGATCGTTACATGTTCTCGCAAATTGTTCTGGTTGTTCACCATAAAACCCAGAAGGATCACGGTACATCACAGGATTCCCATCCACATAGCCATACCGATTCATCAATTCGAGGGGGTCTTGGCTGTTCCACACGCCCATGCTGGCATCATAGTAGCGGGCGCGGTGGTACGCCAGTCCGTTAGCGTCCAAGGGTTGCCCCGTGTAGCCGTAGTCCATCGGGTTCGCTCCCGTGCTGTTGAAGGTTTCACCATAGGCGCTGTAGTCGGTTTCATATACCGTATTCAGATTTTCATCCAAGACATGACGCACGCTGCCGAGCCCATCAGGGAGCGCAAAATGCCACGCATCCACGCTGTTGTGCTGCCATATCGTGCTGCCTTGGTGGGTGAAATAGTCGGTGTTGCTGCCATCATCCTTGCGGAGCACATTCGCCAGTCCGGGTTGTACATCGAGTAGGTATTGGGTGGTCACGCTGTTGGCAGTCTGCGCGACGCGCTGCCCCAAGCCATTGTAGGTGTAGTCAATCCCGCCCGCGTTGGCCAGTTTGTTGTTGCGATACCATGTGTTGCCGCCCGTGGTCAAATTCCCATTGGCATCATAGCTGTAGCTGGTGCTGCCATCGTTGATTAATTGGTTGGCGGCGTTGTAGGTATAGGTGGTCGTGACCCCATCCAAGCTGGCGCTGATGCGATTGCTGGCGGTGTCAAAGCTGAAGGCTTCTTCACGGATTGGCGTCGCGGCGGTGTCGGTTCCGTCGTAGGTGTCCGCACTCAGCAGGCGGCCTTGGCTGTCATAAGCGTACAACAGGGTTTGCATCGAGAGCGCGGTTTCAATCACGGCTTGCACCAATCCGATGCGATAGCCCGCTGATCCGTTTTGTTTATCCCCACGATGCACCAAGCGAATGGTGTGGTCACCTTCTCGATTGAAAACAATCGTTAAATCTTCGCTACTGGCGCTGGGGTGGTAGGTATCCCGACTGCCCCAGAAGCTCAGCCCAGCGTAGATATCCACGATGCCGCCATCGGCGCTGTTGGGTAAGGTCAAGGTGATGGCACTCCCCGTAAAGCTCAAGGTGAGTTCGGCGGTTTGCTCGGTGGTTTCGAGTGTGCCGCTATTGTCGATCCATGTCCCGCGCACCACGCTCACCCGATTATCAGATGGGTAAATCGTTTCGATTTAGTCAAATAAATTAGTAAATTCTTGTGTTTCCATATCGAGGCTAAATATGCTGATTACATTTTCATTTACTGAGTCGAAAAAGATAAGTTCTGTATTTGAATTGAATGACAGATTAATAATTAAATCGTCATTATCTTCTGTCAAGTTCGTTACTTCTAAACTTTCTAACTCTAACATCCATATATTTGTTGTGTTATCTAATACAGACACAAATACAATATTGTCATTATCAACCCAATTAGCATTTATCACTACACCAAAATTTTGATTAGTAATATTTTTGACTAATCCTGTTTCAATATTGAATATGTATATATTTGTTTGCAGTATTTCTTCATATGTTCCAGCTAGCAATAAGATTTTTTCTTGATATTTTATTATTTCAGTAATTGAAATATCTTCTTCTATTAAACTATCTACTACACCTGTTCGTATATTCAGAGTTAACAATTCATAAGTTGTTGAAAACAAAATAATATCATTGGATAACCATATTGCAGCCCGATGTCCAATATCTGAGTTATTCCATATATTATAGGATGTGTCTGATAGGTTCAGTGTTGAAAGTACAAACCCATCCCTATCTCGATAAGTAAAAGCTAATTGTTCACTATTTGGGGAAATTGATAATTCACTAAGAATTGTAATATTATCTTCCAGTTCAAATATTTTTTCTAGAATTTCTGTTTCTAGTGAGTATTGATAGATTATAGTAGTTTGATCTATCTTTTTATAACTAATGATAATAAAACTACTGTCAGGAGACCAGGTGTAAACTAATGCAAGATTAATCTCATCGACCTCTATCTTTTTATTTACGGTTCCATCACTCTTGTATAGCCAAATTTCTAGATTTTCCATAGCTGATCCAGTCCATGATGTATACACCATGTATTCTCCATTAGGACTCCATAGTGGCATTGCGTTATTTCTATTAGTTTCGTTATCTTGAGTAGATGTAGCTAATGTACTCTCGTTAGGAATGTATAGTGAATTTGATAATGCTAACAAAAGTAAAATTATAAAAGCTTTAATTCTCATTTCTTTACCTATATTCTAATAGCTCAAGGATTTACTCCTTGAGCTATTTGTTAATTTAATGAACTAGATTGATTTCCCCAGAAGGATTTTGGATATTCTCTCCAGCTCGTTCCCAACCGCACTCAATGACATCTAGAAAATCATATATAAATGATGGTATTGTCAAGATGTCACCCACAAATGGTATCGCTCCAAGACAATCTGAGGCAGCTTCAATTACTTGAGTACCAGTTTCTGACGAATTTGATGTTAACCATGATGCAACTGAATATCCGCAATTAGCTATATCTAATATTGGTACTATAGCTGCAAAGCGTGTTTTATCTAGTACTTCACCTGATACAGTAATAACTGTTCCAGTTGTATTGAACCTATCTAGATTCCAGCGGCATCGCCATCTTACAGGATAGTAGGATCTTATGATGTCATCACACCTCGTACCGCCTTCCGAACTTCTACAACTTTCAGGAAGGTATTCACCATATTGTTGATGATATATTTTAACCTGATCTAGTAAGTTCCATAATTCTATGGCAGTTGCATTGTCAAGCCAGTCATAGAAAGTGTCACCGAGTTCTACTACTTTACTCCAAAATGGATGATACCCACTCTCCATGTAACGCTCCCAGTATGGCTGAGAGTGGCAGGTTATTTTGTCAAAAATACGCGGCTTCAAGCAGTCATTAAGATACTGGCAATGATTTCTCCCATCCTGAGGTGGTTCACCAAAGTAATCTCCTGTGAATGACGCATTATATAAATCTCGCTCAATGCGCTTTAACTCATTATATAGATTAGATGGGCAACTATTATCTACTGAGTATGAGGCTTGAAGAATGTCATATGAAGTATTCTTGTTGTTAGTAGGTATATGCGGATAACTTATAGTTGCTACCGAGTAGTTTTGTGATTGCACACTCGATTGACTATGGCAACTACTATACCCACTCGGATCGACCATTGAAATCGGATTCCCGTCCACATAGCCATAGCGATTCATCAATTCGAGGGGGTCTTGGCTGTTCCACACGCCCAGACTCGGATCATAGTAGCGGGCGCGATGATACGCCAGTCCGTTGGCGTCGAGGGGTTGCCCCGTGTAGCCATACTCCATCGGATTCGCTCCCGTGCTGTATGTGGGTAGTCATTGCTTCGACCACCCACATATGCTACTTTTTACTTAGGGTTTCTTTTGGCTAATATCTTGTTGCCAAGTACTAACAAAAAGAATAATGATGCCAATGCTAATCAGGATAAATTCCACCCAAAAATTACCTGTTGTTTTGAATAGAACTATTACTGAGCCAATAGCCAATGGAAATATTGCTATAAGGATAAAAATCCATCCCCGAATGAGTTTTTTTCTATCTCTCATCTTGTTAATCTACCTATCTCCATCATGGTATATGTACTCTAAAATCACCATCAAACATTGTTTGTGAACTACCGTTAATGCCCAAACTAAATACTGCACTTGGGTGATGAAAACTTGTTTCTCTAAACTCATTTGCAACAATATATGACAGTGACATATATTGTTCTGCTTGAAGTCCATTAGTCCACGTGGCAAAGGAAAGGTTATAAATAACCGCTCGATAGTTGGGGCATTCGTTTGTTTGTCTTTTTTGCACTTCAGCAAAAATGATTCCATCATAGTCTCCCCACTGGCCATCCCATGCAACATCCATTTGATTGCCATATCTTTCGAGGGCTAGCAAATCTACAAAAATGGAAAATAAAGCCATCCTACTATCTAACCCACCTGTACCACCTGGATTTGATGGATTGGTCGCATTTGCTGATCTTTCTCGCATTCGTTGATTATTCGGTATTCCATTCACAATTTCAGGCAGAGGTTGATTTGCATCTGGAACAACTCCAAAAATCGGTGCTGGAATTTCCCCGAATAAGGAGGTGTTATTGATTGTTCTTAAGGCTCTAGCAACTTGCTCAGTGCGTCCCCAAAGGTTAAACGTCATACCATCAGTATCTGGTTCAGCAGGTAACCATCCCCAAATATTAAACATGGGTGAAATCATGCGATCATATCGTGAGAATGGAAAACTGTATTCGCCAAAATAACCGTAATTGATCTTAGACCTATTACTTACCCAAATCCGTTCCCATTGAGGGTCTTGATTGGCAACGAATGTAGATGGATTATAAAAATCTTGCCGCGCTGGAACATGAATATTGATTGGTATTGATGGTGTCATGATCGAATTCGATAATTCTGGAATTTCGGCTCCAGATTTAACGATGAGATGACCATTTTGTATAGTGCTACTATCTGCATTACTGAAAATGTTTGTTGTATTGCCCACAATGCCAAATTGAGATGTTTCTAGTACAAACGGTGCTGAACTATTCACCTGTTGAGAATTGCAAGGACTATTGCAACTTGATAAACCAATGATATCAACGAGTGAAATCGGATTCCCATCCACGTACCCATAACGATTAACCAACTCCAACGGATCCTCACTCAGCCACACGCCCATGCTGGCATCATAGTAGCGGGCGCGGTGATAGGCCAGTCCGTTAGCGTCGAGGGGTTGCCCCGTGTAGCCGTAGTCCATCGGATTCGCTCCCGTGTTGTTGAAGGTCTCGCCATAGGCGCTGTAATCGGTAGTATACACGGTATTCAGATTTTCATCCAAAACATGACGCACGCTGCCAAGTCCGTCGGGGAGCGCAAAATATTGCTAATTTTGAAATGACACACTCCAAAGATTAACAGTGCCATTTCTATTTACAGTAACTAGTTGATCACCTTGAGGGTTCCAAGCAATTCCCAATACCATACTTTGATTTTGTTCATCAATAGTCGTAATTTGCTCGGTTGTTTGAGCATCCCAAAATGAGATTGTCCCATTTCGCGATGTACTGGTTATTAAGTGATAAACAGGGTTCCATTGAAGGCGGATGAGAGGTGGACTCTCAGCATATAATTGTGTGACGATAAGATTTTCTTTAGTATCCCAAACATAAATAGTTGAATTATCTCCTGTTGTCGCAAAAAAAATAATAAAGTCGGTATTTGGTTGTCGATCTGATAGTTGTAATGTTGCACTCTGTAAACCCGCCCCTACACCTCCCGATATATCATCTAAGATGTCATATCGTATTTGATTGATTTTATTATCAATTAATTCCATAATTGTTAACTCTGATGAGCCGCTGATACTAATAAACTGAGTATCATTTATCCACTGTAGTTGTGCTGGTGTGTCCCAAATATCATCGCGATGATGTGGTGCATATTCTTCTGGACGATATTGGTCAATTATTGTACCTGTTTGGCTATCCCATATAGTATAGACTCGTTCTTCTTCTGTCCAGCCATGGATTCCTGCTAGTAAGGTGCCATTCTCATTCCATGATATTAAGGTAATCGCTTCCCCCTCTAATGATGTCGTAATTTGCTGTGTTTCTAGATCGAATATAGCGGCTGTAAATGGGCGTGCATCATCTTCAAGTAAAACGACACCAAGTTTTGTCCCATCTGGGTTCCATGTTAATCCTTCGATGTTAATTACTGAAAAAGTAAATTGTTGAAATGGTTGATTATCATCTGTATAGAAAAAATAAATTGATTGCCCTCCTCCTACAGCAAAATAATCCCCACTAGGATGCCATGCCACACTTGTCCCCTCTCTATCAATCGTTTGTGTATAAATTAAATCGACTGATAAGCTTGAAGTTCCTAAATATCTATTTATGGGCAATATAAAAATACTTGCGAGCGTAACTATCAAAACTATAAACTTCATTTTTCTTCCTGTTCTGATGACGTAATGGCAAGAGGCAGGAATTTGTAACAAGCAAATTCCTGCCTTGTTTTCTAGCTATAACTCATTTAGCGAGAATTATTTCCATAATTAGCTAGAAATATCTCGAATCTAGTTAGATACTTTTGGGTTTTTTCTGCCCATACATTAAAACCCAAACTAATTGTGTCATCTGACATTATTCCACCATAAGCAACAACACCTACGTCACCTAAATTTTGGTATGGTATTGAAGGTTCTACCCAAAAGTAAAAGAGGTCAGCAGCTGTTTCAATTATTCTCTCTTGACCTTCTGCTAGTGGGTTTCCAAGCCATCCCTCATCCGTCACATCCCAACGGTTTACACGTAAGCGCCCATTTTCAGTTGCTATAGTATTAAAAATGCCATTTGGAAGATGTCGGGTCCGATAATCTAAAACATGCCCTAGCTCATGAATGACATTTCTCCTTGCTGCATCAAAAGGTGCTCTCTGCCAGTCAATATCAAATGTCAATATTCTAGGGTTATTTTGATTTGATGTTGCATATACATTTGCTCCACCAATATCACCATTTGTTAGTCTTATTTCTAAACCACCAAATGTGTTTTTGAAATTGATACTGGTTGCCTCAATGTTTTGGAAAGCAGTGCGCAATTTATTTCGATTTTCATCTGACCAAGTTAATGTTGGTTCATCACAAGCGACTGTCAACAAAACACCCCATTGATTAAACATCGCTGTATAAAAATCAGGTTTGATATTTACGGTAGAGCCAGATGGTGAGGGTAAACATGTATTTTGTGCTTGTTGCCCATTTTGTGAGGCAGTACCCGTTGAAACAAAGTCAGCAAAATAGCCATTTTTGCTTAGGGTGGTTGAAGGCAAACTAGCAAATGGACTTTCGCAACTATACCCACTCGGATCGACCAGCCCAATCGGATTCCCGTCTACATAGCCGTAGCGATTCATCAATTCGAGGGGGTCTTGGCTGTTCCATACACCCATGCTGGCATCATAGTAGCGGGCGCGGTGATAGGCCAGTCCGTTAGCGTCGAGGGGTTGCCCCGTGTAGCCGTAGTCCATCGGATTCGCTCCCATGCTGTTGAAGGTTTCCCCATAGGCGCTGTAGTCGGTGGTATACACAGTATTCATGTTTTCATCCAAAACATGGCGCACGCTGCCGAGTCCATCAGGGAGCGCAAAATGCCACGCATCCACGCCGTTGTGCTGCCATATCGTGCTGCCAAGGTAAGTCATATAGTCTGTGTTGCTGCCATCATCTTTACGGATCACATTCGCCAGTCCGGGTTGCACATCCAGTAGGTATTGGGTGGTCACGCTACTAGCCGTCTGCGCGACGCGCTGCCCCAAGCCATTGTAAGCGTAGTCAATCCCGCCCGCGTTGGCCAGCTTGTTATTGCGATACCATGTGTTGCCGCCCGTGGTCAAATTGCCATTGGCATCATAGCTATAGCTGGTGCTGCCATCGCTGGTCAATTGGTTGGCGGCGTTGTAGGTGTAGGTGGTCGTGACGCCATCCAAGCTGGCACTGGTACGATTGCTGGCCGTGTCAAAGCTGAAGGCTTCTTCACGGATCGGCGTCGCGGTGGTGTCGGTTCCGGCATAGGTGTCCGCACTCAGCAGGCGGCCTTGGCTGTCATAAGCGTACAACAGCGTTTGCATCGAGAGCGCGCTTTCAATCACGGCTTGCACCAACCCGATGCGGTAGCCTGATGATACGTTTTGTTTATCACCCCGATGCACCAAGCGAATCGCGTGGTCACCTTCCCGATTGAAAACAATCGTCAAATCTTCGTTTTTTTTAGTATAAAAAGTTCAGTGAATATGAATATAGTCATTGCAGTATAAAATAAATAGACTGCTTTATCAAAAAATATGATTGCAATTAATGTCGCTGATGGTGCTACAAAAAAGTCTATATAAGCAGCATTTTGTCGACTTTGTTTTGTGTATTTATCTTTTAAATATTCACTATCTATTAGTTTCCAACCTCTTCTTAGGTGACCAATATTTAGTATGCTAAATGCCACAATTATAACTAACGGGTAATTCATTTTTCTCACCTACTTTTTGCTAGTACGCGGGAAGGAAGTACCCTTCCCGTGTTGTCTATGAACTATCTTATATTGTTTTGTATAGCTTCATTGACTATTTCTGCAATTTCATCTAACCCAAGTTGTAGTATATGAGCGGCAGCTTCACATGTAATAAGGGTGTCAAAGGCGTATGAGCCAGTAAGACTGAGTGATGGTTCAGGATCTTTTTTATTATTGAGTATCTGTCCTAAATAAGGTACATCGTCAAAACCAAAAAAGACTGTGCTATTACAGGCATCGTCACCTGCTAGACCTAGGCCTGCATTATAACCACCTATGTCGCCACTAATCCCAGCTCCTACCCCTGCCATACTATCAGCGTTTGCTGTTGATATAAATCCTCCTAGAAAAACTCCTTGCTCTAGATCTTGTCCAGCACCTACACCAAGCTCTGTTGTTATATAGGCATAACATGGCAACTGAGCTGTTATGAGATTGTAACTGTTTGGATCAGGGTCAAATGCAATTATTAAAGCAAATCCAGTTACAAAACCAACTTCAAAACCTAATGGTAAATTTAGATCAATTAATGGTCTTTCTCTACCAAATATTAATCCTGCACTACCTAATTCAGAAAGTGTAACTACATTTTCCACGCTATTTCTGCATTGTGTTGTAAATCCTATTTCTGGTTGTGGCTCTGGCATATTTCTGATTTCATTGCAGGCATACCACTCTGCGCTTGGATAAACATATCCGTTGCATGGCGCTGTATATGGTGCTGGCGTATTGACTTGCCCCTGAGATTGAAGACATAACCCCCGTTCTCGACTTCCTAATGGTAAATTATCACAAGGTTGTGGTCCAAATTCCTGTCTACGGGTAAATGTAGGAGCGTTATCAACACGCGAGCGCCGATTGCCTCCCCCACTAAAACTTATGCTGGTTTGTACCGCTGGAGATCCCACCGAAGGCGTAGCACAACTATACCCACTTGGGTCGACCATTGAAATCGGATTCCCGTCCACATAGCCATAGCGATTCATCAATTCGAGGGGGTCTTGGCTGTTCCACACACCCATGCTGGCATCATAGTAGCGGGCGCGGTGATACGCCAGTCCGTTGGCATCGAGGGGTTGCCCCGTGTAGCCGTAGGCCATCGGATTCACTCCTGTGCTGTTGAAGGTTTCCCCATAGGCGCTGTAGTCGGTTTCATACACGGTATTCAGATTTTCATCCAAGACATGGCGCACGCTGCCGAGTCCATCAGGGAGCGCAAAATGCCACGCATCCACGCCGTTGTGCTGCCATATTGTGCTGCCGTTGTGGGTGAAATAGTCGGTGTTGCTGCCATCATCTTTACGGATCACATTCGCCAGTCCGGGTTGCACATCCAGTAGGTATTGGGTGGTCACGCTGTTGGCGGTCTGCGCGACGCGCTGCCCCAAGCCATTGTAGGCGTAGTCAATCCCGCTCGCGTTGGCCAGTTTGTTGTTGCGATACCATGTGTTGCCGCCCGTGGTCAAATTGCCATTGGCATCATAGCTGTAGCTGGTGCTGCCATCGCTGGTCAATTGGTTGGCGGCGTTGTAGCTGTAGTTGGTCGTGACACCATCCAAGCTGGCACTGGTACGATTGCTGGCGGTGTCAAAGCTGAAGGCTTCTTCACGGATCGGGGTGGCGGCAGTGTCGATTCCAGCGTAGGTGTCTGCACTCAGCAGGCGGCCTTGGCTGTCATAAGCGTACAACAGGGTTTGCATCGAGAGCGCGGTTTCAATCACGGCTTGCACCAATCCGATGCGGTAGCCCGCTGATCCGTTTTGTTTATCCCCGCGATGCACCAAACGAATGGTGTGGTCACCTTCACGGTTAAAAACAATCGTCAAATCTTCGCTGGTGGCGCTGGGGTGGTAGGTATCCCGACTGCCCCAGAAGCTCAGCCCGGCGTAGATGTCCACGATCCCGCCATCCGTGCTGTTGGGTAAGGTCAAGGTGATGGCACTGCCCGTAAAGCTCAAGGCGAGTTCGGCGGTTTGCTCAGTCGTTTCGAGCGTGCCGCTATTGTCGATCCATGTCCCGCGCACCACACTCACCCGATTATCAGATGGATAAATCGTTTCGGTGCTGGGGGTGTCATCAAGGGTCGTTTCAACGGTTTGGGTGCGATTGCCGCGACTGTCCAGCGTAAAGGCATAGCGGGCAACGGTTTCGCCACCTTGTTCATGATGCAGATCAAGCAAGCGTCCGTTATTGTCATAGGCGTAGGTTGTTTTGTAACCAGCGGCATGGCTATCCAAGATGCGACGTCCCAAGCCATCATAGCCGATGCCCATCGAATGGGTATCTGTGCCCACTTGGCTACTCATGTTGATGAGTTGTCCGCGATCATTGTAGTCGTAAGTCAATGTCATGTCTCCCGGAATGACCATTGCCGTTTTTAGCCCACCTAAATCATAACTATATTGTACGCTATCATTGATGATTGTGTCACCATCGCTGTCAAAATCGACTTGCGTTAGGCGGCGAGCCGCATCGTAAAAGTAGTCTGTCTGACGGATAGTCGTTGCGCCAGTTGTTTCCAGCATACTGATCCGATTGCCCGCGATGTCATAACTCAAATCCACATCGGGCAAGCTGAGCAATCCGCTACCCCCAGCACTATTGCTGTAGTTGATGCTGTTCAGCCGTCCAGCACGGTCAAAGGCGCGTTCGGTGTCATAGCCCAACGCATCCTGCACCGTGATCTGATTCCCGCCACCCGCCAGATCGGTGTAGGTGGTTGTCCATGTATTGTTGAGTGGGTTGGTCATGCCCGTGCGACGGTTGAGCTGGTCGTAGGTATAACTATTTTGGTGACCACGCGGATCGCGTTGGCTGGTGCGGCGGCTAGCCTTATCAAGGACGGTATCAACGATGATATTTTGGTCAAAGTCCGCGTCATGACTGATTGGATTCCCCGCGCCATCTTCCCAACGGGTGTTGGCATTGCTCCATATCCAGTTGGCGGGGTCGGTGGCGCCTTGAGCCACATAACCGCGAATGGTGCGGATCGGTCGTCGTAGTTGGTCGTAGATCATTTTGGTGACCACGCCAGCGGCATCGGTTTGGGTGTCCACACGCCCATCTTTATGGTAAACGGTCGCGGTTTGGTGGCCTTCGGCATCGGTGGCGCTCAGGCGGCGCCCGAGTTTGTCATAAGTGAATTCGGTGATCAGGTTATGGTCACGGCGTTCGCTGGTAGCAGGGTTAAAGACCCAATCGTCATTGCTATCGGTTTCATCGGGGTTACCAGTGCCATCCCAGTTGCGAATGGTGCGTAAGGTACGCCCGACCTTATCAAAACAGGTGTAACTGGTGATGGCTTGCGGGCTCCCATCGGCTTGGGTTACGCTCACGCGCCGCCCGGCACGGTCATAGGCAAAGCTGGTGACCGTTCCACGCACATTGCGCGTTTGGGTAACTTGCCCCGATACATTATAGGTGGTTTCGCTGATCAGATTTTGGTCATTGTCCGCACCGTGACTGATGGCCACGCCTGCACCATCTTCCCATTGATCATTTGCCCACACCCAATCAGCGGGATCCGTTGCACCTTGAGCGACGTAGTTTTGGATCGATTTTACGGTGCGTCCCATTTGGTCATACACCTGATAACTCAATTGACCATCTGGGCGGCGGGTGTTTTGAACCCGTCCATCAGCATTAAACATGGTGTCACTAATCAAGTTTTGGTCATTGTCCGCCCCATGATCGATGGCAGTGTTGGCGCCATCTTCCCAACGGGTATTGGCATCATCCCAGACCCAATCAGCGGGGTCGGTTGCAGCTTGAACCACATAGTTTTGAATGGTTCGGGTGCGGCGTCCGATGCTGTCATATACAGATCGGGTCACGTTGCCGCGATGATCGATGGTTTCCAGCACACGCCCCTCATCATCATAGATGGTTTGGGTAATCAGATCTTCGTCTGCATTGCTGCTGGCGGTATAGCTAGCGAGTTCGGAATCCAAAGATGTGTCATAGTTTGGATCGCTGGCATTCCGAATGACCCGCACTTGGCGATTGGTCAAATCATAGCCATACAGGGTATAGCGTCCGAGGGTGTCTTGTGTCCATTTGACCCGCCCATCACTATCATAGTGCGTATGGCTGATCAGGTCTTCATCAGTGTTAGTGCTTTCCACATAGCTGCTGCTACGGGGATCATTGGCGCTACCATCGGTGGCAGTCCCTACTGCATTTCCAATCGTTTTGGTTTGGCGTCCGAGGCCATCATAGCCCATCCAATTCCGATTCCCATTTAGGTCTTCGGTGTAGATGGTGCGCCCTTGATCATCATATGTTATATAGCTAACCAAATCTTCGTCGGTAGCGTTACTGATGGTGTAGGCACTTAGGTCAGGGTCGTTGCTAGTGTCATAATTTGGGTTGCTAGCATTTTGGATCGTCCGTACTCGACGGTTTAAGGCATCATATCCATAGAGGGTATTTTGCCCATCCACATTGGTGGTGCGGATCACGCGCCCAGCCGCATCATATTCGGTGGTGGTGATGTGATCTTGGTCGGGACTACCAAATGGAACATAGTTAGCAAATTCTGGATCCGCTTGCCAGTAGTAGGTATAAACACTGGCATTGCTGATAGTTTTGACGACTCGCCCTAGTTTGTCATATCCCGTAAAGCTGATGTCGCCACGCGGGCCAATGGTACGCACAACGCGCCCAGCGGCATCATAGGTTTGTTCGGTGATGAGATCTTCCTCGAACGCATTATTCACGGGTTCATAGTCGCTGAGATCTGGATCGCCGGTGGTGTCATTGTCGTAGGCATCATCACTGGCATAAGCCACCGTTTTGACCACATAGCCAGCGATGTCATATCCATATAAGGTTACATTACCATTGGGATCAGTTACTTTGCGAACCTGTCCCCGTTGGTTATAGGCTGTATCCGTAATACGATTTTTGTCACCGGTGGTACCTTGGTCAAAGGCACTTCGTGCGGCAACATATGGGTTGGTGACGCCTGTTGGATCGTAGTAGCCAATCGTCCGTGCTACCCGCCCCAATGAATCGTAAACGGTCAAGTTGGATTGTTCATCATCTCGACCTGCGTTGGTGATGGTGATGATTCGGCGCCCCATGGGATCATAGGTATAGGTTGTTACATTATTGGTATTGGCGTCAATGGTTTCTTGAGCCAGTAAGGCGGCATCGGCTGCGTTTGCTGGCGGAGCCGCTACGCTAAAACTGGTTACGCCATTAGCACCAACATCATAATTGCAAATACTTGCGACGACATTGTTACCGTCATCATAAATGGTGTAGGTTTTCTCACAACTACCAAACATACTGGTGTTACTGGTTTGGATAACCCGTCCTATGCCATCATATGTATATGTGGTGGATTGGTTGTTGGATGGATCACTCAAATCTTCATGGGTGATGCTTTCCAATAACCCTTTATTTGTTCCACTCGCCACATACTGTCGTGTTGTACGACGGAGTAACTTGCTATCTTCCGTTGTAATGTCTACTGGATCTGTTGCATTGAGTTTGACTTGGGCTTCATGCGTTGTACGCCCCAGCGTATCATATTTGAGCATTCGCCATTCTAGGAGTGTGGTGCCGTCAGTGTCGAATACTTGTACTTCGGTTGGGAGGCGAGGCTGTCCCATATCACCATAAATGTAGGTCGTTTTTCGTCCTAGGGAGTCTAGGCTGTAATCAACGGTATTGTTTACATTGTAGTTAAAGGTGGTTTGTTCACCGTTTTCATTGGTGACGCTGGTTAGGTTTTTGCCATCCACAGACCATTGGTATTGTTGTTCATTGCCAAACACGTCAAATTTAGATGTCGTGCGATAGTTGGTTCCATCAATGGCACGCGCCAAGACCGCGCCAGTGGGATCTTCAACACCATATACAATACCATTTTTATGATAGTAACGGTTGGCTTGATCGGCAACTTGAACTTGTGTCTGCCCAGAGGTGTTGTAGTCATATGATACAGAAAAAGCAGCATCACCTAAGTCTTTTGACAGGCTTGTCAAATCGCCATTGGTATAGGTGTAGGTGATGTCTTCGAGAACATGAGTGGTATCAGTAGTTCCGTTGCCTGTTGTGTCAAGGGTAGGGCTTTTACGGCGGAGTAATTTGCCAACTAAGTTAGTATCATTTTCGCCAACCTGTTCGCCATAATACTCATATTGCCATGTATTACCACGTAAATCTGTGATGCTGGATAAAACAGCACCATTGCCTGTGGCTACCCCATTGCTTTTTTCAGCTGTATAAGCGAACTCAATGTAGCGCCCGGTGGGTGTTGTTGTATCAAGACCCGTTGAAGCTTGATCTCCTACACGCCATAGTTTGCCATCATCAACCTGACCGGGGTTACTGATATAGCTGAGTTGGATGTATTGCCCATCGCTGTTTTCAATTTTTTCTAGCTTTTGGTTCGTATTGTAGGTGTATGTTTTTGTCTGTCCTGTGAAGTGTTTTTTCTCAAGGATTTTACCTGTATTATCAAATAATGAGGTGCTCCCTTGGAGGTCTGTGACGGTATAGTCATCATTTACACTGTCATATGTGAGTGTTGAAAAAACACCATCACAGGTGGTGAATACATTGGCACCTGATTCAGTGTAGGTGATTTTGGTTCCATCCCCTTTTGTATACTCGACTATTTTCGTGGGGCTCGTTCCTGAGATTTGAATTAGCTCTTGGTCAGTATGGCTTCTATCATTACCTAGATGTCCGGATTGATTTTGGCGCTCTGGATCATATTTAATTTCAAAATCAAAACTTGCCCCTATGACAATACTATGATTATGGGTTGGATTCTCTAATACACTAGAATCTAAGCTTACGCACGTAGTATTGTTGCCATTATTTCTGTCAGTCGTTCCAGCCATCACACCCTCTAGCATTTTTAAGCCTACTGTTGTATCAGGTGCGGGGGCGTATCCGAGGTCTTGAGGAGATGCTTCATTTGACGGTTCGAAACAATCAAAATCTATCGGTGGATTAACCTTAAGTAGCATCCCAAATCCACCTTGATTATCGGTATGTTCACCACTTTCGTCATTGGTTGCGACAAATAAACGCCCTGTTGCGTTTACAGTATCCAAATGTTCAGTTCCTAAAGTAAACGGTGTACCACCCGCACCAATTTTGGCAACCACAGCCGCTGGAAAATGTCCTGGCGCAACAAGTAAGCTGTCTGAAATATCGGCTACTGAAGCAACACCATCAGCCCAGTACCAGTCAGCAAATTCACCTTGACAAACATGAGCCTCAGCCATGTCAAGAAATTCATCCCCATCACAATAGGCATTAACAGCCACTCGTTTAACATCAAGTGCTTCCCATCCGTCTGTCGTTTGGTTTTCTTGCCACGTATTATCGCCAGTAACGGTACTACTGTATTTACGAGATATGGTTCCATATTGGTTGTAAGCCACAATTTCCCACCGATAGAATCCTGTACCACGTAATTTTGCGCGGACTTTGGTGAGTGTAATTGGTTCATCAAATTCATATTCTGTACGAATGGCTTTGATGATGGGGGTTTTATAGTAAATGTTGTCCATACGAACATCATTATTGGAAGGGGTATGGGTAAATAAAGATGTGTGATGGAGGTATTCTATCGATGCAACTCGAGATTCTGTTGGGCCATAGGTAAATGATAATGATTTATTCCACCAATCTTTTAGCGTTCCAAAGGTAGCATCTTCTGATTTTCGAATCTCTATGCCATCTTCGTCGAATAAAGTGATAGTTGCCCGCCCCGTACCATTATAATTTCTTTTCCAATCTTCATATAAATCCATACTGACTTCGGACGGATAGGTAGGTAATGGTAAAGTTACACGTGCTCGTACCGCAAATCCAAATGGATAACTATTACCTGTTCTTGGATCGATATCATTAACGAGCCAATTGGATGTGACAGAGCGTAAGCAACTACCAGGATTGCCACCGCCTGAAATTTCGCCAAGGTCTAATTCAACACCACTTGGCATCGCACTGCTAAAGTTGATGTTGACACTATCTGACAATAAAGTTTTTGCTGATATCCATTTGTGGGTTGTATTTCCCCATGTGGTTTCCCATTGTAAGGGGTACATTCCCGGGTAAGTACATATTTGCGTATCACTTTTTAAAGTGCTTTTCCCTGATGCCAGACTATATAGGGTATCCCCAGTCGTAACATCTACTTCAGTATCGACCCAGCCAGCTGCGGCGGGGAGGTACAATGTTTTGGTTGTCATGTTTCTTTTTGTTCCTTTTTCAAATATGATTGTTGTTGAGATAAAAAGTGGTGTGAACTGCTCACGTGCATCCCCATGCTTAAGCAGCCCACCACTTGATGTCTAATGATTTATCGACGCGTAACAGCCCAACGGATGACGGTCATACTTGCCACGACCCCCGATTTGAGTGCATTTATTTTTTGAGCGGTTGATAAATCTGCCCAGTTATCGGTCAAATCCACCAAAATAGTGTCAAATTGTTTGAGCGCCTGTTGCTTTTTACCTTCGGGACTATCTGGATTGCCAACAAAGCGCAGTTTGCCATTCTTCTTTTCAATTGGTTGTTGTGCCATCGTTTAAACCTCCTCGGCAATGATGGTTAGGCTCCCACCTCCAGCGGCAGGGTATTCAGTTAGGTCGGCAGGGGTGATCGTGATCGTACCTGCTACGGCGGCAGTGATGGCGGGTAAGGTGCCTTCACCGTTAGTCAAAGTGACGGTTTCCACGACGCCATTGACATCGACATCAATAGATGACAGTCCGGTATTGGATTGCAATGTCACGATTGCTTGGTCGGCATCATCGGCTTGGATGGTGGATTTATCGACACTGAGTTGAAACCGATCAGCGTAGTTGCTCATGGTTGTTTCGAGTGTTTCACGAGTTTCACCATTGGCTAATACATCATCAGCTTTGGTGCTGAAGGTTTTGATCGTGTTGTTTGCATTTCGGATGATATAGAGCATTGTCTTTAACTCCTTATAGCCACGCTAATAAGCGTAGATAGCCGGATGTTGAAAATGTGCCTGCATCCACCCGATAACCCGTATAGTCTCTTGTTCTGGCGTACATATTTGTGGCATCGGCTCCGATTGCTGTGTAGTAATTAGACAGATACGTTAGCGAGATAACTGTACTAGCAGAGGGTGATGAAGTTGCTGAAAATAATGCGAGCATTAATCGAGGGCTTGTTCCCATCCCATGTGCTTTTGTGTAATATGAAAAATTTGATACTGCGAACCAACCACTATCATAGTCTGGTTCAGATTCAGATGGTTCCCATTGAGAGTTTGCATTATCCCAAGTCAAAATTTGCCCGTCAGTGGGCGCGGTCGTGGCCACATTGTATCCCTGAAGTTGAGTGGCATTACTACCACTACTCGAAATATCTTCCCAACCCGTGTCAGCATCATTGCGCACTTTGAGTACCCAACTGCTTGCCCCACCGGACGTGTCGACCCAATATTTCCCGGCGCCAATGGCACCCGGATCGGTTGCTTGCTGATAACCCGGAACATGAAGTTCTGTTCCTGATAAATTTGAGTGAATTAAAATAGTCAAGTTCTGTTTTCCTTTTCTGTTATGGTTATTGTTGTTGAGATAAAAAGTGGTGTGAACTACTCACGTGCATCCCCATGCTTAAGCAGCCCACCACTTGATGTCTAATGATTTATCGACGCGTAACAGCCCAACGGATGACGGTCATACTTGCCACGACCCCCGATTTGAGTGTATTTATTTTTTGAGCGGTTGATAAATCTACCCAGTTATCGGTCAAATCCACCAAAATACTGTCAAATTGTTTGAGCGCCTGTTGCTTTTTACCTTCGGGACTATCTGGATTGCCAACAAAGCGCAGTTTGCCATTCTTCTTTTCAATTGGTTGTTGTGCCATCGTTTAAACCTCCTCGGCAATGAT
>Ga0207422_1002259_pt1 | contig 27248 bp, 25 predicted proteins | sample MarCyaLeptolynsp_FD_187757 | JGI IMG/M metagenome (GOLD analysis project Ga0207422, IMG submission 187757) | Marine cyanobacterial communities from Panama - species 1 Leptolyngbya sp. (SPAdes) | ecosystem: Environmental > Aquatic > Marine > Unclassified | place: Panama: Panama City | collected... | reverse complement strand
AAGGACGGCAAAATGGCTTCACCTCGCAGCGTCAACGCGCTTGACCGGGCATAAAGCCCGCTCTTCACACGCTTCCTTGCGTGATTTCGCCATTTATGCCGCCAAATCGGCTTCATTTATGGGTCCGTACCCTAGGATCCTCATCCTGAGAAGCGCGCTTGTGCGCGTCTCGAAGGATCAATCGCATCCGATGTGCAAGTGGCCATCCTTCGAGACAGGCCTTTGGCCTTCCTCAGGATGAAGGCGATTGGTTGGAAGAGGGTTTAAGGCGCGGCGAAGAAAACACAAGGACCGCCTTTCCACTTGCCATCTTGCAACTCTTCAGTACATTAGCGCCCATGATCAACCGTATCGCACATCGCAGATCCAAGGGCTGTGCCGCAAGTCAAATGCGCGCAGCACGTGACGTTGTGCGCATTCGGGAACTGCAAGGGCCGGCCTGCGGGCGATTTATGCGCTGATGCGCCAGGTCTTTCTTCCTTGAAATCAGGCGCTTTTCCATTCACCGGGGGCTCACGCAATAATGCGTTTGAGGCCGTGGCATTGTGCGCAATTATTCGCTAAAAGACCCCGACTTTAATTCCGCGCGCTGCGCGCGAAACGACGACCGAGCACGCATGTCCAATCTCGATACTTTAGAATCCGATCTTCTGACGGCAATTGACGACGCGGAAAACGAAACCGCGCTGGAAGACATCCGGGTCCATGCCCTTGGCAAGAAGGGCAGAATTTCCGAGCAAATGAAAACGCTCGGCAAGATGACACCGGAAGAACGTCAGGTTATGGGCCCGGCCCTGAACGGGCTGAAAGCCAAGATCACCGACGCTATCAGCGCTCGCAAGGATATCCTTGCGGAGGCCGCACTCGAAGCGCGTCTTGCCAGCGAAACGGTGGACGTCACCCTCCCGCTGCGCCCGTCACCTGCCGAAAGCGGCCGCATTCACCCGGTCAGCCAGGTGATAGACGAACTGACCGCGATCTTCGCTGATATGGGCTTTTCCATTGCCGAGGGCCCGGACGTTGAAACGGACGAGCTGAACTTCACGGCGCTGAACTTTCCCGAAGGCCATCCGGCGCGCGAAATGCACGACACCTTCTTCTTCAACGAAAAGGAAGACGGTGAGCGCCTGCTTCTGCGCACGCACACGTCACCGGTCCAGATCCGCACCATGCGGAACCAGGAGCCGCCGATCCGCGTCATCATTCCAGGGCGAACCTATCGTTGTGACAGCGACCAGACCCACACGCCGATGTTCCACCAGGTGGAAGGCCTTGTGATCGACAAGGAAAGCCACTTCGGACATCTGAAGTGGGTCCTCCTGGAGTTCTGCAAGGCGTTCTTCGAGGTCGACGACATCAAGATGCGTTTTCGTCCGAGCTTCTTCCCGTTCACCGAACCGTCCATGGAAGTCGATATCCAGTGCGACCGGTCCGGTGGGGAGGTGAAGATCGGCCAGGGCGAAGACTGGCTTGAAATCCTGGGCTGCGGCATGGTGCACCCGAACGTGATCCGCAACTGCGGCCTCGATCCGGATGTCTATCAGGGGTTTGCCTGGGGCATGGGGATCGACCGGATCGCCATGCTGAAATACGGCATGCCGGATCTGAGAGCCTTCTTTGACGCGGATGTGCGCTGGATCCAGCATTACGGCTTCCGTCCGCTCGATCTGCCGACACTGTTCGGCGGCTTGTCCAACTGATCACCCGAAACTAGGGGCGACACTTCATGTCACTGCTGACCCGCATGTTCCTCGTCGTTGCGCTGTTCCTGGGCGCCATCCTGCCGGTGGCGGCCCAGACGACGGACCTGGAGGAGCGCGTGCCAACACCGACGTCCTTCATGGAAGCCTGCGCGGAAAAAATCGAAAACCGCGGCCGGTTGCGGTTTTGCGCTGAGTACTTCCGCGACAAGCTCGGGACGGAAGCAGACGCACTGCTCTATCTGCGGGACCGCATCACGACGCTCAGAGCCAACCACGAGGCAAGCTCGGCGGAAAAGTACCAGAGCTTCCTTCAGGCGATTTACATCGTCGCCTTTCTGACGATCGCCTCGATCGTGCTGATCGCTTCGGACAAGCGCATCAGCGGGACGGCCAAGTGGGCCGGGCTGACGAGCACGGCGGCTCTGCTGGTGATGGTCATTATCGTTGCCATGGGATGGCTGGGCAAATACCGGGCGGAATATGCCGCTCAGGTTGAACTCGGGATTCTGCGCGACCGGATCGAGGCCGAGGCCGCTCAGGCGATCGCGACCAATTCGCAGATCACACCGGACATGGTGCGCCGCTGGACCGGCGAGTTTGGCGAAATCGGCCGCCGCTTTGCTGAGAACTACGGTGACGCCACCGTGCTTCCCGAAGTGAACCGGTTCGGCAACTGACGCCTCTCTACGACAGAATTCGCGGCCCTTGCGCGCCGCACATGAGATAAAGAGTAACGCAGATGAAATTCACACTTTCCTGGCTCAAGGAGCACCTGGAAACCGATGCCAGCCTGGAAGAGATCGTGGAACGCCTTACCATGATCGGGCTGGAAGTCGAAGAGGTCACCAACCGCGCCGACCGGCTGAAGCCATTCAAGATTGCCAGGGTTCTGGAAGCCGAACAGCACCCAAACGCCGATCGGCTGCGTGTGCTCAAGGTGGATACGGGCGAAGGCCACCCGGTCCAGATCGTCTGCGGTGCGCCCAACGCCCGCGCCGGGCTTGTTGGCGTGCTTGGCAAGCCGGGCGACTATATCCCGGGCCTCGATGTAACACTGTCGGTTGGCAAGATCCGGGACGTGGAAAGCTTCGGCATGATGTGTTCGGAGCGCGAACTGGAACTCTCCGACGAGCATGACGGCATTATCGATCTGGCCGAAGATGCGCCTGTCGGGATGAGCTTTGCCGAATGGGCAGGTCTCGACGAGCCCGTGATCGAGATCGGTCTCACACCGAATCGTCCGGACTGCACCGGTGTCTACGGCATTGCCCGCGACCTGGCGGCTGCCGGTCTCGGCAAACTGAAGGAACGATCTCACGAGCAGATCCGGGGCAGCTACCCCTGCCCGGTCGATGTGACGCTCGATTTCGGCGACACCAAACCGATGTGCAAGGCCTTCGGTCTGCGCCTCGTAAAGGGCGTGAAGAACGGACCGTCGCCCAAATGGCTGCAGGATCGTCTGAAGGCGATCGGTCTCAGGCCGATCAACACCCTCGTCGACATCACCAACTACATCACCTTCGACCAGGGCCGGCCGCTCCACGTCTTCGACGCGGACAAGGTGCACGGAAACCTGGTGGTCCGGCGCGGCAAGACGGGCGAAACGATCGAGGGTCTCAACGGCAAGTCCTACGAGATCGACGAAACGGTCTGCGCGATCGCGGACGACAACGGTGTCGAAAGCCTCGGCGGCATCCTCGGCGGCGAACCCTCGGGCTGTACGGAAGAGACGGTCAACGTGCTGATCGAATCCGCCCTGTGGGACGAAGACGACATTGCCGCGACAGGACGCAAACTCGGCGTCAACACCGACGCGCGCTACCGGTTCGAACGCGGTGTCGATCCGGACTACATGATGCCTGGCCTTGAATACGCGACCCGCATGGTGCTCGATCTGTGCGGTGGTGAAGCGTCTGAACCGATCCAGGCCGGCGAAGTGCCGGAGAACAGCAACATCATCGACTTTCCCTATTCCGAAATCCGCCGTCTCTCGGGTGTCGAAGTCTCGCTGGCCGAAGCGAACCTCACTCTGAAATCGCTCGGTTTCTGGATCTCCGGCTCCGGTGATACGGTCAAGGTTGCCGCGCCAAGTTGGCGGCCCGACATCGAAGGCAAAGCTGACCTGGTGGAAGAGATCGTCCGCATCATCGGCCTTGACCGCGTTCCGCTCACACCCCTGCCGAGGACAGGTACCGTCGGCCAGAAGGTGCTGACGACCAGCCAGATCCGCCGCAACAAGGCACGGCGTGCGCTGGCCGCGCGCGGCTTCAACGAAGCCGTGACCTGGTCATTCATTGCCAAGCCGCAGGCAGAACTGTTCGGCGGCGGAAGCGCCGCGCTGGAACTGGCCAACCCGATTTCACACGAGATGTCTGATATGCGCCCGAGCCTGCTGCCGGGTCTCCTGATGGCTGCCCAGCGCAATGCGGACCGTGGTTTCGGTGACGTGGCCTTGTTCGAAGTCGGACAAGTGTTTCAGGACGACACGCCGGAGGGCCAGAAGATGGTCGCCGCAGGCGTGCGCCGCGGCACGGCAAAGCTGCAGGGCGCCAGCCGGCACTGGTCCGGTGCGTCGGCAGACGTGGACGTTTTCGACGCCAAGGCCGATGCGGAAGCGGCCCTCGCAGCGATCGGCGCGCCGGTGGAGAAGCTGCAGGTCTACCGGGACGCGCCGGACACGTTTCACCCGGGCCGCTCCGGTTGCCTGAAGCTTGGACCAAAAAACACGCTCGCGGTTTTCGGTGAAATTCATCCGCGGACCCTGGCGGCCCTTGACCTTGAAGGGCCTCTTGTTGCGTTCGAGATCCATCTCGATGCGTTGCCGCAGCCAAAGAGCAAGGGCGGGCGCTCAAAAGGTGCTTTGAATGCCAGCCACCTCATGCCAGTTCGGCGCGACTTCGCCTTCCTGGTCGGCAAGGATGTCAGCGCGGAAGCGATTCTGAGAGCCGCCCGCGGTGCCGAGAAAAACCTCATCGCCGAGGTCACTCTCTTCGACATCTATCAAGGTCAGGGTGTTCCGGACGGCCAGAAGTCCGTTGCGATCGACGTGCTGCTGCAGCCGCGCCAGAAAACGCTGACCGATGAGGAAATCGACGCCGTCGCCAAAAAGATTATCGCCAATGTCGAGAAGTCGACCGGCGGCACCCTGAGGGGCTGAGGCAGGCGCTCTTGAACGCCCTACCGCGCAGATGCATCAATTGTTGTTGGTGTTTCTGCGCGGATCAACGCAGATCTGCACCGGGCACTTCGGCTGGTCCTTGGTCGGCACATTGGTCGTGCGCAGCGTCTGGTTGGAAAAGCAGCTGGCCCGGCTGGTCACATAGCGGTCGAACCTGACCGGCCCGGATCTCAGATTGATCGCTCCGAACCTGCTGATGAGCTCGTGGGTCTGCCGGCAGGTCAATTCGACCGTATTCGGCTGGCGCCGCGTTTGTGCGTCAGCCGGCTGCGAGAACTCGATTAAAAAAATTGCACAAAGTCCTGCCGCCGCCAGTGGCCCTGCAATCTTAAGCTGCTTCATTCTATTTATCCCGCCCATCGCAAGACCATGCCTGTCCCGACAGGTTTTTGATTGTTTTAATCTGGTCCGGCATCGAGAAGTAGGCAATCCTTGTTGCATGTTTGTGAAACGGTTTTGAAATGAAACGGTTCACTCACAGAGCCGTACAAGTCATACACCGACGCAAACGTCATTACGACCATATTCGATAATTCTTGACCAAGAGATAATGCTGCTTACCGATTGTTTCGGCTTCTGAAACATCTGTTGCCGACGGCGCATTTGGGATTGTCCAATGTCGGTGCGAACTTGGGGCGCATCTGGTTGGCTTGCGGCATACAATAGCGCACATCCGCAATGAAAGTATCGAATGTCGTCGGCCCTGTCGTCATGATCACGCTGCCGCGCTGCTTAACCAGATCCTGCGCCTGAGAGCAGGTAAGTTTCCTGGTATCCGGCCGGCCGGATTGCGCGGCTGCCGGCTGCTGCGCCTGTGCGAGAAATGAAAGCGCGCATAACAGCAACAACGCACTCCAGGCGCGGGAAGGAGATTTGTCAAAACGACTCACCATGGCCAGACCTCCTGGCGAACGGCACCTCAATCAAAGAACAACAGGCTTTGCGGATCGACACAGCGCCGCACGAAGCACCGCCTGCTGTCCTTGCTCGGAACATAATCGTTTCTGGCAACCTCGCCGTGCTGACAATAGCTGCGGTTGGCGACATATCTGTCAAAGGTGTTGCGGCCTGTGCTCAATACAACAGCGCCCCGCTGGTTGACCATTGACTGAACCTGGGCGCAGCTCATTGCGCGCGAGTCCGGCCGGCCCGACTGGGCATCGGCTGGTTGGGCAGCAAGAAACATAAACCCGGCAGCGGCAAGCGTCACCGAAAGCAGATTGCCTGCAGAAGCGTGTTTTGAAACGAATGACTTGATCATAGGGAATTTCCAAAAACTTATTTGTCCCTAGGAGATGGCACCTGTCCCCCTTGAGTCAAGCGGCTTCTATGCGCGCAGATAGGGCCTCACTTTCAACCATCCCGGAGACTGGTAGAGACGGTGCCGGTGCCTTGGGAGCCAGAATCGGCTAGGGTTCGGGTTTCTCGCAACGGGTTGAGTTCATGTCGAAAAATTCCACAGCCGGGAGCCTTATGACGCGGCTTGGCGACCCTTATGGCGCCACCGAGGAGGAGCGGTGTGAACACCTTTCAAAGACCCTTTCAACCCTACCTCACATTGTGGAGATCCTGAGCAGCGTACGCGCGCTTGACCTGCCCGATGCCTGGCTGGTGTCCGGTGGCGTCTATCAGACTGTGTGGAACGTTCTCACCGGCCGGCCAATGCTTCACGGCATCAAGGACTTCGACATCATCTACTTTGACGGCAAGGATATTTCCTACGAGGCTGAGGACGACGTCATCAAGCGCGTCAACGAGGCGCTGCCGGAATTTGCAGACCTTCTGGAGGTGCGCAATCAGGCACGGGTGCATCTTTGGTACGAGCAACGCTTCGGGCGCCCTTACCGCCCGCTGGACTGCTCGATGGACGCGCTGACGACCTATGCGGCAAGAACGCATGCTGTGGCGGTTCGACTCACAAGAGAAGATCGATTGGCCGTTCACGCCCCGTTCGGGCTTGCCAATCTCTTCGCGATGCGGTTGGTGCCCAACTATTCCCAGATGAACCCGGAAACCTATGCCGAAAAGGCAACGCGCATGAAGGCGCTGTGGCCGGAGCTGGAAGTAATTCCCTGGAAAAACGAAGCGTAGCAAGCGGCAAGGCTTTTATCGTGTTCGCAATGGCGAGCCGGACTACGCAGCTCCAACCGTCTTTTCATCCAGGGACTCCCGCCCCTTCGGCGTAAGGCTGTAAATGCCCCGTTCAACACGCTCGAACCAGCCGTAGTGGTCGTCCGCCATCATGCGGGTCGCCCGGCCAACACCGGTTGCCTTTGCCACGTCCGCGCCGCGGCATGGACCGTTGGCGTGAAGATGGGCGGCGCAGCGCATTGCGTCCTGGCGATAAGCTGTCACCAGGGTGGTGCGGGTTGACCCTCCCGTGTTCGGATCGCCGACCCGGCGGGAAAACTCCCTGAGCAATCTGTCCTTGCGCCGGCTGGACTTGCGTGGTGCGTAAGGTGCCGGATCGAGGTGGACTTCGACGAAACCATCGGCAAGCCTGACCGTGATGACGCCAAGGCCGAGCCTGCGCGCGAGCTTCAGGTTGTTCTTGAGCGCTTGCTGGAACCGCCGCCCGGATCCTCGGGCAACGGCGACATAGACAGCATCAGTCATGGACTGTCGCGCGATGGCCTGATGAAAAAGGTTCAGGGAGAACCCGGTTTTGAGTTCCACAATCACCGGCTCCGCCTCTTCGCGGCAGGCAACAATGTCGGCAGCGCCGACCTCTGCCTTGACCTCATACCCCTGACCAACAAGGTATGCCTTTACGGGCGCATAGAGTTCGGTTTCCAGAATTCGGGCCATTTAGGCAGCCTAGAGCCAAGCCCTTAACGCCCGGTTAGACACGGGCCATCCGCGGATCAATAGATCTCAGCCAACTTGTCTCGTGATCGCGACCACTGTTTCTGCAGCCGGCTGATCCTCGACCGAAAGCAATGCCGACAGCATGCGGCCCCGAACCAGGCCGCGCACCGAATTGCCGACAAAAATCTCGTCAGCGTCTTCCAGATCCGCAAGTCGCAGATCGGCTTCGCGTGCAAGTCCTGTTTCCAGGAGACCGGCGCGCAACGTGCCTGGCAGGACGCCATTATTGAGGGCCGGCGTCAGGAGTTGGCCGTTCTTCCTCAAGAACAGCGTCATGTAGCTGCCCTCTGTCAGAAAACCCTGCTCGTTCAGGAACAGAACTTCCTGACAGCCGGTCTCGGCCTGGTAGCGCATGCGGGTGTCGTCGTAAAACGCACGGTTCGTGGTCTTGTGATAGAGGAACGGATCGCTCGAGCGCGTCGTTTCCCTGGCAAGCACCAGATTGTAGACAGTGTTCTGGTCAACCGGCGTCAGGTCCGTGGAAGTGATGGAGACACCGCCATCGGCATTCAGCAGAAGCCGGACACGGCGCGGACCGGTAAACTCCTTCGCCTTTTCAAGCAATTGTTTGCGCACGTCTTCGAGTACACAGCGAAACCCGAGATAGGCTGCCGATTTCTGTAAACGCTGCAGATGCCGCTCGAACAGGAGGTATCCCTCAGACGGGTCGAACGCCATCGTTTCAATCAGATCGAAGTCGGGCGTTTCTTCGGTCATGAATTTCAGCTTGAGCACGCACTCGTCATATTCCGGTGCCGCACCGGAGTCGAAGACGACTCCCGACCCGGTTCCAGCCTCACCCGTTCCGTCGTCTCGAAGGACAAGCGTGCGGATCGCGACATTCAGCCTGAAGTCGCCACCCGGCGCCAGATAGCCGATCGATCCGGTGTAGACCCCACGAGGCCCGCTTTCCAGATCATCGGCAATTTGCATCGCGCTCAGTTTGGGAGCGCCGGTGATGGAGCCGCATGGGAACAGGTGCTCGATCACGCTTGCAAAGCCGACGTTCAGAGGAACTTCAGCCTCCACCGTCGAGGTCATCTGATGAAGACTGCGATACCGTTCCACGTCGCAGAGTTTCGTGACCCGAACCGAGCCGGTCTCGGCGATACGCGAAAGGTCGTTGCGCATCAGATCAACGATCATGGTGTTTTCCGACCGCTGCTTCGGATCGCTCGCCAGCTCCCGGGCAATCCGTGTGTCCTCCGACGCAAACCGGCCGCGCGGTGCGGTTCCCTTCATCGGACGCGTGCGCAAGCATGTCCCCTGCCGCTCGAGGAACAGTTCAGGTGACAGGGACAAGATCGACCTGTCCGCCATGCGGATAAAGGCGGCGAATTCCACAGGCTGGCGGCGCATGAGATCCAGGAACAGGTGTTCAGGTGCTCCTTGATGCGCCAGGCGTGCCCTGAGCGTCAGGTTGACCTGATAGATGTCCCCCTTGGCGAGGTGGGACCGGACCCGATCAAAGGCATCGCCGTACGTTTCGCGATCCATGTCGAAACGCGGCTGCTCAACGGAGGTGTTCTTGTCACCGGCTCCTGTCTCAAGCAGCCCTCTCGCCTCATCGAGAGAAATCTCCGTCGCCTTTTCATAGATACCGAACCAGAGAAGTGGCTCGCCGGTGTGCTCAAATCGGCGCCTCAGTTTTTCTTCAAAAGCAAAGCCGAGTTCGTAAGCCAAGTAACCGGCAGCGAATTTTCCGGCAGCCTGGGCGGCTTCCAGACGGTTCAGACAGCCAGCCACATCTTCAAGCCGCGAGCAGGTAACGATTTCGTCCGGGTTTGCAAAAAGCATGGCTGATCGTTGCTTCAGAAGATCCAGAAGCAGAATAGATCCGGGCTTGAGCTCACTTGCAGACATGGTTCTTGCCGATCTTAGATACAGGCAGGTTTTACGACCATATTATGCCCTGTTTCCAGAGGCTCAAGTGGCTCGTAAAGAGCGGCTCATGACATCCAAGCGACATAAGGTCAAGTTTTCTGTCGGAAAGACAGAAAAATGGCCGGCTGAATCACAGCCGGCCAAGTCAATTTCGTACGTCTTGTCTGTAATTACGCTGCAGCGACGTCGCGCAGGAATGTGTCGATCGCACGCCGCATGTCGGATGTTTCCGCATCGAGAACTTCGGTCGCTTCGGCCATGGAAGATGCGGACTGGCTCGTGCGTTCCACCGATTCGCGCACGCCGCCGATATTTTCCGCAACACGGCCGGTTCCACCTGCTGCTTCCGCAACATTTCTGGAAATCTCCTGCGTCGCCGCCCCCTGCTCGTCGACGGCGGCTGCGATTGCGGCCGTATAGCTGTTGACCTCGTCCATCGTCGCCGCGATCGCGCCGATGGATTCCACGGCATCCTTTGTTTCCGCCTGAATGGCGGAAATTTGTGCGCCGATCTCCTCGGTTGCCTTGGACGTCTGGGTTGCGAGCTCCTTGACCTCGGCGGCGACGACCGCAAAGCCCCTGCCCGCTTCACCGGCACGGGCTGCTTCGATGGTCGCGTTGAGCGCAAGCAGATTTGTCTGCTCGGCAATCGCCTGGATCAATGTGACAACTTCGCCAATGCGATTGGCTGCCTCTGCGAGACCTGCGACCTTCTGGTTGCTCGTCTGCGCATTTTCGGTCGCCTGCATAACGATACCGGTCGTGCGCTCAACCTGACGCGAGATCTCGGAAATTGACGAGGACAGTTCCTCGGCGGCGGACGCCACCATCTGCACATTGGAAGAAGCCGTCTCCGACGCGTCGGAGACCGAACTTGCGCGACCGGTCGTGTCCTGCGCCACTTCGCCCAGCTCCACCGCCGAACCGCGCATCTCGTGAACCTTGGCACCGACGCCGTTCAACTTGGCAGCGATTTCATCCTGGAATACCGAGATGCGCTCGCTGATCGATACCTGCTTCGCACGCTCCATTTCCGTGTGCTGGGCGTTTTCCTCCTGAAGATGGATCGCCTCGGTCCGCGCTTCTTCAGCTTCCTCGCGCGCCTGATCTGACGCCATGAAGGCGTTTGCCAGCGAATTCGTCATCCACCAGAGCGCTCCGACCTCCGCAACAACAATGACCGCGTGAAAGACAACCCGGGCCAGGTCGGCGCCGTTCGGAAACACAGCCCAGGGCATGATGAAGTTCAAGGCCAGATGGTGAACCGCAACCACGCCGGCGTAAGCGACAAGCGCGCGCCAGTCCACCCAGCTTGCCAACATGGCCAGAACGGCGAAGAAATACATGTGGCCGTCAAGCTGAAAGGAATTCTCACCAGCCGGTGTCGCCAGAGAAGCGACAAAGAGGGCCACAAGCCCGGCAAGCGACATCGAAGTTGCCAGGCGCGTTTCCACGCCGGCACCGAACTTCATCCACGCGGCTGTCGACGCGGCGGCGAGCACAAGCGCGGCCCCGACGACCGTGACCAGGGAAACATGACCAACCAACCAGGCGGTCACCGCGACCAGGGCAACATTGAACCACGTGAAATAGATCGCGATCTTGGCAAACCGCTCCCGAAAGCAGTCAAGACCCGATACCCCTGCAACCATTCCGCTCATATTGACTTCTCCAATGAAACCCCGGTCCAGCGCGCACAGGCAGCTGCGATTGCGGACGAGGCAACAAAACCGGCGCCTGCCTCATAGAGCCGGTCGATAAATTGCTTGTCGCTTGAGACAGTCAAGGCGACCCACGTGCCGTCCCTGACGAAGATGATCCTGCCCTCTGCACTCGCGATGACTTCAAGCGCGGGCTTACCCCATGGCTTCGCAAAAACCGCGACGACACCGTTGCCGCCCGGCGTCAGCGAACCGAGAAGCATCAGGACACAACATCCCAGGAAATAGACTGCCGCAAAGATCTTTGCGGAGCGGTTCATCGAATCGTCCCCAAGCACACATGCATTCAAGGAGAAGATTGCGCCGTAATTTTAATAAAACCTGAATTATCGAGGCTGGGGCTTTGAAATAAGTGTTTCTTTGCTCAAACTAATTCCAGATACGACTTAGGCGCATGCCGGGTGAAGATTTAGATCCACGGTATTATTTACAATGACCTAGGGTCAGTGCCCGACGCTCAACAAAAAGCCGGGGCCAAACGACCCCGGCGCTCATGTTTCGTCCTTTCGGGTTCAGACGCTCTGGCCAATGCCGCTCGGGCAGGCAACACCGGTGCCTCCGATACCGCAGTATCCCGCCGGGTTCTTTGCCAGATATTGCTGGTGATAGTCCTCGGCAAAATAGAACGTGTCGAGCTCCCGGATTTCTGTCGTGATTGATGCCGAGACACCGCCCTGTTTCAAAGCATTTTGATAGGCATCGCGCGTCGTTTCCGCGAGACGCAGATCTTCGGCGGAGTTCACATAAATTGCCGACCGGTATTGCGTGCCAGTGTCGTTGCCCTGTCGCATGCCCTGGGTCGGGTCATGGTTTTCCCAAAATACCCGCAACAGGGATTCCAGGCTCACGGTATCCGGGTCGTAAACAACAAGGACTGCCTCGGTATGTCCGGTGCGGCCGGAGCAAGTCTCGTGATAGGTTGGATTGGGCGTGTGCCCGCCTGCATAGCCGACAGCCGTGACATAGACGCCCGGCAACTGCCAGAAGAGCCTCTCGGCGCCCCAGAAGCAGCCCATGCCGACAAGCACGGTTTTCATTCCCTCAGGATACGGGCCCTCAAGTGGCTTGCCATTCACAAAATGCGGCTGAGCCGGTGAAATGGCTTCGCTGCGCCCCGGCAGAGCTTCGTCTTTGCCCGGCAAGGAGAATTTTTTGGTTAGCATGGTCATGAAAGACATTTGGGGTCTCCTGGATAAGCCGGCTCGCTTTGCCGCAAGGGCCAAAGCAAGCCGGTGTCACAAGCATTGCCCGCAAATGTGGCGCACTTGGAAGAACTTTCCAAGAGGTCTCACGCATGCGTGTCCGGCAGGTCCGCTCAGGCGAACTGAGGCTGATGCTGCCGGCGCCGGGCACCCATCCAGAGAAACATCAGGCCGAGCGGAGCAAACACCGCCCATACGGGCCAGGTCATCGCCGTCAGCAGGACCGGGTCCCAAAGGGCCGGATGAATGTGACGTTCTATGGCAGGTTGGAGGATCGGGAACGTATCCGGGAAAAGTTCAAACAGGAACTGTCCGAGCGGTTCCAGGCGCATTTGAGACTGCGCGATCGAAACACTCGCATCAGAGATTCCGGCTATAATGGCAACGGCAAGGAGAGCCAGTCCGAGCAATCGGAATAAAAACTTCAGCACACTAAACATTTTTGTTTCTAGCCTTTTTTAAGAAATTCGCGATTACCCGCGATTTCCAGAGTCCATGCAGACGCCTCGATCAGACGAAACAGGGACCTGACTTAGAGTAATAGCGCAAATCGTATACACAATATTTGATGCACAACACATTTTAGTGAGAGCCAGCTGATGAAAATCAATGTTCAGCGTGCTCAGCACCGCTCAATAGGTCGGTATTCTAAAGCAAAATCCACAGACCGCAAACCCATCAAAAAAAACGTGATCTGGTGCTTGCACTTGACCTCTGGCTGAGTATATTGCGCGGCACTCAAGCGGGTCCCGCTTTGGATGGACAGGTGGCCGAGTGGCTGAAGGCGCACGCCTGGAACGCGTGTATACGGGCAACCGTATCGAGGGTTCGAATCCCTCTCTGTCCGCCATATCTCATAAGTGCTGGTTTTATCGCACTCATTTCAAGAAATGATCCTCAGCTCCCGCCTTCCGACGGCAACGTGAAAACCTGGCCGTCCTGGTTCGCCGGGCGGTGCTATTTCTGATTGGCAGCTGTGGTCCTCCGGTTGGCCATCCGGATGGTGCCGACAAAAAATACTTCCAAAGTCACGTCTTTGATCGGGCATCCAGGTTCGCACTGCGGTGCGACGGACTGCGTCAATCGCACCGCGATTTTTCTCAAGCCGGATCATGTCCTGTTTCGGCAATTCCTATGGATTTTCGTAGCTTGACCGTGAGGTTGTCACGCTGTCTGCTAACAACTTTATGGTTTCTTTTGGAGGCTTTATGGTCGATTTCTTACCCGAAACGGGGCCGTTTGCATTCCCCTTATTCAACCGTGAACCGCAATTACTTGCTGCCGCGCTCAACAGTCCGGCCCTTAATCGAGGAATGAAGGGGCCGGGAATTGCCTTGGTGCAGACCTCTCTTTCAATCCTGGGCTACCAAAACCTGTTGCCGATTACCTTTCGTACGGGAAAACCGGATGGGTCCTACGGAAAGGAAACGGACAAGGCGGTCAGGGCCTTCCAGACCGATCAGTTGTTGCGTGTCGACGGAGATGCAGGGAAATACACGCTCGCTGCCCTTGACCGGTGCTTGTCAGGTTGGCCCACACCGAAGAAACCGGCGCCGCCGAAGAGCATTCCCCCCAAACCAATCAAGTCGACCCACTACGAGATCGGGACCGGAGACCTGAAAATCAAGCACGATTTCCGCCCTCTCGGCGCACCCAGCAAGGCTGTGACCCAGGAGCAAATGGATGAACTCCATACCTACATGCAAAGGTTCGCGCGGGCAGCGTGGGTGAAAATGCCGCTCGCCTCCAAACATCTGCGCCACTATTTCGGCGGCTCCGGCAGAACTGTGGAGCTGGACGTCAGTGCCATTGTCCACGGCGCTGGATCTGCCAGAGGTGTCTATTCCCGCGAATTGGCGCAGGCGCGCAAGTTCTGCGAAATGTTGCCGGTCGGCAAGCACTCGATACGCTCCAGAAAACCGGAGTCCACGTCTTTTGAGAAAGACCAAGAGCGAAACTACTTTTATGCGATCGGCGGGTATGCCTACTGGGGCACGGGTACTGTCGAAATCACCGAGGTCGCGGGAAAAAAGAACTACGATCTCGAGTTTCGGTTCGTGATGAAAGACTACTACAATTGGAACCCAAACCAGGGAGTTGATTTGCCTGGAGTGAAGTTTCCAAGCGGTCGCGTTCTCTGGCCCGAAATTCCTGTCAAAGATCGTTTGATGGATGAGTTCCGGCGGCGCGGTATGGCAAAAGAGTTTCACATGAAGGGCTCCACGACATCAAAATGGAGTTGGACCGAAGGCGACCCTCCAGGAAGGTTCAAAGACAATTCAAAACCGCTTCCGCTTGTCCTTGACGGCCCAGGCATGACGCCTCTTCATTGAGGTATCGGCCCGTATAACGCGGGCCGACGTTTTTCTGCAGCTAGCCCTCTTGGCCGGCGCTAAAGATGGATCAGGCCGGTCGCAATCGCGTTTGCAAGCGCTTGTTCACGCGTGCGCGCGCCCAGTTTTGTGCGCGCGTTGCGCAAGTGCAGGTCAACGGTCACCGCTTTGATCGACAGGTGGTCGGCGATCATTGCTGTCCTGTAGCCCTTTGCCAGCAGAAGCAGGCATTCCTGCTCTCGCGTTGTCAGACTGGCCTGTGACAGGTTCTCCAGGCGGCCGATCTTGTGATGCGCGATCGCCGCGCAGATATGGAGCAGGGCGCCAAACTGCGTGTTGATCGCCTCAATGTCGGGACGCGAGAAGCTGCTGACGAGATGCCATCCCTTCACGACCGGGTCCTCGTCACGCGACATTCGAAGGGCAATCCCGGACGTCAATCCAAATTCCTGGGCGCGCCGGATGACGGCTATGTCCTCCGCATTCAAATAAGCATGGTCTGGCAGGAAGTGAATTCCCGTCATGAACTGGCTGGGCAAGTTCGGCGCATAGATGAACAACGGGTCGCGCTCGTAGTCCTTCTGCTCGAAGTAAGCAGCCTTCCAGTCTGCAAGACGGTCGGAGAACCAGATATCATTGACTGTTGGCACGACATCCCGCTGACGCTGGCCGTAGATCGCACCCTTGAAGCCGAAACTTTCGAAAAAACTGACTGTTTTATTCCAAGCTGATTGCGGACTGCTGGCAGACAAGACCTGGTCTGCAAACTGCTCTAATTTCATCATACTGCGACTTCTGGCCCCTTTTTCCTTTCTTTTTTAGCCTGCCACAGCAATGATATCCATAACATCCGCGTTCAATATCTCGCGCGTTTGATGCCAGACAAGCAATGGTCCAGATCATGACTCCGTCAGCCTTATTGCCGGTTCAATCCCGGTTAGAGGGCGTCAAGAAGGGGCTTGGGCGCCCGATGTGCAAGAGGTTTCCTGAAGCTTCTTTTCCATCCAAAGCGAGCGCTCAATTAGAGCTCTTTTGAATGATGCGGGCTCTGATTGTTTAGACGGATAACATTGGCTTGTTGCCGAGGGCCCCGGCAGTCGGCAACAAACCCGTTCTACGCACGCTTTCCACGAGCGTTTCCAACAGCTCTACCGACAAATCGGGGCTCTCGCGCCGTGCGGACTGCACCTGGCTAAGCCTTCCCTCGTTTCATGCCGCAGCAGCGCGTCCCATCACGGCCATGACCGTCGGCCAGCTTTCCGCATCTGCCATTCCCCTTCGGCAACAAAAGGGATTGCAGAACCCCACGACCAAGCCATCGATTTCCGCAAGTGAATTCTTGTCGACGGGTCTGCCCGAGTATGGACAGGCCTCGTTGATGGCATCTTTGATATCTCCTTTGTAATGCCGGCCCTGCAGGACCGGTTGCCGCGGCCAGTCCTTGTTGCTTCCGGAGAAAAGATCGAGATGCCTGCATTCGATAACGCGCAGCTGTGCATCCGCGCACGCATGCCATCGCCTGAAGGACGGATGGGCATAGATGTTCTCGACATAGGCTTTCACCGTTTCGGTCAGCTGGAACCCGTAGGTGATGAAACGTGTCACGATGGGCGCAAACGCCGCGTCTGCAGCGCAGAAAGTCCGTCCGCAGAGATATGGCCCGCCAGACCCCGCCAATGCCCATTCCAGCAGGGCGATCGCCTTGTCCGCGTCTTCCTGCTCGAACTTACTTGGCACAAAGCCTCGGTAGCGGGCGCGCAGGTTCATCGGCAACGCCTGCAGTGAGGAGAAACCGGTTCTCGCTCGAGCCGCCAGGGAACGCGCTACCGCCCTTTCGTCCGGGCGCTGTGGCCAAATTCCCGCGTCCGGATGGCGATCGGCTAGAATGTCGGCCGTTGCGCTGCTTTCCCAGCTAAGAGCTTCGTTTCCGTCGGCATCCATCAGCAAGATCGGAAGCGACTCCGCCGGTGCGTGGCGCGCAAGTGTCTCGGTCAACTCGTCAGAAAACATCGGAACGTAACCCGGGTGGAAATCAATGCCGAACGCATCCAGTTCCAGCCAGCTCCGCATCGATTGATCAGAATAGGCGTATTCGCCAACCAGCAGTTTGTAAGCCATGCAAAGACCCTCGCTTTTGCGTGTCAAAATCCACTGGCTAGACTAGCGATATGCAATTTGGCATAAATGACATCATGCCCAATATTTCTGCCAAAGTGCACACCGTTGTATTTCTCGTCTACCCAGGCATCAAACTTCTGGATCTCGCCGGGCCCTTGCAGGTTTTCAACGATGCAATAGACCATTCTGTACAAGAGCCTGCTTACCGAACAGCGCTGGTGTCCGTCGACGGGGCCGAGGTTATAACGGATACGCCTCTCAGCCTGCGTTCGCAGTCCGCCGCCGACTGGCGCGAAGCGATAGACACACTCATCGTGGTCGGTGGCAAGGGCGCGCAAGCTGCGTCACGGAGCTCGATCGTTCTGAACACCCTGAAAGAGCTGGCCGGCCGGTCAAACCGTATCGCTTCGATTTGCACCGGCGCGTTCCTGTTAGGTGCGGCGGGGCTTCTCGATGGCCGCAGAGCGGTGACGCATTGGCGGTATTGCTGTGATTTGGCGCGCGACAACCCTGAGGCTCGTGTCGATACCAATCCAATATTCATCCGGGACGGACACATCTGGACGTCGGCCGGAGTGACCGCCGGAATTGACCTTGCACTTGCGCTCGTTCAGGAGGATCTCGGACGGGAGGCATCGCTGGCCCTTGCACGTGACCTCGTCGTCTTCGCAGTCAGGCCGGGCGGTCAGGATCAGTTCAGCACCACGCTCCATAGCCAGGTGTCGGACCAATCGAGCCGCTTCGATGAATTGCACGCGTGGCTGCAACAAAATCTGCAGGAGGATTTGCGTGTCGAAGTGCTGTCGGACCGCGTCGGAATGAGCCCCAGAAACTTTGCCAGACAATATCAGCTGTCGACAGGCTCCACACCGGCAAAAGCTGTCGAGTTGATGCGTGTTGAAGCTGCCCGCAGATATCTTGAAGAAACAGACCTGACCATCACACGCATTGCCGAAACCTGCGGTTTCCGGAGCGATGAACGCATGCGCAAATCATTCATTCGCGCGCTGGGCGTGCCCCCCCATGACTACCGACGGCAGTTTCAGGGTCAGGCCTAGTTGGCGGAAAATACGGGAATATTGTCATTTGCGCCGGCATGAGCCTATGCGAGCATGAGCTTGTTTGTCTGCGGGGAGGAATTTGCTGGTGCGAGGGTCACTGACAAGCGACGCGTTGCGTGATGAGGATCTGCTGCAAAACCCTGGAGACGTTCTCAAGTTCAAGAAGGGCGTTGGAAGCACGCTTCTTTTGGCTTGCGGTGCACTCGGACGGGAGATTGTCTGGCTCATCGAGAGGAACGGACTGAAACACCTCGACGTGCAGTGCCTGCCCGCCAGCTTGCACCATACGCCCGGGAAAATACCTGATGCCGTCCGCGATCAAATTCGCGCCAACAAGGACAAATACGAAAAGATCTTTGTCTTGTATGGAGATTGCGGCACCGCTGGAGCACTTGATCGGGTCCTCGAAGAGGAGGGTGGAATTGAACGCATATCCGGACCGCACTGCTTCTCCTTTTTCTGGGGCAATGAGGCCTTCGCCGAATATGGCGAAGAAGAGATCACAACGTTTTATCTGACGGACTTTTTCTGCCGGAGCTTCGACAAATTCGTCTGGCAGGCATTCGGTCTAGACCGAAACAAAAACATGGTCGATTTCGTCTTCGGAAATTACGAAAAAGTTGTCTTTATGCCGCAAACCGATGACCCGTCACTGGAACGTAAGGCGCAGGAGATCGCGGCCCGGCTCGGATTGGAATATGAGCGCCGTTTCGTCGGCTATGGCGAACTTGAGACGGCTATCCAGCGCGCCTGAAATCTGTTTCAACACGCTTATTGGAAGAAGACCGGCATGAACAGACCAACCGCTGTGGCAACCGTTTTGGTGGATGATGAACGTGTGAGGGTCACGCGGTTCGACTTCGCGCCAGAGGCTGAAACAGGCTGGCATCGCCACCCGTTCGATTATGTCATTACGACTTTGACAAGATGCTCCATGCTGCTTGAAGAGCCCGGCGGCGGAACAAGAACTGTGTCGTTTGAAGCCGGTGAGGCATACCGGAGAACCGAAGGTGTCGAACACAACGTCATCAATGCCGGCGGTTCTGAGATGTCATTCGTCGAAGTTGAATTGAAACAATAATAGCGTTGCAATGCCGGGGCGATGCGCGGCTGTCGCATAGGCGCTGATCACCCTCACCTGTTCATCGCACTTGTGGCGCATTTTCGTGCTCTGGTGGGCGGATGAATATCGGTTTTGATCTGACTTTATCCGGGCAAATACCTTGGTCTCGAAAATCGTCTTCGCAATCCTGGCGGCCGTGCCGCTGAGCAGCGCGCTGGCATCCGACCATGAAAGCGTGCTCGACGCGCGGCAAGACGGCAGCATCGCCGCCTTCAGCGAGATCCTTGCCGCCGCACGTTCGGCTGTTCGGGGCCAGACCGTTCTCGTGGATGCACGCGTGCAAAGACGCCGGTCGGACGTTCATGTGAAGGTTTACCTGCGCACCCTCGGCAGTGGTGAAGTTGTGGAAGTCACCGTCGACGCGGTCGAGGCAGATGTGATTTCCATCGTCGACCGACATTCTTCTTCTGAAAGAAACGGCCGCGAGCGCCCACCGGCAAAATCCCGCCCCAATGCTGAATCAAAATCGAAAAAGGGATCGGATGCGGACCGAAACTCAGAAAGTGGAAAATCGGAAAGGGGTAACGACGGCCGCGGCAACCGTGATGGCAAGAACGGTGGCGGAAAGGGCGGCGGCGGCAAAGGTGGGTCAAAGAAATGAAGCTGTTGGTCGTTGAAGACGAACGTGCTCTCCAAACTCAAATACACTACGAACTGGTTCAGAAAGGATTCACGGTCGATCTCGCGGATAATGGCGAAGACGGGCAATTTCTGGGAGAAACAGAACGCTATGACGCCATCATCCTTGATCTCAATCTGCCGGCCAAGGACGGCACGTCGGTGCTGCAGGCGTGGCGCGACGGCGACATTCGCACCCCTGTCATCATTCTCACCGCCCGCAGCCGCTGGCAGGACCGTGTCGCGGGACTGAATGCGGGCGGCGACGATTATCTGGTCAAACCTTTCCGCATGGAAGAACTGGTTGCGAGACTGCAAGCGCTGATAAGACGCTCGGCGGGTGTCGCCGCACCGCGCATCGAACACGGAGACGTTTCCCTCAACACGGAAACAGGCCGTGTTTATCGCGGCGAACAAGCCATCACGCTGACCGGCAACGAACTAAAGCTTCTTCAGGCGATGATGCTGAGGCCGGACAAAGTGCACAGCAAATCGGAGCTGTCTGAAAAAATCTACGGATACTTCGAGGAACGCGATTCCAATACGGTCGAGGTCTATGTCGCACAGCTCCGGCAAAAAATAGGGCGCGTCTTCATCCAGACGGTCCGCGGCCGGGGATATACACTTCGGCCGCAGACATGTCCGGATCGCTGACGTCACGAGCCATCGCAGCGGGCATGATCTGGATTGCCTGTGCGTTGGGCGCGGGCGGCATTCTCCTGCACGGCGTCTTTCAGGAGTCGATTTCGCGGCTGTTCGATGCGCGGCTGGAATCAGATCTGGAATTTCTGACCGCGATGATCGCAGAGGCCGAAGTCGATCCGGCGGAGCGGATGAAAAACCCCGATTTTCGCCGTGTTTATTCGGGTACGTACTGGCAGGCGCAGGCCGACGACGGCCGGCTGTTCCGCTCACGCTCCTTGTGGGACGTGGAATTGCAAGTTCCGAAGACCCTGTCTGACGGATATCTCCACGAAGTCAGCGGCCCCGGAGCACGGACGGTCAGAATTCGGGCCAGAATGCTGACAATGCCGAGCGGCACAAAGTGGACGCTTGCGGTGGGACGCGATAAGGCCTCTCTGGAAAAGGAAGTGACCGCGTTCCGGCGCACGCTGATGCTGTCAGCACTCGCTCTTGGTGCGATCCTGCTGGTATCGGCCATATTGCTTTTGCGCTTCACGCTGTCTCCGCTCCGCCGGCTTCACGCAGCAGTGCTCAATCGTCAGATCCATTCAAGGGCAATTGAAGGCTCCTATCCCGCGGAAATCACGCCTTTGGTGGAGGATCTGAACCGCATGCTGGAACGCAATAAGCGGTTGCGCGAGCGGGGCAGGCTGCAGGCTGCCAATCTTGCCCATGCCTTGAAGACACCGGCCGCCATCCTTTCAAACGAACTCACGAAGGCGCGCCGGGGCGAGGTGCTCGATACCGAACTTTCCGTCGATGCAATCAACAATATCTCGGCGGCTGCCGAACGCCATCTCGGCCTTGTTGCCGCCCTTCCGGAAGATTGTCCCGAGCCGGTCTCAATCGATGTTTTGCCTGTGGCGAACGAAGTTGTACGGGCAATTCGCCGGCTCTATCCCGAAACGACTTTGGAAATCCTTTCAGACCCTTCCGCATGCGTTTACGCAGAGCGATCTGACATCACCGAAATTCTTGGAAACATACTTGATAACGCGGCCAAATGGGCGCGGCGTTCGGTCCGCCTTATCCTGAGTGTCAGTGAAGACCATTGCTCCATAAAAGTGGAAGACGATGGCCCCGGTGTCGACGAAGCGGAGTTCGTTCGCATACTTCGGCAAGGCCAGCGTCTTGATGAGACAAAATCCGGGACAGGTCTCGGATTGACGATTGTCGCCGACATTGTCGAACGCTACGGCGGCAAGATCCGCATGTCACGCTCCCGGCTTGGCGGCCTCTCACTGACGGTAGACCTGCCGTCGGGCCGAAACGGACCGCGCAAACACACCTCCGAATTTCAACTCAAAAGCGAAGCTTAAGCCAAACTGAGTTTCTGCTTCAGCTTCGTTTCAGCTGCTTGACCCAAGCTCGACCCGTCACTTTGTGCTGGCCGACTGCTTCGGCCGGTCCTTGGACAAACCTGGTCAGTCAAGGGAGAGTTTGATGGAACCCGTAGGCAGCGATAACGCCCTCCAGCGGCAGAAGGATGCGCTTCAGGAAAACATTGCAGCGATCAATGGTGCATCGAGATCCAAAGGCGGGTCCGATACCGTTTTCGGCCCGGCACGGCCAGTTGATGGCATCGGGTCGAACCCGGAAAACATCGACTGGGGCTCCGCCGGCCAGACGCTCCTGCGGCTGGCAGAAGCCAGATACGACGATGACATCGGGGCCATGGTCGAGGATCTTCCAGGTGCCCGCGCGATCAGCAACGCGGTTGTTCAACAGACAGACGTTGAACCCAATTCCTTCGGGCTGAGCGATCTGTTCTGGGCCTGGGGCCAATTCATCGACCATGATCTCGATCTTACCGAGGCGGGGCACACCGAGTATTACGAAATCGCTGTTCCGGAAGGTGATCCGTTTTTCGATCCCGACGGTACGGGTGAAGCGGTCATCCCCTTTTTTCGCGTTGATCCGGTCGACGGCAGCGGCGGCACAGACGTGCGCGCCTATGAAAACGAAATCACCTCGTTTCTCGATGCGTCCATGGTTTACGGATCCGACGCGGAAACCGCCGCTTCCCTGCGCACAGACGGCGGCAAATTGTTGCTCGATGAAAACGGTCTTGTAATCGAGACAGGGGATGGCAGCGTTCTGGCCGGAGACGTTCGCGCGGGCGAAAATGTTGCCCTGACCTCCCTGCATACGCTGTTCGCGCGTGAACACAATCGGCTCGTTGATGAGCTTGCCGTTGAACACCCGGAGCTAACGGACGAAGAGCTGTTCACGGCTGCGCGCCAGCGGGTCGAGGCTGAAATACAGGCAATCACATTCAATGAATTTCTGCCCCTTTTGGTGGGCAAGGACGCGATCTCGAAATACGAAGGCTATGATCCGGAGGTCAATCCCGGGATTGCGGTCGAATTCTCGACAGCCGCATTCCGCTTCGGTCACACCATGCTGTCCTCGCAGATCCAACGGCTCAACGAAGACGGCACCGTGATTGCGGCCGGAAACCTGGCGCTCGCCGACGCATTCTTTTCGCCTGGAGAAATTGCGGAAAACGGCGGCATTGATCCGATCCTGCGCGGCCTTGCCGATGGAACGGCGCAGGAAATCGATACCCACGTCGTCGAAGACGTGCGCTCCTTCCTGTTCGGGCCTCCCGGTTCGGGAGGACTGGATCTTGCGTCCCTCAATATTCAGCGTGGCCGCGACCTGGGCGTTGCCAGCTACAACGATCTGAGAGAGGCAATGGGGCTGGCAAGGGCAGAGGACTTTTCCGACATAACCTCAGATTCCGGTCTTGCAGCGCAACTGGCGGACATTTACGGCGATGTCGACCTTGTCGACGCCTGGATCGGTGGTCTTGCCGAGGATCCGCATGGCAACGGTGTCATCGGCGAGTTGTTCGCTACGATCATCATCGATCAGTTTCTGCGACTTCGCGATGGTGATCCCTATTGGAGCCAGGCCCTTGGTCTACCGAAAGACGAAATCAGGGACCTTTGGGACACGACACTCGCCGATGTGATTGAGGCCAATACAGATATCGGCTCCATCCAGGACAATGCGCTGGTCTCGTATGACCGGATTGCCGGAGACGAAGACGACAATGTTCTCAACGGTTCGGAAGGCCGAGATCTGTTACTCGGGCTTGCCGGTAACGACACCCTGTCCGGAGGCAGAGGAAACGATCAGCTCGAAGGCGGTGACGGGGACGACACCCTTACAGGCGGAAGCGGCAAGGACAGTCTCTACGGTGACGCCGGCAATGACACGTTGACCGGTGGCAGCGGTAGCGACAAATTCAGCTTCAGCGGTGTTTTCGGCGACGATACGATTACTGATTTCGACACCAGCAAGCGCAAGGGTGACAGGCTCGAATTCGAGACCGACCTTTTCGAAAACCCGGACGCGCTTCTTTCAACCGCCGAACAGATCGGGTCCGATGTCTTCATTGATTTTGGGGATGCCGGATCGGTCACCCTCACCGGTGTCGATCTGAACAGCCTCAGACAGGACGATTTCCACCTCGTCTGATCCGAGCCCTTGTTTGAGACCGCCCGCACAAGGTCCTTCCCCTGGTGCGGGCGTTTCTGTTTTTCCGTTTCAGGCTATATTTCCCTGTCTGTTTGAGTTTCAGGTCTCGTGACGAAATCGGAAAGTCGGAAATGAACGCTCCGCAACAGAAGAGCCCGGATCTTGGTCAATTGAAGCGGCCCGACACCAGCGGGCTGGATCCGGACAAGGACGCTCGCATGATCGTTCTGGCGCTTGCCGCGTGGGACTTTCCCTGGGACATTGAAAAGTCGCTCGAGTTCGCACTGTTCCGGACCTATGCGGTGCCCTCAATCTCGTCGTTGCTGGTGCGAACCGGCGAGTTCGAAGACCGCACTCGCAAGCGCTACGACGATACGGAGCTCATCCTCGCCGAGATCGGCGAGCACGGCGCAGAGCATCCGCGCGGCGCGGCAGCGCTCAAGCGGATGAATGAGATGCACGGGCGTTTCAGGATACCGAATGAAGACATGCTTTACGTCCTGTCGACCTTTGTGTTCGAACCGATGCGCTGGATCGAGCGGTTCGGCTGGCGGCAACTCTCGGCAAAGGAAATCACCGCGATCTTCAACTACTATCGTGACCTCGGAGCGCGCATGGGGATCCGGAACATTCCCGAGGATCTGGCAACGTTTGAAACCTTCAACCGCGACTATGAGCAAAGGAACTTCCAATATGCCGAGTCCAATGCGCGGATCGGCAACAAGACGCTGGATCTGATGCTGGGGTTCTATTTGCCCCGCTTCCTGTTCAGGCTTGCCCGTCCCGGCGCCTACGCGCTCATGGATCAGCCATTGCTGTCCGCCATGGGGTTCCCGGCCGCGCCGCGTTGGCTGCAATGGACCGTTCCGGCCGCCCTGCGTGTCCGGGCCGGGCTGCTTAGGCTTCTGCCGAAACGGCGGCGCCCACATCTTTTGACCCGCGTCCGGCGGCCGACCTACCCCAATGGTTACAGGGTCGACGAGCTTGGAACTTTCCCACCGCAAACCGAGACCGCCAACATCAAGGCAGATTGAGCGCGTTTTCAGCCGGGGTTGGCTTCATGCGAACATCTCCCCGGTCCGTGGGAAGACCAGGGAGACGCCGTTTTGCGGCCGTCACGTATCGAGGGATTGAAACGGCCGCCCTCATCCACGCATCAGGTCCGCCGGCTACGTACGCGCGCCTACAACGATGCGGTCGAGGATGAGTGCACAGAACAGGATCGCAAGACCCGCCAGGATACCCTGCCCGGCTGCGGCGTATTGCAGGGCCTCCAGCACGTCCTCGCCCAGGCCCTTGGCGCCGATCAGTGACGCGACAACCACCATCGCGAGCGACAGCAGAATGGTCTGGTTCACGCCGGCCATGATGGTCCTGCGGGCAAGCGGCAGATCCACGCGCCAGAGCAGGTAGCGAGGCGTTGCACCGAAGGCGAGCGCTGCTTCCCGGACGGTCTCCGGCACTTGCTGAAGCCCCAGCACCGTGAACCGGATCACCGGTGGGCTGCCGAAGATCATCGTTGCAACGACACCTGCCGGTTTGCCCGACCCGATGAAGGCGACAACGGGGATCAGGTAGACGAATGAGGGCATGGATTGCATGAAATCGAGGATCGGGCGGATGATCGCGAAGGCCCTCGGCCTGCGCGCACAGTAGATTCCGAGCGGAATGCCGAGGCTGATCGAGATCAGCGCCGCTGCACCCAGCAGCGCGATTGTCGTCATGGCCTTTTCCCAGAAATCCAATAACCCGAGATAGGCCAGTGCAGCGCCGGTGAAGATCGCAACGCGCGGTCCGGCGGAAAGATAGGCCAGCATGATGATGACGAGCGCGACCACCGGCCAGGGCGTGCCGACCAGAACGACTTCGATCCCGTCAAGCAAGGTGCGCATGCCGAAGGTTAGGCTGTCGAAGAAGCCCCGGCCCACCGTCTTGGTCCAGTCGAATGCCGCCTGAACGCCATCGCCGACGACAAGGCGCCAATTGCGATCTGTCGGAAACGTGGCGAGCGCTGTAATCGCGTCGGGCCTTGCGAAGCGGATCACCGACAACACAATGACGGCTATCGTCAGTCCGGCCGCCACGGTCAGCCGCTGCATGGACCATCCGCTGGCAACGCTCTGATCCGACCTCCAGCGTGTGAACTGCTCTTCGAGCGTCCAGTTCGCGACAGAGGCAATCAGGAACTTGATTACAAGCAGCAGAACAAGGCCGAAGGCCAGGTAAATAAACCCGCTGGAGTCCGCGGCAGCGGCGGCACTTTGCGCATCCGCCAAAGCCGTTTCCAACGAACTGGCGGCGCGTTTCAAGCTGTCAAGTGAGGAGGCGCCCGACTGTTCGGCAGCTGCAATCTGTTGGCGGCGGAGCTCAAGTGTCTGGGCAATCTGGTCCGCGCGTTCACGCAGGGACCGGCCAAGATCACCGAAAAGCCCCAGGCCAATCTGGATATAGGCGAACGTTTCCAGGACCAGGAAGCCCAGGAACCAGGACCAGAGGCCCCGCGCGCCGAACCAGATCGGCCCGAGCAGGCCCGCCGCATAATTCAAAGTAAAGCAGTAGCCCGGCGCCTTCATCATCGTGGCAAATGTGCGCTGGTAGTAGTCCTGTTTTGTTCCGACGAAGGACGCGATCAGCGTGTTCAGCCTTTCGGCGGTTTCGGGCCTGATGTCTTTGTCATCAACTGTGCTCATGACTTGCCCCTTATGCCTGGCTGCTCTGGATGGCGCGCAGAAGTCCCGCCTGGTTGATGACACCAAGATCGTGCCCGTTCTGCTGGACACGGACGACGCCGTGGCCCTCAGCGCAAATCGTGATCAGATCGTTAAGGTCCATGTCCGGATGCGCAGAGGCGGCATCGGAAGGGACCGGACCGTGCTGGGCTTCGAATTCGGCAATAGGTCTCATGACCGCGTGCGCGAAGATCATGTTGAGCTTCGAAATGCCGGCAACGAAGTCGGAAACGTAGTCATCGGCCGGGTTCAGAATGATATCCTCGGGCGTCCCGATCTGGACGATCTGGCCGTCTTTCATGATCGCGATCCTGTTGCCGATGCGAATGGCCTCGTCGAGATCGTGGGTGATGAACATCGTCGTCTTGTTGAGCTTCGCGCTCAGTTCCATGAACTGGTCCTGAAGCTGCTTACGGATCAGCGGATCGAGAGCTGAAAACGGCTCGTCCATCAAGAGAATGTCCGGATCAGAAGCAATCGCACGCGCCAGTCCGACACGCTGCTGCATGCCGCCGGAAAGCTCGTGGGCGTATTTGTCTT
>Ga0207422_1002257_pt1 | contig 27307 bp, 25 predicted proteins | sample MarCyaLeptolynsp_FD_187757 | JGI IMG/M metagenome (GOLD analysis project Ga0207422, IMG submission 187757) | Marine cyanobacterial communities from Panama - species 1 Leptolyngbya sp. (SPAdes) | ecosystem: Environmental > Aquatic > Marine > Unclassified | place: Panama: Panama City | collected... | reverse complement strand
CAGGCTGCAACAATAACGGTCATGCGTTCACTTCACCCGGAACAACGGATTTCTTTTCCGGGTTACTTAATCAGGAAGCGAGCAGAGCGTCCAGTTTGCCCGAATGTTCTAGATCGTGCAGATCGTCGCAGCCGCCGACATGCGTCTGGCCGACAAAGATCTGCGGAAAGGTCGAGCGGCCGTTCGCCTTCTGAATCATCTGCTTGCGCAGCCCGCCGTCGAAGGTCGCGTCATATTCCGTATAGTCCACGCCCTTCTTGTCCAGCAAACGCTTTGCCGCGGTACAAAATCCGCAGAGTTGCCGTGTATAGATCTCCACCTTGGCCATATCGTCGTCCCGTCGTCTGTTTATCCGCCACCATTTCCGGAAGCGCTGATCGAAGTCGGGCGATATATGCGTGCAGTTTGCCGAAACACAAGACGCAAAGCGCTGTCTCAGGGGTGGATTTCACTGGCGGCGTCGCTTTGGGAAGGATCGGCCAGCGCGAATGTGAGCACATCGACCGACGCCGCGCCCGCCGCAAGAAGGGTTTTTGTACAGGCGCTGATCGTCGAGCCGGTGGTGATCACATCATCAATCAAAACAACGTGACGGCCCTCGAGACGATCCAGCCGGGTCGCCTCGACGCTGAATGCCGACCGGACATTTTTCTGCCTTTCCTTGGCCGACAAGCCAACCTGCCGACGGGTCCGTTTCCGCCGTTTCAAGATATCCGGCTCGTAGGAGCCGCCGCATTCGTCTGCAACAACTTGCGCAAGTGCCCCGGCCTGATTGAAGCGCCGGGAGACCATGCGAACCCAGTGCAGGGGCACCGGTATGATCAGGCAGTCGGGACCCAGGAATTCGCGCCCGGCATTGCTCATCCACTTTCCCATGGGACGGGCCAGCTCCCGCCGGCCGCCGAATTTATAGGCAAGCACGAGGCGCTGCGCGGATCCCTCGTAAAAGGCAACGGAGCGTAATCGCTCAAAGACCGGCGGTGATGCGATCGCGCGCGGGCTCCAGGCTTCCTCGCCAACATCATAGGCAAAGGGGATCCCCAACCGGTGGCAAACCGGCTTTTCGATGAAAGCCATTCCATGCCAGCAGACCGGACACAGACCGTCGTCCGATCCCACTCTCCTGTCGCAGCAAAGACACCGCTGCGGCAGCAGGGCATTCAACACCCCCTTCAAAGCGCCCGAGGAAACGCTCGACAGTCGTTCTCGTATGGAAATCAAGTCATCAGCCCCCAAGTGCGAACAGCACAAGAAACAACTTATAATTGATAAGTCGCAATTTGAACCCTCTTGTGAAAAGTCTGGACTTTGACCTCAAAACGCAGATGTCCTAAGTGACGGCATTGAACGACCATCGACCGGACCTGACGTGAACGCGCAAACCGATCTGTTTGACCGCGCCTTGCTCAAGAAAAGGCGACAGCGTGCGCTCGAGCGCGCGAAAGCCGGGGCTGACTTTCTGCTGGCCAACGTTGCTGAAGATCTGCAGGACCGTCTTCTGCTGATCAACCGCTCCTTTGAAACCGCAGTGGATCTTGGTGGCCACACTGGTCACATTTCAAAGGCGATCAGCGACGCCGGGAAGGCCGCAAAGGTCCTGCGGGCGGACCTGTTTTTTGCCGACCCGCACCTTCCTGCACCGGATTTCGTTTGCGATGACGCGCTTCTTCCGCTGAAAGACGAGTCGGTCGACCTGATCGTCTCGGCGCTCAATCTGCATGTCGTCAACGATCTGCCCGGGAGCCTGATACAAATCCGGCGTGCACTTGCACCCGACGGTCTGTTTCTGGCGGTTCTGCCCGGTGCCGGAACGCTCACCGAGCTGCGCGACAGCCTGACACGTGCGGAGCTGGAAACAACCGGCGGGGCTGCGGCCAGGGTCCTGCCTTTTGCCGACACGCGTGATCTCGGAAGTCTGCTCCAGCGTGCCGGGTTTTCGTTGCCGGTCACTGATATGGACACGATCACAGTGCGCTACGACACCATGTTCGCGCTGTTGCGCGACCTGCAGCACATGGGCGCCACATCCGTTCTGAAACAGAACGCATCGCGGCCCTTGCCGCGTGCAGCGCTGCTTCGTGCGGCGGAAATTTATGCCGAAGACCACGCGGATGCGGACGGACGCATTCGGGCAACCTTCACGTTGATCACCTTGTCGGGATGGGCGCCGCATGAGAGCCAGCAACAGCCCCTGCGTCCGGGTTCGGCAAAAACAAGACTGGCCGACGCTCTTGGCGTTTCAGAGACAAAAATCTGACTTGGGTCTGAAAAATTACTGCAAAATCGAAATGCTTTCGGAAACCGGAAGACTAATTCGTTGCCGCGCCATTCAGGGCGCTCGTAATTGTTCCGAAGACATCATCCCTGATTGTGTCTCCAAGAGGAATCATGGCCGCGATGATGACCGTAGCCGCCAGTCCGACGATCAATCCGTATTCGATGGACGTCGCACCGCTTTCGTTGGTCCAGAAGCAGGAGAGCAGCCGTTTGACTGTCGTTTCCGGATTTGAATTCGTTTTCATTTTCACACTCCCGCACGACAGGTCTTTGCCTTGCCTGATTATACTGCGTCGACCAGGTGCGGAATGAGAGGCTCGTCTGCCGCCGGCATCGGATAGTCTCTCAGTCTTGTTGCCCGCACCCACTTCAGGGCCTGATCTTCCCGTCCAATCGGGTTTCCAGTCCACCTGCGGCAAATGTAAAGTGGCATCAGCAAATGAAAATCTTCATAAGCGTGACTTGCAAAAGTCAGGGGTGCGAGACACGCCTCGTTAACCTCGATTCCGAGCTCCTCACCAAGTTCCCGGATCAGGGTTTCCTCAGGGCGCTCCCCCGCTTCGACCTTCCCCCCCGGAAATTCCCACAATCCTGCCATGGACTTACCTTCCGGGCGCTGCGCAAGAAGAATGCGTCCGTCCACGTCAACAAGGGCGCAAGCGGCAACTAGGACAATTTTTGTCATGAATTTCGTTCCAGTTTTCGGCCGGGTGAAAAGGAGTTGGTAATCATGGCAGAGATTACGTGGCGTTATCTGCCTATTTTCGATCAACTCCGGTAGTCGCCATTGATCGCGACATATTCCTTTGTCAGGTCGCAGGTCCAGACCCTGGAATGGCCGGAACCGATGCCCAGATCCACCTTGATCGAGATGTTTTCCCCTTTCATCACCGCTGACGCTGCCTCTTCGCTGTAAGCGGGATCACGTTCGCCTTCCACCGCGACGCGCACATCTCCGAACCAGATGGCGAGCTTGTCCCGGTCAGCCGGTTCCCCGGCCTTGCCGACGGCCATGACAATCCGGCCCCAGTTGGCGTCTTCCCCGGCAACAGCCGTCTTGACGAGCGGTGAATTTGCGATCGCCAGGGCTATCTTTCGGGCGGAGATGTCACTTTCGGCGCTCTCCACACTGATCTCGACGAATTTGCGAGCACCCTCTCCGTCACGGACAATCTGGTGCGCAAGATCCTGCATGACAGCCCGCAGGGAGGCTTGAAGGCTTTCGACCCGCGGATCATTGATCGAATGAACAGGCGGCACACCGCGCTCGCGGGCACACCCCGTTGCGAACAGGAGAACCGTGTCGGACGTCGAGGTATCGCTGTCCACCGTAATGGCATTGAAGCTGCCATCCGTTTCAGCGCTCAGCAGGGCCTGCAGCACCTCCTGTGAAATCTCCGCGTCCGTAAAAATGAACGACAGCATCGTCGCCATGTCGGGAGCGATCATGCCTGCACCCTTGGCGATGCCGCTGATTGTGATGTTCTGACCACCGAAATCAGCGTCTCGTGTCGATACTTTGGGATAGGTGTCTGTCGTCATGATCGCCTTGGCCGCCTCAAGCCAGGCGTTTCCGTCCTGCCCGGACTTGAGATCTTCGACGACGTCCTGAAATTTTTCGGCCGGAAGCGGCTCTCCGATCACACCCGTGGACGCCAGGTAGATCTCGTTCAAAGGGCACGCGAGCGACCCGGCGACGATCTGGCCGGAGAGTTCAACGGCAGCCTTGCCTTTCTTGCCGGTAAATGCGTTGGCGTTTCCGGAGTTTACGAGAAGCGCCCGCGCCGTGCCGGTCTGGAGCATGTCCTTGCACCAGTCAACAGGCGCGGATGTGCATTTCGACCGGGTAAAGACGCCCGCCACTGTCGTGCCTTCCGCCAAGGTCGCCAGCAGAACGTCGGTTCGGCCTGCATATTTCAGTCCCGCTGCCGCTGTTGCAAAGCGGACACCCGGTATCTCCGGCATTTCGGGGAAGGTTTTTGGAGCGAGCGGAGAAACGGTCGTCGACATCACAGCTGTCCCGGTTGGTTGAACTTTCAGCTGTCCTTAGAGAGGGCATTTGGTGAGCGCAAGTCTTTTCGTCGGGTCCGCGAAACGCAAAAACCCGGCGGCTGTCGCCGCCGGGTCTTGAAGGAAACACGGACGCTTCTACTGTGCAGTCTCGCCCTGTTCGCTCGGCAGCTGAAGTTTATCATCGAGGATTTCGACCGCGATCGCATCTTTGAGTTCGGCCATCTTGGCCTCATATTGCTCGCGGATGAGGCGCTGGCGCAGTTCGCCGGCGACGGATTCAAATGCCGGCTTTTCTTGGCGGCGCTTGTCTTCCAGTTTGATCACGTGCCAGCCGAACTGTGTCTGGACCGGTTCCTTGGTGTAGGTTCCCGGCTCCAGTTCGAAAACGGCGTCCTCGAAGGGTTTGACCATTTGTCCCTTGCCGAAATAGCCGAGATCCCCGCCATTGGGACCGGAAGGCCCGGTGGATTTTTCCTTGGCGAGTTCAACGAAGTCTGCACCACCGTCCAGATCCTTGATGAGATCTTCGGCTTCCGCCTTCTCGTTCACCAGAATGTGACGCGCATTGACCTCTTCCGGACCCTCGTAGTCTTTGAATTCTTCCTCGTAGGCGGAATTGAGGACGTCGTCGGTAATCGCACCGTCAATTTTCTGGGAGATATAGGCATTGCGCAGCGCCTGCAGCTCAAGGAACTCCAGCTGCTTCTTGAAATCCGGATCCTGGTCAAGGCCGTCTTCGCGCGCGGCTTGTGCAATCAGTTCCATGTCGACGACCACGTCGAGCAGGAGGGCACGCCACTGATCGGGCGGAAACTGCTGCAATTGCTGGCCAAGGTCTTGTGCGGCAAAGGCAATATCGGCTTCCGTGATATCCGCATCACCGACCTTGGCGACCACGTCCCCGGGTTCGGCGGCACTGAGCGAGGCGGATCCGAGCGTCACGGCCAGCAAGGAAACGGCAACAGCCTGAACGGGCCTGCGCATCGAAATTCGGAACATGAGAAGTCCTTTACGTATAGGAACAGTAACTTTCGTTCCCTCAATCTGGAGGGCGTGGGTACTTTGCCTATTCCAGCGGCGTTGACAAGCATTGAGGCCCCTCTTATCTGTCGGGCGTCCCTGCTTTTAGGCGGGATAGCATCTTCAAGGCCGCGTTCACCGGCCAGCGCGTTGCGCCTGGCGGCAACGTGGACAGCAATTGAGACGATTTCAAGGGCGGGCGCCATATTGCCATTGTGGGCGCCGCTCGGTAGGGAAGGACCGCCACATGGCTGGCCTTGGCGCACTAGCACGTAAGCTTTTCGGGTCTGCAAACGACCGGAAGATCAAGACATTTCGAGCAAGGGTCGACGAGATCAATGCGCTCGAGCCGGAAGTTCAGGCCTTGTCCGACGAGGCCCTCAGGGCGCGGACCGAGGAATTCAGAAACCAGCTGAAAAACGGTGCGAGCCTCGACGACCTCCTCGCCCCGGCATTCGCCACCGTGCGCGAAGCCGCCCGGCGCGCGCTCGGCCAGCGCCACTACGATGTCCAGCTGATCGGCGGCATGGTTCTGAACTCTGGACAGATCGCGGAAATGAGAACCGGGGAAGGAAAGACGCTGGTCGCGACCGCACCCGTCTACCTCAACGCCTTGACCGGCAAGGGCGTCCACGTGGTTACGGTGAACGACTACCTTGCCCAGCGCGACAGCGAGTGGATGGGCCAGGTCTACAAGTTCCTCGGCCTGACCGTCGGCTGCATCACCCACGGTCTGTCCGACGAAGAGCGCCGCGCCGCCTACGAAGCCGACGTGACCTACGGAACCAACAACGAATTCGGCTTCGACTACCTGCGCGACAACATGAAACACGACCGTGCGTCGATGGTGCAGCGGGACCATTCCTTTGCCATCGTCGACGAGGTCGATTCCATTCTTGTCGACGAGGCGCGGACGCCGCTGATCATCTCCGGTCCCCTCGAAGACAGATCGGAATTCTACAACACCGTGGATGCCTTCATTCCCAATCTTGTGGAAGAAGACTACGAGCTCGACGAGAAGCAACGTTCGGCCACGTTTACCGAAGCCGGTAACGAAAAGCTGGAAGCGCTGCTCAGCGAAGCCGAGCTTCTAAAGGGCGACTCGCTCTACGACGTGGAGAACGTCTCCATCGTTCACCACTTGCAGCAGGCGCTGAAAGCACACAAATTGTTCCAGCGTGACAAGGACTACATTGTCCGCAACGGTGAAGTGGTCATTATTGACGAGTTCACGGGCCGCATGATGCCCGGCCGCCGCTTCTCCGAAGGCCTCCACCAGGCGCTCGAGGCACGCGAAAAGGTTCGCATCCAGCCTGAAAACCAGACGCTGGCTTCGATCACGTTCCAGAACTACTTCCGCATGTATGACAAGCTTGCCGGCATGACTGGTACGGCAGCAACGGAAGCAGACGAGTTTGCAGACATCTACAAGCTCGAGGTCGTCGAAATTCCGACCAACGTCACAGTCAAACGTCTCGATGACGATGACGAGGTCTACCGGACGGTCCAGGAAAAGTTTACGGCGATCGCAGAGCTGATCGACGACTGCAAGGAACGCGGTCAGCCCATCCTGGTCGGCACGACGTCGATTGAAAAATCGGAGTTCCTCGCCGAACTCCTGAAGAAGCATGGCTACAAGCAGATCGATCTGAGCGATCCGGCCGCCTTTGCCGCGGCCCAGAAGAAAGACGACGGCAAGTCCAAGATCTTCGCCGTTCTGAACGCGCGTTACCACGAGCAGGAAGCCTTCATCGTGGCGCAGGCCGGATTGCCCGGCGCTGTCACGATCGCGACCAACATGGCCGGTCGCGGAACCGACATTCAGCTCGGCGGCAACGCCGACATGCAGATCGAGATGGAGCTCGGGGACATGCCCGAGGGCGAAGAGCGCGCTGCCAAGGAGGCCGCGATCAGGGCCGAGGTCGAGCGGCTCAAGGAAAAGGCTCTCGCCGCGGGTGGTCTTTACGTCATCGGTACGGAGCGTCACGAAAGCCGCCGCATCGACAACCAGCTGCGTGGCCGCTCGGGCCGTCAGGGCGACCCGGGACATTCGAAATTCTTCCTGTCGCTGCAGGACGACCTGATGCGCATCTTCGGTTCCGAGCGCATGGACTCCATGCTGCAGAAACTCGGGCTGGAAGAAGGCGAAGCCATCATCCATCCGTGGATCAACAAGGCCCTGGAAAAAGCGCAGCAAAAGGTCGAAGCCCGCAACTTCGACATTCGTAAGAACCTGCTCAAGTTCGACGATGTCATGAATGACCAGCGCAAGGTGGTCTTCGATCAGCGGATCGAACTGATGGACAGCGACGCGATCCAGGACGCCGTGACCGACATGCGCCACGACGTCATCGACGACCTCGTGGCCGCGCACATTCCCGAGAAGGCCTATCCGGAACAATGGGACACGGAAGGTCTGCAGGAAGAGGTGAAGAAGTATCTGAACCAGGACCTGCCGGTGAAGGAGTGGGCGGCCGAAGAAGGCATCGCTGAAGAAGAGGTGAAGGAGCGTCTGCGCCGCACGGCCGACGAGGCCATGGCACAAAAGGTCGCCAAATATTCGCCCGACATCATGCGCCAGGTCGAGAAGGCCGTCCTACTGCAGACCCTGGACAACCTGTGGCGCGAACACCTTTCCAATCTCGACCACCTGAGATCGGTCGTCGGGTTCCGCGGATATGCACAGCGCGACCCGTTGCAGGAGTACAAGACCGAAGCCTTCACGCTGTTTGAATCCATGCTGGCCCAGCTTCGCCAGATGACAACAGCCCAGCTGCAGCGCGTTGAACTGGTCACGGAGCAGCCGCCTCAAATGCCAGCTCAGCCGGAAATGCACGAGCATCACATCGACCCGCTGACGGGCGAGGACGAGATGGCGCGTGCAGATGCACAGTTACAGGCCGTTCCTGCGGGCGAACGTAACCCGGATGACCCGTCCACCTGGGGCAAGGTCGGGCGGAACGAACTCTGCCCATGCGGCTCCGGCAAGAAATACAAGCATTGCCACGGCGCTTTGACCTAGCATTGTCTTCTTTGCTGACTAACTTTGAAACCGGCACTTTTCGTAAGTGCCGGTTTTATTTTTGCTTTACTGAGTATCGATCGACCTTGAACTGCCGCGCAACCAGGTTGTTGTCCGAATCTTGAACTTGGTTTACCTTACGGAACCAATCGAGTGGATGGGCTGGGGTTCTCGGTTCAGGCATCAGATGCGTGAAACGCCGCCTTTCGAGAGCTGCAATGCCCCGCGACAGCGAGGCCATGCAGAATGGGAACGTTTCACATCGAAATCATCAAGCCGTCTCACTACGACGACGACGGATATGTGTTGCAATGGTGGAAGGCCTGGATCCCTTCCAACTCCATGGCATGCCTCTACGCCATCGCGCAGGATTGCGCCGGCCGGAAGGTTTTTGGCGAAGACACGGCGATTTCCGTCAACGCCTATGATGAGATGACCATGCGGGTCCCGCTGGCGGAGATCGTGAAAAACACGAGGGATGGCAGCGGCATCGTTTGTCTCGTCGGCGTCCAGTCCAACCAGTTCCCCAGGGCTCTCGATATCGCAAAGCAGCTCCGCGCACAGAATGTGACGGTCATCCTTGGCGGATTTCACGTCTCCGGCTGCCTGTCCATGCTCAAGGAGATGCCATCTGATCTTCAGGAAGCGGTCGATATGGGCGTGATCCTGTTCGCAGGCGAGGCGGAAGAACACTTTGAAAGCCTGCTTGGGGACGCAAGGGCAGGCACGCTGAAGCCCGTCTACAACGTGATGCACGACTTGCCCGGACTGCAAAATCAGGTGCCGCCCCTGTTGCCGGAATCCATTGTCCGGAAATATGACGGCAGCCTGTCTTCCTTTGACGCGGGACGCGGTTGTCCGTTTCAGTGTTCGTTCTGCACCATCATCAACGTGCAGGGCCGCAAGTCACGCTGGCGCGACGCGGACGATATCGAAAAACTGATCCGGGCCAATCACGACCAGGGCATCACCTCGTTTTTCATCACGGATGACAATTTCGCGCGCAACAAGAACTGGGAGCCGATCTTCGATCGCATGATCGAACTGAAAGAGCGCGATGGCATTCGCATCCATTTTCTGATTCAGATCGACACACTGGCGCACCGGATGCCGGGTTTCGTCGACAAGGCTGCACGAGCGGGATGCACGCATGTCTTCATCGGGCTGGAAAGCATCAATCCGGAAAATCTCGCACACATGAAAAAGGGTCAGAACCGGATCACCGAGTACCGGAAAATGTTCCAGCTCTGGAAAGAGGCCGGGATCATGACTTACGCCGGTTTCATCATGGGATTGCCGAACGACACACCGCAGAGCATCCGCCGCGACATCGAGATCATCCAGCGCGAGCTGCCGGTGGACATGCTCGAGTTCACGATGCTCACGCCATTGCCCGGTTCGGAAGATCATCAGAAGCTCTATGAGAACGGAACCTGGCTCGATCCGGATCTCAACAGGTATGACCTGGAGCACACGACCTGTGAACACCCCACCATGAGCGCCGAGGTCTGGCAGCAGACCTACCGGGATATTTGGGACTGGTACTACACTGACGAACATGTCGAAACGCTGATGCGCCGGAATGTTGCCTACGGCATCAAGCCCGTCAGAGTATGGCGGCTCTGCCTCCAGATATATGGCGCAATGCGCTTTGAAGGGGTGCATCCGCAGCAATGCGGCTACTTCCGCTACAAGGACCGGCGTCAGCGCAGGCCCGGTTTCTCCCGCCTGCCTGCCGTTATCCACTATTCTTACTTTGCCCTTGAAAGCCTTGTGAAATACGCGCGTTTCGGTCTCTACGGATGGCAGATCCACAAACTGCGTAAGAGAATTCAGAAAGATCCCCAAGGAGCGAAATACACCGATTTCGCCATTCAGCCCGTAACGGACGCCGAAAACGAGGATCTTGAGATTTTCAATCTCAACGACGCGGCCAAGCAGGCCGTTGCAAAAGCAAAGCGTCAGAGGGAAATCCTAGACAAGACGCAGCCCAAGGAAAAAACGGTTTCCGCCTGATCGATGTGACGCGTCGGCAGGCCGGAGCAACGGGCACGCACGAACTGTGCAGCGCTTTGCCGGGGACGAAGCTTGGGCTGGTCTTTTTCATGGAATTGCGGCAGGTTGCCCGTAACAACCTGGCCCAAATTCAGATCTGACACCTAGATGAACCAGACGGCTGCCTCAAAAATTTATGTCTCGCGCCGGGAGACGGCACGACCGGCCGATCCTCTGCTCAGCGTGATTGTCCCCGTCTTCAACGAAGAAGACGTGATCGGCCATTTCCTGGACGAAACCCAACCCGTGCTGGAAAAGACCGGGCTGGCGTACGAGTATGTGTTCATTGATGACGGCAGCGGCGACTCAACTGCCGATTTTCTGTCCGAAAAGCTGAAAAGCGGTCTTCCGGGGCGGCTGCTGGGCCTGTCCCGAAACTTCGGCAAGGAGGCCGCCCTGTCCGCTGGCCTGGAAGCCGTGCGCGGCGACATTGCCGTGATCATGGATGCGGACCTCCAGGATCCGCCCGAACTGATCCTGCAAATGCTGGACGGCTGGCGCGCCGGTTATGACGTCATCTACGGGCTCCGCGTCGACAGGTCTTCCGACACGGTGCTGAAACGCTCGACCGCGAACATGTTCTACAAGCTTTTCAACAAGCTTGCGAACATCGACATGCCTGCCAATGCCGGCGACTACCGCCTGATCGACCGGGCCGTTATCGATGCGTTGCTGCGCCTTCCCGAACGCAACCGGTTCATGAAGGGATTGTTTGCATGGGTCGGCTTTCCGGCGATGGCCATTCCGTATGAACGGCCCGCGCGCAAGGCTGGCGATGGAAAATTCGACTACTGGAAACTCTGGAACTTCGCCCTTGACGGACTGACAGGTTTCACCACGCTGCCCTTGCGCGTCTGGTTCTATGGTGGGGCCGCGATTTCCTTCGGTGCCTTTGCCTATGCGATTTTCTTGACGGTGCGCACATCGCTGTTCGGTGCGGATCTTCCAGGTTATGCCTCGTTGATGGTGGCTCTCCTGTTCTTTTCCGGTGTTCAGTTGCTCTCGATCGGGATGATCGGGGAATACATCGCGCGCCTGTTCAACGAAGCCAAACAGAGGCCGGTCTACATCCTTCAGGACGTCATCGAAGGCAAAGAGCAGGACGCCGAAACGACGGGCAAGGATACCAATGCTGGCTAAGGTCAATCGCGACACGCTCAAGACAGAAGGCGCGACCGTTGGCAAGTTCGCAATCATTGGCGTCCTGGCCACTTTGACCCATGCTGTCGTTGCGTCCGCCCTGTTTGAAGTGGGGCTGCTCGCCGTCGTTCCCTCGAATGTCTGCGGCTTTCTGGCCGCCTTCATCGTCTCGTTCAGCGGCCACTATTTCTGGAGCTTCAGCCATCTGAAACAGGCAGGCAGGATGCTGAAAAGCATGGCGAGGTTCCTGATCATTTCGGTCAGTGGATTCGCGCTCAATTCAGCGATCCTGGCACTGTGGCTCGCATTTGCACCATGGCCCGAGATCTATGGCCTCTGGCTTGCGATCGCTGTCGTTCCGGCATTCTCTTTCGCAGGCGCCAGGCTGTGGGCGTTTACCCATAATCCGGCTGCATCCTGACCATGCGTCTTCAAGCTCCCGGACAAGGGAAAACGGGATGACCGCATCGCGCGCTGCACTCCTTTATGCCGTCGGCCTGACGTTTCTCTATGCACTGATACCCGCGGTCACGTTTCCCGGCCCGCCGCTCGATGTGGTGGAGGGCTTCGCCTGGGGACGCGAGCTTCAATTCGGCTATACCAAGCACCCGCCCATGCAGGCCTGGCTGCTGGAAGCAACCTATCATCTGACCGGTGGCCATTACTTCGGCGGTTATTGGCTGAGTGCGCTCTCGGTCGCGATTGGTTATCTTTTCATCTGGAAGATCTGCCGCCAACTGGACCTGACTGACTGGCAGGGCTTCTGGGCAATCGTGCTGACCAGTGTCACGTTCTATTTCACGCTGCCTCTGCCCGAGTTCAACCCGAACATCCTGCAGATCCCCGTGTGGACGGGCATGATCCTGCTTTTTCTGCGTGTGCTTGAAATCGGTCGCCCTGCCGACTGGCTGCTGCTCGGGGCACTGGCAGCTTTCGGTCTTTACACCAAATACTTCGTTTTCCTTCTCGTCGGCGCCATCGGGCTATACGTACTTGTCTTCCCCGATGCCCGCCGGGTGTTGCACACGGCCGGGCCGTGGGTGTGCACACTCACATGCCTGATCTTGCTGATCCCGCATATGCTCTGGCTTCTGGACACCGATTTCCTGACCCTTCAATACGCTGCCAGCCGCAGCAAGCCGGCATCCTCGATATTGGGCCATCTGTGGAACCCGCTGAATTTTCTGCTCGCCCAGATCGGCAACCACGTCGGGATCCTCCTCGTCCTGGCTGCTGGGCTCGGCTGGAAGGGTTTGAAGAACCTTAGATCGGATTGGCACCAGTTTTTCTTGCGAGCGCAACCGCAAAAGGACCGGTTTCTCCTCTGGTTTGCATTCGTTCCACTCTCCGTCGTGTTGTTGGCCTCGGCCGTGACCGGGAATGAGTTCGAACACATGTGGGGCACACCGATGTTTGTCCTGTCCGGCATCGTAGTTGCCCGGTTCGCCGCGCTTCCGGAACTATGGCCGCACCCCCGTCGCGCGTTCACCGCAGCCCTTGCCATCCAGTTGATTTTCCTGTCGGTCATCTTCGGACAAGCGGTTCTGGAACCCTACTGGAAACAGAAACAGACCCGCATTCACTACCCCGCACGCGCGGTCGCCGAGGAAATGGCGCGGATCTGGTCCGAGGACCAGAACACGCCTCTTGCCTATGTCGCCGGTGACATGTGGTCGGCGGCCAATGTGACCCTGCATGCGCCGGACCGGCCGTCGATGTTCTACCTCCACAGCCGCACGCTGAGTCCCTGGGTCGACCTCAAAGACGTCCAGGAAAAAGGGGTGATGATTGTCTGGCGCGGTGACGGGGAAAGGCCTTTGAGGGAACTTCTTGAGTTCTATCCCGGCGCCGTCCGCCAGGGCAGCAGGACATTTGCCTATCTGTCCGATGCGGAGATTCCGGAGGTGACCGTCAACTGGCTGATCATTCCTCCGGGAAAGGTGGCCGAAGCTCCCGTGAATTAACCGCGTCAAGGGGCACGCGCCAGCTGGAAACCTCGAAGAAAGACCACTACGTTCACCCAATGATCAGTATGGCGAAAATCGACGACATCGAGGACTGGCTCATCGGCCAGGCTCTCGGGTCACCGAACCTGGCGGATATGTTTGCCCAGATGTGCGAACGCATGCGCAAGTGCGACGTCCCGATCGACCGCGCGATGATGGCCTGGTCCACGCTTCACCCCCTTATCGAAGCGGAGGTGGTTGTCTGGGAAAGCGGCAGCGAACTGCAGCATGAGCTGATCGCCCATTCGCAGGAGGAGACGGAGGAATGGCTCAAGAGCCCGGTGCGCGCCGTTCTCGTCAACCAGGAACCCCGCTTCAGACGTCGGTTGGCCAAGTCCAACGCCCCGCAGGAGTTTCCATTACTGACGCGGCTCAGCGATGCCGGCTACACGGACTACCTTGTTCTGCCCACGAAATTCGATCTGCCGGTCACGAACGAGGACTACCCCACCACCGGCATCATCGTCAGCTGGTCGACGCGGAACGAAACGGGCTTTGGCGATGATGCCCTGTCCGCCATCGAGTACATCCAGAAGCGGCTTGCCCTGGCCGCGCGCGCAACCATAGAAAGCCAGATCAGCCGGACGATCGCAGAAACCTATCTCGGCAAAAACGCCGGCAACAAGGTCCTGAGCGGGCAGATCCGGCACGGCGATGGGGAAACGCTGGATGCAGTCATCTACTATAGCGACATGCGCCGCTCCACGGCGATCGCCGAAGAACTTGGTCCGGATGCCTATCTGAATTGGCTCAACACCTATTTCGAGGCAACGGCCGGCGCCATCCTCGACAATCAGGGAGAGGTTCTCGATTTCATCGGCGATGCCGTTCTGGGCGTTTTTCCGCTCGACAAGCAAGGCCTCGACAGGGCTGGAGCGCTCGCGATCAAGGCGGCGGACGAAACGCGGAAACGGCTCAAGCTCATCAATGACGACCAGTCCAACATCATGGACATGCAGGCCGGTGTTGCCCTGTCTGTAGGATCTGTGATGTTCGGCAATATCGGTGTCCCCAGCCGGTTGACCTTTTCCGTCATTGGGCAGACGGTGCATGCCGCCGCACGCATCGAAAGTCTCACGAAAACCGCAGGCTCCGATGTTCTCATGACCGAGGATGTCGCCAGGCTCTGCGGTGCGCGCGCGAAACCCGTCGGGTCGTTCGAACTGAGCGGGTTTACCGATCCGCAACCTCTTTTTGCGCTCTCATAAGGACGCCTATCCTTTCGCTACGGAAAATTCCCGACTTCCCCATTCAGGCCTGATCCGAGGACACACAGACAGACATGACCGATCTACGCCCGACAGCCCCGAAGCATCTGCCGTTCAACGACCAGGCCGCCGACGGTGGTGATGACAAGGAACCGATCATCCTATTGCACGGGTTCGGCGGAGACAGGCAAACCTGGCTGAACATACAAACGGCTCTTGCGGGCAAGAAACGATCGCTCGCCTTTGATCTTCCAGGGCATGGCGGGGCACTCGACTGGCCGCGCGTCGGCAATGCCGGCATTGCGGCAAAGGCGGTTGCACAATCTCTGGAAGCGCTGGATCTTCCCAGAGTTCACCTCGTCGGGCATTCCATGGGAGGGGCCGTCGCCGCACTCGTCGCACTCAATGACCCAGACAGGATCGCCAGCCTGACGCTGCTGGCACCCGGCGGGTTCGGCCCGGAAATCAATCACCGCCTGCTGCGCCGATACGCAACGACCACCGACACGGCAGGCATGGAAGTGCTGCTCGAACAGTTCTTCGGCTGGGAGTACCGACTTCCCAAGTATCTTGCCAAGACCGTCGCGGAGAGCCGGTCCAAGCCCGGCGCGACCGCAACGCTCGAAGCCATCGTGGAGGAAATCATCGATGGCGCGGTTCAAAAAACCTTGCCGAGAAATGAACTGTCTGCCCTGCCGATGCCGATGAAGGTAATCTGGGGCACGCAGGACCGGGTCTTGCCGACGCGTCAGGCGCACAAGCTTCCGGGCATCGTGGCGACCCACATATTCGAGCGGGTCGGGCACATGCCGCATCTGGAGATCCCGAAGGAAGTAACCCGGCTTATCCTGCAGAACGCGGGCGCAGTCTGACACCCGCCATGCGTCAGGCGTCAGGTAGGAGCCCCTCGCGCCAGGTCTCGCCAATGACACGGCGCGCCAGCATGTGCGAGCGCGGGAAATTGATGCTGTCGACGGCAATGAGCTTGCCGCCGCTCAAGTAGGCGACAAAGAACTTGTGCTCTTCGGGAGATCCGACCACCACGGTATCGTCATAGCCTTCGGACAGGCCCGCGATCTGCAGTTTCACATCATACTGGTCCGACCAGAACCAGGGCAGCGGATCGTAGTCGACATCCTCGCCCAGCAGCGACTGGGCCGCCGCCTTCGCCTGGTCGATGGCGTTTTGAACGCTCTCCATGCGCACGGAGCGCTGATACCGGTTGGAGTAGAACCGCGTGCAGTCCCCGACCGCGTAGATGTCGGGATCGCTGGTCTGACCGGACCCGTCCACCAGAACGCCGTTATCGACCTCCAGGCCTGCCTCCGCAGCCAGATGATCGTTTGGTTCGGCACCAACGGCGATCAGAACAAGTTCGGCGGGAACCAGATCTCCGTCCTTGAGCCTTACTCCGGTGACAGCGACCTCGCCTTCAAGGCCTTCGACACCTGTCTCGAGCCGGAGATCGATGCCATTGTCCCGGTGCAGTTTGGCGAAGTAATCCGAGACAGCCTGGCTGACCACACGTTTCATCGGCCGGTCCTGCGCTTCAATGACGCTCACGGACTTACCCATTGCCTTTGCGACAGCGGCGACTTCAAGACCGATGTAGCCTGCTCCGATGATCGCGATGCTGCTGCTCGTCTTCATGCCCTCGCGGATCGCGTCGACATCAGCGATCGAGCGCAGTGTCGCGACACCTTTCTTGTCAGCGCCTGCAAGCGGCAGCGAGCGCGCATTCGTGCCGGTGGCCAGAACGAGTTTGCCATAGGGAAGTGTATCGCCATTTGCCAGATCGAGCCGTTTGGCGGCGCGGTCGATCGCGACCACTTTCGTATTCGGAATGTGGTCGATCTTGTTGGTCTCGAAGAACGCGGGCGGGCGAAGCCAGAGACCCTCTGCGCCAACATCTCCCGACAGATACTTCTTGGAAAGTGGCGGGCGCTGGTAGGGCGGATGCGGTTCGTCGCCGATCAGGCGCAAGGGGCCTTCGAATCCACCCTGGCGGAGTGAGTGAGCGAGCTGTGAACCGGCCTGGCCGGCTCCGATGATGACGATTTCTTCCTGCATTCCGTTGCGCCTTCTCAATGCAAATTTCGTCGTCACTGGAGCAACCGGTGTTCAACTGCAATCGTTTGAACATCCAAAGCCGATCGTTTCCAGAGTGATCGAGCATCCTTGTGCGTTCGTTTGAACGCAGGATGCTCTAGCACGAAGATTATCGCTCCGCCAGAAGGGCGAAATGCCGCGATGAATTCGAAGCAGAAAAGAGACAAAATCACACGTATTCAGCACATGTCACGAGTTTGGGCACGGTCTCTTGAAGACCCGGATTTGAAATGGAGATTGCACGCTGCGCGAAGGCGTCATATGTCACTCATTCACCCGGCACGTTTTCGACCCTGCGGGACGCAGGACCATCGGTGTGCGCTGACGGTTTTCAATAGACGCATATCGGCGTCGATCCCCTTTTGAGGCCAACTTGAGTTATCTGACAAAAGCCGCGCCGGTGATCTTCGTCCTGCTGTGGTCAACCGGCTTCATCGGCTCGAAACTCGGCGCGCCCTACATCGATCCGATGGCGTTTCTGACGGTGCGGTTCTTCGCCGTATTGCCGATCCTTATGCTTCTGGCCTTTTTCCTGACCAAGGCCTGGCCGGTCACTCCGATAGCCATTTTGCACTGCCTGGTTACCGGCATGCTTGTTCACGGGATCTACCTGGGCGGCATCTTCTGGGCCATCAAGCAGGGTATGCCCGCCGGTGCGTCTTCGATCATCGTCGGGCTACAACCTGTTCTGACGGCAATGATCGCGGTCCTGCTTCTCGGCGAAACGATCTCCCGGAAGCACTGGATCAGCATGGTGATCGGCGGCGTCGGCCTGCTACTGGTGCTGGGGCCGAAATTCGATATCAGCGGAACCGGGATCACCACAATCACGGTTGCCGTCGCATTGGTGGCCGTCGTTGCGATCAGCCTGGGCACGGTCTACCAGAAACGTTTTGCCGTAAAGACGGACCTGCTTGCAGCAACGATCTGGCAGTATGTCGGCGCGCTCCTTGTGACGACGCCCCTGTCCATGTTCGAAAGCTGGCACATCATCTGGTCGGGGGAACTTGTCTTTGCGCTTGTCTGGCTGGTCTTCGTTCTGTCCGTTGGGGCGGTCCTGCTCTTGATGCTTCTGATCCGCGAGGGAGCCGTTTCCCAGGTGGCAAGTCTCTTCTACCTGGTTCCGGTGGCGACGGCGGTCGAGAGCTATTTTCTCTTCAACGAAACGCTGACGCTTGTCCAGATCGCAGGCATGGCCCTCATCATTGGCGCTGTCCTTGTCATCAGACAGACGCCGAAGAAGGTCTGATGCGAAACCCCGGTGACCGCAATCAGGCCTCTTTGGCGAGAGCGCTCGCGGCCCTTTCCTTGACACGTGCCTGAAACCGGCGCTGGCGGGAGATCGCCGCGTTGAGTTCACCGCCCAGAATGAAGACCAGCGAACAGATATAGAGAAAAATCAACGCGGTCATGATGCCGGCAAGGCCGCCATAGGTGGACACATAGTTCGCAAAGCTCGCCAGATAGGCCCCGAAGGCGCTGCCCGCGATGATCCACATGACCAGCGTTGCCAGAACGCCCGGCCACAGATCGCTGAATGACCGCTTGCCTGCCGGCAAAAGCCAATGCGTCACGAACAGTCCGATGACCAGCAGCGATCCGGCAAGTGAATAGCGCGCGACATTGATGGAGAGCAGGAAATTCTCGACCTGGGGGGCATAGGCTTCCAGGGTGTCCAGCGCCAGCGGTGCCAGGACAACGAGAAACGTGTAGGCCAACAGGATCGCGGCACCGAGCAGCACTAGCCCGAGCGACTGCAGCCGCAGAAAAAAGATCGAGCGATGCTCCATCTGCCTGTAGGCCCGGTTGAGCGCGGTCCGGAGCGCTTCAACGCCGTTGGAGGCAAACCAGAGCGCCGCGATCGCACCGAAAGTCAGAAGGTCGCCGCGCGGCACGGTCAGGACATTGTGGATTTCACGCACGACAGGTGCCGCGACCGATTCCGGCCAGGCGTCGAAAATCAGGTCGGAGGCCGTATCTGCCGCGCCGGTCATACCGAAAAAGGCGGACAGGGAGGCGATGAAGATCAGCATCGGGAAAATCGCAAGCAGACCGGACAACGCCACATGACTTGCCATCGCGAAGCCGTCATCGCGCGAGAAATGCCCGATCGCATCCTTGAGAACCGAATATACAGCCAAAAAGCCCTGTTGCACGCCCATGACCCGATCTGGCCTTCGTCGCGCCCGACAGTCAAGAGAAGACTGTGAATTCGACCCCCTCCGAAAGAAGAACAAATTCTGGCTCGACAAATGAGTGTGTGCGACGCAACATAGCTTCAACAAAAAGCGCTTCAGCGCAACAAATGAAAACGGAGATCGCCTATGTCCACTGCAGCCCTGACGGCGGCAGAAACGCCAGAGAGCCTTGCCGAACAGACCGCCGCGGTAGTTGTTACCCTCGACCACCTGCTTGATCTTGCAGCGCAGCGTGTACGCACACTCGTGACAGCTGACGGGCGCGTCTCCTCGCGCCTGATGGAGCAGGAACAGCGCGCGACGCATGGCCTGGCATGGCTGGCGACCTACGTGGAATCGCTGCGCCAGCTGGACGCCTACGCCCAGCGCCTGAGCGAGCAGGGCAAATATGGCACACTGGAAGAACGGATCGTCCAGCTCGGATTTGCCGAGTATCTGGCGCAGATTTTCGGTGGAATACCGATGAACCAGGGCGAGTTCGTCCGCCTCTCGGATCTCGGCATCAGCGCCGGTGAAGCAAACGACCACCGCACACCGGGGATCGACGCCTTGATCGAAACCGGCAACACGCCAGCGGTCCGCACTGAAATCGCGGCTCTGATCCGCGACCAGGCCGGTCATTCGACCTTCGGCGACCCCGGTCTCGACGAGACCATGGAGCAGATCCGCAACGAGATGCGGAAATTTGCCGAAGCCACGGTCACCCCGCACGCACACGAATGGCATCTGAAGAACGAGTACATTCCGCTTGAGGTCGTGGAACAGATGTCCGAGCTCGGCGTTTTCGGCCTGACCATTCCGGAAGAATATGGCGGACTTGGCCTCGGCAAGGAGGCCATGTGCGTCGTTTCCGAGGAGCTGTCGCGTGCCTATATCGGTGTCGGCTCCCTGGGCACCCGTTCCGAAATTGCGGCCGAACTGATCCTGTGCGGCGGCACGGAAGAGCAAAAACAGCACTGGCTGCCGAAAATCGCCTCGGGCGAAATCCTGCCGACCGCGGTCTTTACCGAACCGAACACCGGCTCGGATCTGGCATCTCTGAAGACACGCGCAGTCACGGACGGAGACACCTGGAAGATCTCCGGCAACAAGACCTGGATCACCCATCCGGTCCGCGCAGACATCATGACGTTGCTCGCCCGCACCAATCCGGACGAACCCGGTTACAAGGGCCTCTCCATGTTCATCGCGGAAAAGCCGCGCGGCACGGACGCGGAGCCGTTCCCGGCAGAGGGCATGAGCGGCGGCGAGATCGAGGTGCTCGGGTATCGCGGCATGAAGGAATACGAGATCGCGTTCGACGGCTTTGAGGTCGCGGGCGACAATCTTCTCGGCCAGGTCGAAGGCGAAGGCTTCAAGCAGCTGATGCAGACCTTTGAAGGCGCACGCATCCAGACCGCCGCACGGGCGCTCGGCGTTGCCCAGGGCGCACTCGAACTTGGTCTGCGCTATGCCGAAGAGCGTGTCCAGTTCGGCAAGTCTCTGATCCATTTCCCGCGTGTGGCGGACAAATTGGCACTCATGACAGCCGAACTGATGATTGCGCGTCAGCTAACCTATTTCTCGTCCTGGCAGAAGGATTCCGGCAAGCGTTGCGACCTGGAAGCCGGCATGGCCAAGCTGCTCGGGGCACGCGTTGCCTGGGCAGCAGCCGACAACGCCCTCCAGATCCACGGCGGCAACGGATTTGCGCTGGAATACGCGGTCTCGCGGGTCCTGTGCGATGCCCGCATCCTCAACATCTTCGAGGGCGCTGCCGAAATTCAGGCCCAGGTGATTGCCCGCCGCCTGCTCGAGACCCGCGGGAATCAGTAGGTTCGAAACGAAAAAGGGTGGTCAAACCGCCCTTTTCTGCTCCCTGACGCGAAGAGATCAAAAAGCCGGTTGGATATCGCCCCAAAGGGCTTTTGTGTTGAACTCCTGCCAAAATTCCCCACATGTATAGCTGGCAGAAAACGGGAGACCTCACCAATGACGTCCTCATTTTCATTTGAGGATCTTGGGTTCGAACCCGAGTATCTTGGACCGGAAGAAGACCAGAAAACCAACGTTCGGCAGAAACTGCTTGCAACGGCAAAGAAGGCTGCCCGGCAGGTCCCGTTCATGGAAGATGTGGTTGCCGGCTATTATTGCGCGCTGGACCCCGCGACACCGGCCAAGGTGCGCGCCACCCTTCTGGCGGCCCTTGCCTATTTCGTGCTTCCGCTCGACACGATCCCGGATTTCCTGATTGGTGTCGGCTTTGGCGACGATGCCACCGTTCTGATGGCAGCGATCGCGATGATCCGTGGGCATATGCGCGATGATCATTATCACGCAGCCAGGGAAGCCCTCAAGGACGAGGAACTCTAGACGTTTATAGAGCGCAGTGTGACCTCGGGTACGGACCCTAAGGCTCTGATACACCTTGCGGATCGGTGGTTTTTGGCAACCACCAGCATCCGGATGTCCGTCCGGCGATTATCCAGTAGACGAGACCCGCGAAAAAACCCGTTGCAAGAGCGACGACACTGCCTGGCCGAACGCCGCCGGCTTCCGCCTCCGGACCGAGTGTCCAGATCGCGAACGCGATCGCGCCTCCGGCCGCCAGATGAAACACGATCCCCTTGAGGCGCGCGAATTCGGCAATCGCGATCACAACACCTGCCGGCACCATCGCTGCCGCTCCCGTGACACTGGCCGCAACGAGCCCGGTCCCGACCATGGCACCGAACGCCACCGGATTGTCACCGGGATGAGCCGCCTGAAAAAAACCCCAGGCAAGAAACAGACCGCTGGCAACAAGGGCGAGCACGAAACCGACCACGATTTTAAGGAGTTGAAACAGGAATTTTCCGCCGTCCAAGTGTCTTGCCTCCTTTATTTCTTCAATCAAATCCTTACTTGAGGCATTGTCTTGCGAATTACAACAAGCGCAGCGCGCACACCTGCGGGAAGAAACGTGCCTGAGAGGCTACCCGTGAGTCAGCCAAGAGCAGAGAAACCGCCGATTTTGGTTGACTTCCAGCGTGTTTCGCAGGACTCTAGGCATTAGCGCTAGGACATATGCAGCAGAAACCTTGGTACATGGGTCCCGAGGTTTTTTGTGCATGAAAAAGAGCCATGACCTGGCGCTCAGTTGAAACGTTAGAGGAGTTAGCGACCATTCGCCGTCCGTTCCGCGCCCCGCCTCCTACAAAGGAAGGCCCGCGCACAAACCAAGAAATTCGCGTTCGCGAAGTCCAGTTGATTGATCATGAAGGCGCCAACCGTGGCGTGATACCGACCGAAGAAGCGATGGATATCGCGCTTGATGCAGGTCTGGATCTCGTTGAAATTCAGCCGAACGCAAATCCTCCCGTCTGCAAGATCCTGGATTATGGCCGGTACAAGTACCAGGCCCAGAAGAAGGCTGCGGAGGCCCGCAAGAAGCAGAAGACCGTCGAGATCAAGGAGATCAAGATGCGTCCGAACATCGACACGCACGATTACGACGTGAAGATGAAAAACATGCTGCGCTTCTTCAACGACGGCGACAAGGTGAAGGTAACGCTCCGGTTCCGTGGCCGTGAAATGGCGCACCAGGATCTTGGCATGAACCTTTTGAACAAGGTCCGCGAAGAAACCTCCGAGATTGCGAAGGTCGAGTCCGCTCCCAAGCTGGAAGGCCGCCAGATGGTCATGGTGCTGGCACCGATCAAGTAGCGGACACACCATTCCGGAATTGAAAAGCCCCGCAAATTGCGGGGTTTTTTGCATCGATCGATTGTATTGGGCAGACCACGCTGCCAGCATCACCTGCTGCAAGTGGATTTATGCCACATCAACCCACTCGCCGCGCTCTGCCGAGGCGAAGATGGCGTCGATGATCTTCATGTTCTGTACCGCATCCGCAACACCATAGGTGAGCACCTTTTCACCCTGGATCGCGCGGCCGAACACATCGGCAAGTTCGGCATACTGGTCGCAGGGCGCAATGGTTTCAGGCGCGAGCGCGCCGTCCCCCAGTTCGGACCCGTCATCCAGCCGCAATTCCACCGCCTCACCTTGCGGTGCATTGAAAGGGATCAGAATCTCAAGACGCTTCTTCGATCCGACCAGTTGCAGCCGCTGGAACGGGGTCAGCTGGGTCGACACGGTGAAGGTCAGCTGTCGGCCGGCGCCGAAATCCATCATCGCGCTGGTGATCCGGTCGGTCCCGAAATCCGGATCACGGTCGATCAGGGAGACCACGCGCTCCGGCTCGGCGTCGAAGAAATACCGTCCGGCAAGCATTGTGTAACAGCCGATATCCATGAGCGCTCCGCCGCCCATGTCCGCCCTGTTGCGGATATTGCCGGGGTCGGCATTGAAGAAACTGAAGAAGCCCTGGATGGCATGCAGTTCGCCGAGCTCGCCTGAGCGGACGATATCCCGCGCCCTGATCCACTGCGGATGCGCCCGGACCATGAAGCCTTCGGCCACCAGCCTGTCTTTCGGCAGATCCAGAAGGGTGGCCGCTTCATCCGCGCTCAACGCGATCGGCTTTTCGCACAGAACGTGCTTCCCGGCCTCAACCGCCTGAGCCGTGACCGGAACATGCATGTGATTGGGAAGCGGATTGTAGATTGCGTCGATATCCGGATCGGCAAAGAGTTCTTCGTAGGAACCGTAGGCCTTTTCGATGCCGAGATCAGTGGCCACCTTTTGCGCGCGCGCAAGATCACGCGATGCGATCGCCGCGGCAACTCCCGTCCGGGACGCGTTGATGCCCGGGATAACCTTCTCCCTGCCGATTTTTGCTGTCGAGATGATTCCCCAGCGGACCCTGTTGCCGTCCATTTTGTTGTTCTCCGAATAAAGAGGTGCAATCACCAGTTGGCACCAAAAAATCCCGGCCTGCAAGGCCGGGACAAGTGCCAGAGTAACGTTGCGTCCGGATCTGCGCTAGAATTTCTCGGGAACGTAAAGATGCTCCGGCAGGACCTTGCGCTCATAGTCCGGATTGGATCGGCGCTCCGGCAGGCTGACCGGGTCGTGGGGAACCTCCTCGTAAGGCAGTTGGGACAGGAGGTGGCTGATACAGTTCAGCCGCGCCTGCTTCTTGTCGTTGCCTTCAACGATGAACCACGGGGCCTCCGGAATGTTCGTGCGCTCGAACGTCTCTTCCTTCGCCTTGGTATAATCTTCCCAGCGCACGCGGGATTCCAGATCCATGGGAGACAGCTTCCATTGCTTGAGCGGGTCATGAATGCGCATCAGGAAGCGCAGCTGCTGTTCCTCGTCCGTGATGGAAAACCAGTATTTGATCAGCCTGATGCCCGAGCGGACGATCATGCGCTCGAACTCGGGAACGTCGTTGAAGAACTGCTCGACCTGATCTTCGCTGGCAAATCCCATCACCCGCTCGACACCGGACCTGTTGTACCAGGAACGGTCGAACATGACGATTTCACCAGCCGCCGGCAGATGCGGAACATAACGCTGGAAGTACCACTGCGATTTCTCGCGCTCGGTCGGCGCCGGCAGGGCGACCACCCGGGCAACCCGTGGATTAAGACGCTGGGTGATGCGTTTGATGACACCACCCTTGCCGGCGGCATCGCGGCCTTCGAACACGACGACAATTTTCTCACCGCTATGCTGTACCCAGTCCTGGAGCTTGACCAGTTCCGCCTGCAGCCTGAGAAGTTCGTGAAAATATGTGTTCCGGTCGATTGTCGATTTGTGCCTCTTGTCGGAAATGAACTGAAGATCCCTGGCGATCAGATTGTCGTCGATCTCCATTTCCAGTTCTTCATCGAGGGAATCCGCCCATTCGGCCTCAACCCAGCTCTTTGCACTTTCGTCACTCATCTACCGGTCCTTTGAAACTTCCCGATCATCGAAACTCATCAAGAGTGTGAACAGCCTAAGCATGTAAGTTTTTTGACAGTCTGACCAGTTCGGCCGCGATAAGTCTCTGACCTGCATCAACAGTCACATTCTTTGCTTGTAAATGAATGAACGTTCATTTATTGAATGGGCACGGAGGATGCGATGGCAACACATGCCGCCAAGACAGCAAGTCGGCCAAAAGGCCTGGAAACGGCAAAGCGCGTGCGCAAGGCTGCGCTGAAACGGTTCGCCAATGCCGGGTATGCCGCTGTTTCAATGCGGGAGATCGCGGCCGATGTCGGCGTTCGGCCCGGCGCGCTCTACAACCATTTTCCGACCAAGCAGGACATCCTGAAGGACCTGATGCTGAGCCACATGTCCGAACTGCTGGCCGCGTGGGAGACAGCGGACTTTCCGGACACCATGGACCCGCTGGAGCGCTTCGTCCGCTTTCATATCGGCTATCACCTGGAACGTGCCGACGAAGTTTTCATCTCCTATATGGAGCTTCGCAATCTGGAACCGGACAACTTCAAGGTCATTGAGCGCGAGCGCCGCCGTTACGAGGCCATCCTGACATCGATCCTCGAGGAAGGGGCCGCTGCGGGCCGCTACAGGGCGGACGATGCAAGGGTCGCCACCCGGGCGATCATCGCCATGCTGACCGGCATTCCGACCTGGTACCGGGAAGGCGGCCGGATCGGCAAGGGTGAGCTTGAGGACCTCTATCTCACCATGGTGCGCAAAGCCGTTTCTCCCGAAAGAACAGACCGCCAAACGGAGGCCGGATGACATGAGCATCCTCAAATCGAGCCTGTCACCGAAAAGCAGTGACTTCGAAGCCAACAGGTCCGCGCACGAGGCGGCCATGGAAACCGTCAGGACAGCGGCAAGAACAGCCCTTGACGGAGGCGGCGAAAACGCGCGCCAACGTCACATATCCAGGGGCAAGATCCTGCCGCGGGAACGTGTGTCGCGCTTGCTCGATCCCGGCTCGCCGTTTCTGGAAGTCGGCATGCTGGCAGCGCACGAGATGTATGATGGTGCGGCCCCGTCAGCCGGAATGATCGCGGGCATTGGCCGGGTCGAAGGCCAGGAAGTGATGATCCTGGCCAACGATGCGACCGTGAAGGGTGGCACCTACTACCCGATGTCGGTCAAGAAGCACCTCCGCGCTCAGGAGATCGCGGCGGAAAACAATCTTCCCTGTATCTATCTCGTCGATTCAGGGGGGGCCAACCTTCCGAACCAGGACGAGGTCTTCCCGGACCGGGACCATTTTGGCCGCATCTTTTACAATCAGGCCAACATGTCCGCCAAGGGCATCGCCCAGATCGCGGTCGTGATGGGAAGCTGCACAGCCGGTGGCGCTTATGTGCCTGCCATGTCCGACGAGACCATTATCGTCAAGAACCAGGGCACCATCTTCCTTGCCGGCCCGCCGCTGGTGAAGGCGGCAACGGGCGAGGAAGTCACGGCAGAAGATCTCGGCGGCGGCGATGTGCACACGCGGCTCTCAGGTGTTGCCGACCATCTGGCGCGTGACGACGCCCATGCACTTGCGCTTGCCCGCCGTGCCGTTGCCAGCCTGAACCGGAGCAAGTCGGATCAGCTTGCGCTGCAGACGCCCGAGGACCCGCTCTACGACCCGGAAGAAATCCTGGGCGTGGTTCCCGCCGATCTGAAAACACCCTACGACATTCGCGAAGTGATCGCGCGCGTGGTCGACGGATCGCGCTTTGACGAATTCAAGGCGCGCTACGGCACCACGCTTGTGTGCGGCTTTGCGCATATCCACGGCATGCCGGTCGGCATCGTCGCCAACAACGGCGTGCTCTTTTCCGAAAGCGCAGTCAAGGGTGCGCATTTTGTCGAGCTTTGCTCCCAGCGCAAGGTACCGCTGGTGTTCCTCCAGAACATTACCGGTTTCATGGTTGGGCAGAAATATGAAAGCGGAGGCATTGCTAAGGACGGTGCCAAGCTGGTCACGGCGGTCGCAACCACCTCGGTTCCCAAGATCACAATGCTTGTCGGCGGCTCGTTCGGAGCGGGCAACTACGGCATGTGCGGCCGGGCCTATTCGCCCCGTTTCATGTGGACGTGGCCGAACTCTCGCATCTCGGTCATGGGCGGCGAGCAGGCCGCCGGAGTTCTGGCGACCGTCCGCCGCGACGGTATAGAGCGCAAGGGCGGAAGCTGGTCGGCGGAAGAAGAGCACACCTTCAAACAGCCGATCATCGACCAGTTCGAAGAACAGGGACATCCGCTTTATGCAACCGCCCGTTTGTGGGACGACGGCATCGTCGATCCGCGCAAGACCCGCGACATACTGGGGCTCTCCCTGTCGGCCGCGCTCAACGCGCCGATCGACGATACCCGCTTCGGTCTCTTCAGGATGTGATGCCATGTCGGCGAGACTCTTTT
>Ga0207422_1002256_pt1 | contig 27314 bp, 28 predicted proteins | sample MarCyaLeptolynsp_FD_187757 | JGI IMG/M metagenome (GOLD analysis project Ga0207422, IMG submission 187757) | Marine cyanobacterial communities from Panama - species 1 Leptolyngbya sp. (SPAdes) | ecosystem: Environmental > Aquatic > Marine > Unclassified | place: Panama: Panama City | collected... | reverse complement strand
GTGAATCCGTGTTGAGCCGTTTGAACGCGCTGCTGCCGAAACGCTTCCGTAACACCGACATTCCGATCCCGGTCGTCCGGCTCGCCGGGACGATTTCGGCCGCGTCCGGTTTCCGGCCCAATCTCAACCTTGCCGGTGTCGCGCAGGCGCTTGAAAAGGCGTTCAAGATCAAGGATGCGCCGGCCGTGGCGCTGCTGGTCAATTCGCCGGGCGGCGCGCCGGTCCAGTCGCGGCTGATCTACGAGCGGATCCGTTCGCTTGCGGCGGAAAAAGACAAGCAGGTCCTGGTCTTCGTGGAAGATGTCGCGGCGTCCGGCGGCTACATGATTGCGCTGGCCGGCGACGAAATCTTCGCCGACGCCACATCCGTCGTCGGTTCGATCGGGGTGGTTGCCGCCGGTTTCGGGTTCGTGGATCTGATTGAAAAGATCGGGGTCGAACGCCGGGTCTACACCGCCGGCGAAAACAAGGTCATTCTCGATCCGTTCCAGCCGAAAAAGCAGGAGGATGTCGACCATCTGACCACGCTGCAGGAGGACATTCACGAGGTCTTCATCGACATGGTGAAGGAACGGCGCGGCGATCTGCTGCGTGAAGACAGCGAGATCTTTTCCGGCCTGTTCTGGACCGGCAGCAAGGCGCGCGATCTCGGTCTGGTCGACGGGCTCGGGGATCTGCGATCGATCCTGAAAGCCAAATTCGGCGAGGATGCGAAACCGAAACTGATCGCCAGCGAGCGTGGGTTTCCGTTCCGAAAAGGGGCGATCGGCGTCGACCGGCCTTATATTTCGGCCTCCGACATCCTATCTTCTCTGGAGGATCGTGCGTCCTGGGCGCGTTACGGTCTGTAGAGCTTTTCCAGGGTGCACCGGCTGGTCCGACCGGGTGAGAAAAGCGTTGAACGGATTGAAACCGCAGGGAGCGTTCGCGACGGCATGCCTCAGATCCTCGGAATAGCCATACTCGGCGTGGCGCTTTACGGTGCCTATCGCGTGGTCAAACGGGAAATGAACCGGGTCGGCGCCGAGCTGGACAATCAGCCGGTCAAGAAAAACGATCGCGAAGCGGTGCCGAACCTCGTCAAGGATCCGGAGACCGGGGTCTATCATCCCGAAGACCGGACCTGACGCGATCCGCACGCAAGACCTTCTTGACCTTCGGATTGCAGCCGCTTAAGCCTCGGTCCTGTTTTCGACCTGCCAGGACCGTATCATGGCTGCATCCGCACCTCCGTCCCATCTCGATCCGACCCGCTCATTCCAGGGGCTGATCCTGACATTGCAAACCTTCTGGGCAGAGCAGGGCTGTGTGATTCTGCAACCCTACGACATGGAGGTCGGCGCGGGCACGTTTCATCCCGGCACCACCCTGCGCTCGCTCGGTCCGAAACCTTGGAAGGCGGCCTATGCCCAGCCGTCGCGCCGTCCGACCGACGGCCGTTACGGGGAAAATCCGAACCGCCTGCAGCACTATTACCAGTTTCAGGTGATCATAAAGCCATCGCCGCCGGACCTGCAGGACCTCTATCTGAAATCGCTCTATGCCATCGGAATCGATCCGCTTGAACATGATATCCGGTTCGTCGAGGACGATTGGGAAAGCCCGACGCTCGGCGCCTGGGGGCTGGGCTGGGAAGTCTGGTGCGACGGGATGGAAGTCTCGCAATTCACCTATTTCCAGCAGGTCGCCGGATTTGAATGTTCGCCGGTCTCAGGCGAACTGACCTACGGTCTGGAGCGCCTGGCGACCTATGTTCAGGGCGTCGATTCGATCTACGACCTCAATTACAATGGCGGCGAGGGTGACGAACGGATCAGTTATGGCGATGTGTTCCTGCAGTCGGAGCAGGAATATTCCCGCTACAATTTCGAACATGCCGACACGGACATGCTGTTCCAGCACTTCAAGGATGCCGAAGCCGAGTGCCGGTCGCTGATCGAAAAGGGTGATACGGCGTCAGGAGAGCCGGGTGACAATGTGGATCGCCATCTGATGGCTTTGCCGGCCTATGACCAGTGCATCAAGGCGAGCCACGTTTTCAATCTTCTGGATGCCCGCGGCGTCATTTCGGTCACCGAACGCCAATCCTACATCCTGCGGGTGCGCGACCTGTCCAAGGCCTGCGGTGCGGCGTGGCTCAGGACCGAGGGGGGCGGGGTCTGAGGCCACCATTGACGGAGGGTCTGGCGCCAAGTCATGGGTCCCGGCTCGCAGGCCGGGACGGCAGGTTGGGCAGCACTGTTCGCCCAACCGACTGAGAGGGCGCACTCCTTGTTTGGAGATTCTGCTCGCGCACCAACCCCACCCACGTCATCGCCGTGCCTGTCGCGGCGACCCACCAGGCCGCCTCCTCCGGGACCGCGATTGGCCGCGTCGGGGTGGGTTCCCGCATGCGCGGGAATGACCTGTCGGGGGGATGGTTGCGCCCGGGAAGGGAAGGCGGTGCGTTTGCCATGTCACATCGCCATTCCCGGATTCAAAACCCGGCGAGCGGAAATGATCGCTAAGGGAAAACTGAAAAAAGCCGCCATAATCGCTGTCGCGAGAAAACTCATCGTCATCGCCAATGCTCTGCTTCGAAGGAATATGACCTGGGACAAGGATTTAGGATCGGTTGACAATTGACAAAGTCACCGGCTCGCAGGCCGGGACGGCAACCGGGAGAGCCGGCGGAGCCAGTGACCGGTCTGAAGGATATTGTCCTTTGTCCGGATGCACAGCCCACAATCCACTCTGCCTCGCCGGACATGATCCGGCGTCTACCGGTCGAAGCGTTTCTCCGACCCGTCAGTCTTCATCCGTCAGGTCATATACCTCCTCGACCACATAAGGCCCGCCACCGGTCGAGGAGCGGGCGGAAAACAGCACGAATTCGGCCACCGGAAAGGTCACAGGTCCGAAATCGCCGCGCATGGCAAGCCAACTGGCCACGTCGCCCGGGCTTGAGCCGCGTGTGCGCCCGAGGGTGACGTGCGGGGTATATTTGCGGCCGCCGGGTTCCAGCCCCGCTCTTTGCAGAACCCGTTCGTGTTCGGCCTGCAGGTCGAGCAGGGGCCGGTCCGGAGCGACCCGGGCCCATACGCAATGCGGCTTCTTGTTTCCGAACGCGCCGAGGCCCTCGATCCGGATTTCAAAACCGGGACGCCGGACGCGCGCCAGCGCCTCGACGACATCGTCGGCGACAGGTCCTTCGATATCGCCGATGAACCGCAAAGTGATGTGGAAATTCTCTTCGTCGACCCAGCGGGCGCCGCGCAGTCCGCCCTTCAGAAGCGACAGGCGCAGGGCGAGGTCGGACGGAATCTTCAACCCTGTAAACAATCTCGGCATGTTCTGATTCGCGATACGATTGTCGGGTGCCCGGTCCGTTGTCAGGAGTCCGGGCCGTCGTCAGGTGTCCGGTTTGCCGGCGCGGCGATTGCGAAAGGCCTGGTTTTGCTGCTCGGCCCGGTCGAGGGCATCGGCGACGGGTGCGACTTCCCTGGCGAACGTGCCGACGCGTTCCGCCAGACTGTGCTGTAACCTGCGGGCGATTGCGGGAAATTCCTCAAGCATGCGCCGGAACAGGGCCTTGCGTATCTGCAACAGTTCGGACCGTTCCAGGGCAACCGCCCGGACCGTGCGGCGTGTGTCGATCAGAAGCGCCATTTCACCGATCAGCGCACCGGGCTCGGCGATATCGTCCGGCGGACCGTCGGTATCGTCGCCGTTGTAGAGACCGATGGACCCGGATTTCACCAGAAATCCGGAATCGGCAAAGTCGCCCTGGCGAAACAATGTCTCGCCTTCACGCGTTATCCGAAAATCCGCCCCGAATGCCAGCAGTCGCAACTGGTCAGGCGACAGCTCCGACAAGAGGGGCAGATTTTTCAGGAATTCGATGTCCCGCTCAAGACTCATTCATGCACTCGGTTTCAACACGAACCGTCGTCAACCGGGTATGTGTTGACCAGACGACGTGCGCGACAACTGGATCAAGGCCGGTTGTGCTTTTCCGAATGCACCGGACCGGCCTCAGGGAACAAGCTTATAGCCTCCGGATTCGGTTACGAGAAGCTCTGCATTTGACGGATCGCGCTCTATTTTTTGCCGCAGCCGGTAAATGTGGGTCTCAAGCGTGTGCGTGGTCACGCCGGAATTGTACCCCCAGACTTCGTGCAAGAGCACATCGCGGGTGACGGATTTGTCGCCGGCGCGGTAGAGAAACTTCAAAATCGCGGTTTCCTTTTCGGTCAGCCGGATCTTGCCGCCCGATTCCTCCGTCAGCATCTTGCTGGAGGGGCGGAACGTGTACTGGCCGATCGCGAACGTGGCATCTTCGCTCTGCTCGTGTTGGCGCAGATGCGCCCGGATGCGGGCCAGAAGCACGGCAAACTTGAACGGTTTGACCATATAGTCGTTGGCGCCGGCTTCCAGACCGAGGATCGTATCGGAATCGGTATCGTGGCCGGTCAGCATGATGATCGGGGCCTTGAAGCCGCCCTTGCGCAACAGTTTGACCGCTTCGCGACCATCCATGTCCGGCAGGCCGACATCCATGACCAGAAGGTCGATGAGCTCCGCCCGGGCGAGCTGAATGCCCCGCGCCGCGCTGTCGCCTTCGATGGTTTCGAATTCTTCATAAAGGGAAAGCTGCTCGATAAGCGCTTCGCGAAGGTCATTGTCGTCATCGACGATAAGAATTTTTCTGGCTGTCATGCCGTATGTCTCCACTTGACGGGATTTTCATACCAGAGGCAACGAATGCCTTCCTCCGGTATTCAACCGCATTGTTAACGCAGCTTTTTTTGATCGCGCGCCTCGCACAGATGGTGATAAATTTGTGAACTTAAACGGGTCACAAAGGTCTTTCGTCGAACATATAGAACACAATTCGATCACGTCCCGGTGATTTTGTCACAAGTTTCAACCGGTTTTGTGCTCAAATTATGGGGAAATCCTGATGCTTGCCGGAAAAACTCTGACTTGCCTTTGGGTCATGCCATGCATTCGCGACAATAAGCAGGGATGGATCCGGGCCGGTTCGAACCTTTATCCTTGCGCGCTTGGCCGCGGCGGTCCACGCAGGCGCAAGCGCGAAGGCGACGGCGCCACCCCGATTGCCGACATGGCGGTGCTTGGCGGCTTCTATCGGGCCGATCGGATGCTGCGCCCTGAAAGCGGCCTCGCCCTTGCGCCGATCCGTGCGCGGGACGGGTGGTGCGACGATCCGGATGACGGCCGGTACAACCGTCCGATCCAACTGCCGACAGCGGCCGGCCATGAAACCATGATGCGGTCCGACCCTCTCTATGACGTTGTGCTGGTTCTGGACTGGAACATAACAAGCCGCGTGCGCGGCGCCGGCAGCGCCATTTTCCTGCACGTGGCGCACGAGGACTTCCGGCCGACCGAAGGCTGTGTGGCCGTCAGCCCTGGGACAATGCGCAAATTGCTGCCGCTGTTGCGTCCGGGTACGCTGGTCAGACTAAAGGATTTCTAACGCATGTCGCGTTTGATCTGCCTCAGATCAAACGAAAACGATTTGCGCATCAAAAGATCTTCAGCTTGTTGCGTGAATCCGATTTCACGCGACACGCTGAATGTGCCGCCGGAAGCCGATGCGAATCATCGGCATATCTGCCATGCATAATTGACATAGCTGGCCAGCCGTCGACCGGTCCATAGTGCGCCTACAGGGAGCGAAACAACAAACATGCATGGCAGGGCCGACGAGGCGACGACCCCGATCACAAAACAGGACGATCCAAATTCCGCCGGGAATGACGGCGGAGCGGGCAAACCCGCGCGCAGCGGCACAGTAACCGGCATCCTGTGGATGATCGTCACCGGATTCCTGTTCGTGATCGTCACCTGTATCGTGCGCTATCTCGGGTCCGACATGCCGGCGATCGAAGCGGCCTTCATTCGTTATGCCATCGGTCTTGCGATGGTCTCCCCCGGCCTGATCGTCTATTTCCGCCGCCGCCCGCCGCTTGCCAAGACCGGTCTGTTTGCCGTTCGCGGGTTTATCCACGGCATTGGCGTCATGCTGTGGTTCTATGCCATGGCGCGCATTCCCATCGCCGAGGTGACGGCCATCGGCTACACCGCGCCCATCTTCGTGACCATCGGCGCGGCGATCTTTTTTTCCGAGAAGCTGCATCTGCGCCGCATCGTCGCAATCCTGATCGGTCTCTGCGGCACGCTGATCATCCTGCGGCCCGGCTTCAACGAGGTGAATATCGGCCAGCTGGCGCAATTGCTCGCGGCGCCGCTGTTCGCGGCCTCGTTTCTGATCACCAAGAAGCTGACCCAGAGCGAAAGTCCGGGCACCATCGTCGCGCTTTTGTCCCTGTTCTGCACGATCACGCTGTTGCCGGGCGCCATTCTGCAGTGGCGCAACCCGACGCTGGAGGAAGTGTTCTGGCTCGGGATGACAGCGCTCGCGGCAACCGCCGGGCACTATACCCTGACCAAGGCGCTCGCCTCGGCGCCGATTACTGTGACCCAGCCGATCACGTTCCTGCAGCTTGTCTGGGCTTCCATTCTCGGTATGGTGCTGTTCGGCGAGGCGCTCGATCCCTATGTGTTTGCCGGCGGCGGTGTGATCATTGCCGCCGCGACCTACATTTCCCACCGCGAAGCGGTGGCCGCGCGGCGCAAGATGACGCCGCCTGCGCCGGCGGTAAAGGGGTGAATGCGCGGGGTCATTGGAAATGACACGCTCAAGGTTCAGGCAAACAGGCCGGCATGCTCCTCGCGCAGCACGTTCTTTTGAACCTTGCCCATCGTGTTGCGCGGCAATTCCTCGACGAAGAACACTTTTTTCGGCTGCTTGAAGCGGGCGAGCTGGCTGGCGAGCGGCGTGAGAACCGCCGCCTCGTCCAGATCCTTGCCCGCATCGCGGACAACGATTGCAACGACACCTTCGCCGAAATCCGGGTGCGGAACGCCGATGACGGCGGATTCCGACACGCCTTCAATCTCGTCGATGGCCTGCTCCACTTCCTTTGGATAGATGTTGTAGCCGCCCGATATGATCAGATCCTTGCCGCGTCCGACAATGTGCACATAGCGCTCCTTGTCGATGCGGCCGAGATCGCCGGTGATGAAAAAACCGTCGGCACGGAATTCGGCCTCGGTCTTTTCCGGCATACGCCAATAGCCCTGAAAGACATTGGGTCCCTTGACCTCGATCACGCCGATTTCGCCCTTGGCGACCTCTTCACCGCTGTCTGCCGCGACGATCCTCAGGTCGACATCGGGCAGCGGAAACCCGACGGTGCCCGCCCTGCGCTCTCCGTCATAGGGATTTGAGGTGTTCATATTGGTTTCCGTCATCCCGTAGCGTTCGAGAATCCGGTGGCCGGTGCGTTCCTCGAAGGCAAAGTGGGTGTCGGCAAGCAGCGGCGCGCTGCCGGAGATGAACAGGCGCATGTGCGCGACCAGGCCCCCGGTGAAATCGGAACTGGCGAGAAGCCTGGTGTAGAAGGTCGGCACCCCCATCATGCAGGTCGCCCGCGGCAGGGCGGCGAGCACCGGTTCCAGCTTGAAACCGGGCAGAAAGATCATCGAACCGCCGACGGCGGCGAGAATGTTGGTGGCGACGAACAGACCGTGGGTGTGGAAGATCGGCAAAGCGTGCAGAAGCACGTCATCGGCGGTGAACCGCCAGACATCGACCAGTGTCAGCGCGTTCGATAACAGGTTTTCATGGCTGAGCATCGCGCCTTTCGAGCGGCCTGTCGTGCCCGACGTGTAGAGGATCGCGGCGAGATCGCCGGCGGCTCTCGGAATGGTCTGGAACGATGCGGCTTCAGCGTCCGCTGCCTGCATCAAGGTTCCGGCGCCCGCGCCGTCGAGCGTCAGCAGGACGGCATCATTCGTGCTCGCGATTGCCGCCAGCTCGCGCTCGGCAGCGGGATCGCAGACGACAAGGCGCGGTTCGGCGTCGCCGACAAAATAGGCGATTTCGGCCGGCGTATAGGCGGTGTTCAACGGCAGGAACACTGCGCCGGCGCGCACGCAGGCCGCATAGAGCGCGAGCGCCTCGGGCGATTTCTGGATCTGGACGGCGACCCGGTCTCCCGGCACCACACCCGACGCCACCAGCGCATTGGCAATCTGTCCCGACCGGGCAAAGAAATCCGCATAGGTCACAACCCCGTCGTCCGGCAGATGCAGAAAGGGGCGCGGATCGTCGGCCTTGGTCGTGAACAGGGTGTCGAACAGGAGGTTGGAAGGGGTCATGGAATGGTCAGGCCGTTTCTGGTTCGTCCGCAGGCGACGCCATCGTGCGCACGCGCCTGGAGGCGACGATGGTGCGGTCGGTGGCGTAGGCTTCGTGATTGAGTTCTATCTTGTCGAGATCATAAAGGTAATTGACCATGATGCCGGCCGACTGGGCAAAGCCTTTTGCTGACACATCGCCGCGCCAGTTTATCTGGTGCAGCTGGGCGCCGTTGCCGAGATGGAAGCGGGCGACGGGATCGACCGGCTGGTCGTCGCCGCGTTTGGCATGCAGGAAATAATGCGCGGCGGCGCCGAGCAGCGGCTTTTTCTCCGCTTCGACGGCCGCTTCGTCCGTGCTCCATTCCGGTGGGGAAATCCGCTGGGTCAGGCCGGCGAGGCTGCTTTCCGGCGCTTCGGCGCTGCGCGTCCTGAGATAGTCCATAAAGCCCGGCACCGGCGAAAGGGTGACGAAGGTCTTGATTGACGGCGCTTCGCGTTTCAGGTCTTCGGCAACCTGCTTGATCAGGAAGGAGCCGAAGGAAACGCCGCGCAGGCCGTTCTGGCAATTGGAGATCGAATAGAAGACGGCGGTCGAGGCCTTCTCGATCTGCAGGACCTCGCGCTCTTCGGTCAGGAGATCCTGAATGGAACCGGGAATCTCGGTTGTCAGCGCCACCTCGACGAAGACCAGCGGCTCGTCGGGCATGGAGGGATGGAAAAACGCGAAACAGCGCCGGTCCGCCGGGCGCAGGCGACGGCGCAGTTCGTTCCAGTCGCCGATTTCGTGCACGGCTTCATAGTCGATGATTTTTTCCAGGATGTGGGCCGGCGTCTGCCAGTCGATCGGCTGCAGAACCAGAAAGCCCCGGTTGAACCAGGACGAGAACATGTGCACGAAGTCCGCGTCGAGGGCCTTGAGATGCGGATGCGCGCGCAGGAATTTCAACAGGCACTGGCGGATCTGCACCAGGGCCGCCGTGCCGCCCGGGGCGAGGTTCAGCCGGCGCAGCAATTCCTGGCGCGGCGGTTCGGCCGCGGCGATCAGGGCGGAAAGGTTCTCCGCTGACCGCTCCCCCGCATAAGCGGTGGCGGCGGCAAGGGCGGCTTCCGGGTCGGGATCGTACTGTTCGGCGAGGTTTTCGAAAAATGCCAGCTGTCCGTCGTCGTCCAGGCTCGAAAACGCTTCCAGCGCCTGGGCGGCGAGCGCCGTTCCCGAGGCCTCGCCTCGGGTCGACATCAGGGCGGAACAGATGTCTTCGATCTTCTTCGGGCCGGATCCGAGAATATTTTCAGGCAGCCACGACCGGTTGGTGACGATCGAGGACAGCAGATCCTGCAGAAGAGATGTGCGGCTCACAGCGCGGGTCCCATGAACAGTTCAGGAAGCCAGAGGGCGATACCGGGAAAGATGCACAAAAGAACGATTCCGGCAACCATGCAGAAGACATAGGGCAATGAGCCGCGCAGGATCTGGCCGAGGGTAATGTCCGGTGCAATGCCGTTGATGACGTAGAGATTGAGGCCGACCGGCGGCGTGATCAGGCCGATTTCCATGTTGATCGTCAGGACAACCGCGAACCAGTAGGGATCGAAGCCGGCCTGGATGATGATCGGCAAAAGGATCGGCGCCGTCATGAGAATGACCGCGACCGGCGGCAGAAAGAATCCGGCGACCAGCAGGAACACGTTGATGATCGCCATCAGGATCCACTGGTTGACTGCAAGCGAGGCGATCCATTCGGCAATCGACTGGGTCACGAACATGACCGACAAGGTGTAGGAGAACAGTTCGGAAGCGCCGATGATCATCATGATCATCACGCTTTCCTTCAACGTGTCGCGGAAGATCTGCGACATCTGCGATACCCGCCACATGCGGTAGATGATCATCACCAGCACGATGCAGAACAGGGCACCGACGCCGGCGGCTTCCGACGGCGTGGCGACCCCGCCGTAGAGCACGTAGAGAATGCCGACAATGATCAGCAGGAACGGCACCACCCGCGGCAGCGCCTCGAAGCGCTCGGCCATGGAAAAGCGCTTGCCGAGCGCCTCCAGGCCGATGCCCTGGCGATGGCAGGAATAGATGGTCCAGACCATGAACAGTCCGGTGAGCATGAGCCCCGGCAAGATGCCGGCAAGAAACAGCCGGCCGATCGAGGTCTCCGTTGCAATGCCGTAGACGATCATGGTGATCGAAGGGGGAATCAGAATGCCCAGGGTTCCGCCGGCGGCGATCGACCCGGCGGCGATCTCCTTGGGGTAACCCCGCTTGGTCATTTCCGGAATGCCCATCTTGCCGATCGCGGCGCAGGTGGCCGGCGACGACCCCGACAGGGCGGCGAAGACGGAACAGGCGCCGAGATTGGACAGGACGAGGCCGCCGGGAACCCGGTTGAGCCAGCGGTCGAGGGCTTCATAGAGATCCTTGCCGGCGTTCGACGATGCGACGGCGGAGCCCATCAGGATGAACATGGGGATCGACACCAGCCCGAAGGAGGCCAGACCGCCGAAGAAGGTTTCTCCGAGGATCGACAGGCTGTCCCAGCCGTCGACGATGACCAGGGCGGCAATCGAAATGAAGCCGAGGGCGAAGGCGATCGGCGTGCCGATCGACAACAGGACGAGCAGTCCGGCAAGCACGAACAATCCGGCGAGAAGCGGGCTCATGAGCGGGCCTCCACCGCTTTGATGATTTCGGCGATATATTGCAGCACCATGATCCCGACCCCCACCGGCAGCGGCAGCAGCGGGATCCAGAGCGGCAGCGCCCAGACCGTATCCGTGGTCCAGTTGCCGGCCCAGGCCTCATGGAAATGCTCCCAGCCGGACCAGGCCAGGAGGGCGCAGAACAGGATACCGATCAGGTCGGCGATGCGTCGCATGTAGAAGGCGAGGCCGGACCGGCCCTGTCCGACGAGGATGTCGACATTGACGTGGCCCTTGTGCAGGAGCACGTAGGGGGAGCCGAGAAAGGTCGCCGCCACCAGCGCATAGATGACGAACTCGGTCTGCCAGACGGTCGATGCGCTCAGCACGTAGCGCACGAACACCATTTGCGAGACGACCAGAACCGAGGCCATGATCAGGGCGATCGCCACCGCCCCACAGGCCTGCGAAAGCCTGTCGATTGAACGAACGAACATTGAAGGCTCCTGTTGAATTGTCCTGCCCGTTGGAGCGTATCAGCGGTTCATCGGGTTCGCGCCACGCACCTGCGATGCAAAATCCTGAAATGATGTTGCACACCAAAATCGAGCGAGCCGGTGAATCCCACACCCTCGTCCTGAGGTGCCCGGTTTACCGGGCCTCGAAGGACGTCCAGTGCACGTCACCCGTCCTTCGAGGCTCCGTTACACTCCGCACCTCGAGATGAGGTCGGCGTATAACGGTCTATGTCGTTGCGCCAGGCTATTCTACCGCCAGCGCCTTGTTGATCAGCTCTTCGCCACCGGGAACCTTTTCCGCGAAATTGGCGTAGGAGGTCTGCTTGGCGATCGCCAGCCAGGCCTGGTAATCCTCGGCCGACATTTCGGCGATTTCCACGTTGGCCTTCTTGTAGGCATCGACCAGTTTGGCATCCAGTCCCTTGGCTTCGCCGACGAAATAGTCCTGCGCAACCTTGCCGGCCGCTTTCAGGGCGCCCTGCTGGGCTTCGTTCAGCTTGTTCCAGCTCTTTTTCGACATCAGGATCGGCTCGTACATCATCCACAGGGCGTTGGCGCCGGGCGCGGTCAGGCACTTGACCTGTTCGTAGATGCGGTAGGAGACGAAAGAGCCGGACGAGGTGTTGGCGGCATCGAGCACGCCGGTCTGCAGCGCCGTATAGATCTCCGACGACGGCATGGAGGCGATCGAGGCGCCTGCGCCCACCAGCATCTGTTCGAACGCCGGTCCGGCGGCGCGCGTGACCTGACCCTTCATGGTGTCGGGGCCGGTGATGCACTGTTTCTTGGAGGCAAACGCGCCGGCGAGCCAGGCATCGGCGAGCACGACCACGCCGGCATCGTCGATGATCTTCTTGATGTCGGCCATGAAGTCGGAATCGTTGAGGCGCAGGGCGCGGTCATGATTGCGGACCAGGCCCGGCATCAGGGTGGCGGAGAATTGCGGATGCCGGCCGGAGGCGTAGTCGAGCGGGAATGCGGAAATGTCGAGCTGGCCCTTGACCATGGCGCCCCACTGTTCCTTCGGCTTGAACAGGGATTTTCCGGGATAGACCTGGATCTTCAGGTCGACATCGGCCTTCGCGACTTCCCTGGCAAGGATCTGCACCATTTCGTCGCGCACGTCGCCCTTGCCGCCCGGCCACTGGTGTGAGGCCTTCAGGGTTGTGTCGGCCATGGCCGGCAGAACGAACACGCTGGCGAGGGCCGCGCTGAGAACTGTCTTTAACATGATGTTTCCTCCCGTTGTTCACACTCGATGTGTGATCATGCTAGTCCCTCCACAGACTGGCACTGATGTCAAGTTTCTTGTATACAAGAATTTATCTTTTGCATTCGAAAGCCCCTGAGATGAGTACACGAAAGGCCGATCAACTGCGCGAGGCACTGGAGCAGGATATCGTCATGGGCGAATTCGCGCCCGGCACGCGGCTCGACGAAGTGCGGCTGGCAGAGCGGTTCGAGGTGTCGCGCACGCCGATCCGCGAGGCGCTGCAGCAGCTTGCCGCCGCAGGCCTTGTCGCCCTGCAGCCGCGGCGCGGCGCCTTTGTGCGCCAGCGCGGCATTGCCGAGATCGTGGAAATGTTCGAGGTGATGGGAGAACTGGAAGGCCTGTGCGGCAGGCTTGCGGCGCGCCGGGTCCTGCCCGAGCAGACGGCGGATATGCAACAGGCCATGCATGCCTGCGAGGCCGAGGTCGAGCGCGACGACAGGGAGGCCTATTATTACGCCAACGAGGCGTTCCACCATGCGATCTACGATGCGTCGGGCAACGCGTTTCTGGCCCGCCAGGCACGGCAGCTTCAGACCTCGCTCAGCCCCTACCGGCGCCTGCAATTGCGGGTCAAGAACCGGATGGCGCAATCACTGGCGGAGCACCGGGCAATCGTCGAGGCGATCGTCAACGGCGATGAAGCGGCCGCCGATTCGGCTTTGCGCGACCACGTGGTGATCCAGGGCGAACGGTTCAACGATCTCCTGGCCGGGCTGGAACGGGCGGCGGCGGAGTAGGGAGGACGTCGCGAAGGGAGGGCGGTTTGCGAAAATGCAATGGGCACGCGTTCCGTATGCCGCCTCCGAGCCGGGCCGCCACTGTTGGAGTCAGTTTTCCTTCGTGGCCTCAACTTCCACGCTGTGGCGCTGGATCAGCGGCATTTGCGAAAAGGTAAAGATCAGGGTCAACGGCAGCATGCCAAAGGTCTTGAACGAGACCCACTGGTCGGTGGTGAACGTGCGCCAGACGAACTCGTTGACGGCGGCAAGGAAGAAAAAGAACAGTCCCCAGCGGAACGTCAGCTTGTGCCAGCCCGCCGCGTCGAGCGCAAACACCGCGTCGAACAGGTAGCGCAACAGCGGCCGGCCGAAATACAGGCCGCCGAGCAGGATCGAGCCGAACAGCACGTTGACGATGGTCGGCTTCAGCTTGATGAACAATTCATCCTGCAGCCACAGCGTCAGGCCGCCGAACACCAGCACCACCACGCCCGAGACCATCGGCATGATCGGCAGATGGCGAACCTTTGCGTAGGAGATGGCGAGCGACAGGGTGATCGCGATCATGAAGGCGCCGGTGGCGATGAAGATCGGCTGCATGCCGGCAAGGCCCGGGATCGCGTCGGCAAGAGTCTCGCCGCGGGCATTGGCGAAAAAAAACACCGCCAGCGGTCCCATTTCAAGCACCAGCTTGAGAAGCGGCGGCAATTCTTTCTTGGTCTCTGTTGCGTCTGTCATCGTGCCTGTCTTTGGTCTGTGGCCAAGATGGGGCCGGAAGGGGCGGCCTTCAAGGTGCCGCGTGCTCTGTCACAATCCGGCAATGGCATTGGCGAAGTCATCGGCCGAAAACGGCTCCAGATCCGCTACACCTTCTCCGATCCCTATATAATGCACGGGAATCCGGTGTTTTGAAGAAATTGCCACCAGGATGCCGCCGCGGGCGGTTCCGTCAAGCTTGGTCATCACCAGCCCGGTGACGCCGGCCGTCTTTTTGAAGATCTCGACCTGCGACAGGGCGTTCTGGCCGGTGGTGGCGTCGAGGGTCAGCAACACGTCGTGCGGCGCGGTCTCGTCGTTTTTGCGGATCACCCGAACGATCTTTTCCAATTCGTCCATCAGTTCGGTGCGATTCTGCAGGCGTCCGGCCGTGTCGATGAGAAGAACGTCGATGCCGGCCTCGCGGGCCTGCGCCATCGCGTCGAACACCAGGCCGGCCGCATCCGATCCGGGCGTGCGCGCGACGATGGACGACCCGGTCCGCTCGGCCCAGATCTTCAACTGGTCGATGGCGGCGGCACGGAATGTGTCGCCGGCAGCAAGCATGACGGATTTGCCCTCGGCGCGCAGTTTGGAGGCCAGCTTGCCGATGGTCGTCGTCTTGCCGGTACCGTTGACGCCGACGACAAGAACAACATGCGGGCTGTGATCGCCGGAGATCGTCAGCGGTCGGGCGACGGGCTCGAGCACCGTTTTCACCTCGCCGGCCAGCACAGAGCGGACTTCCTCGTCGGAAATCTCCTTGTCGTAACGGTCCTTTGCCAGGCGTTCGGTGATCGCCATGGACGTCTCCACGCCGAGGTCGGCCTGCAACAGCACATCTTCCAGATCCTGCAGAGCGTCATCGTCGAGCTTGCGCTTGGTGAAGATCGAGGTGATTCCCTCGGTCAGCGCGGAAGACGACCGGCTGAGCCCCTGTTTCAGGCGCTGGAACCAGGAGAGTTTTTCGGTCATGCGGCGGTTGCAATCCTGTGCGCGACGAGGCCGGAAGCGGACCTGCCGGTGATGGTGACGGTGACGATGTCACCGGGCTCTCCGGCTTCGACCGTGACGCCGGCAAAGCTCTCGGTGCGGCCGAAGCCGGGCTTTTCCATCAGCACGGCCTGTCTTGTGCCGACAAGGGAATCCAGGTGGGCGTCAAGAGCAGATGTGCCGGCCGCGCGCAGCAGCGCGGCGCGCCGCTTGACGGTGGCGCGCTCGACCTGGGGCATCTTCGCTGCCGGTGTGCCGGGGCGCGGCGAATACGGAAAGACATGCAGATAGGTCAGGCCGCAGGCGTCGATGATCGACAGGGTGTTTTCGAACATTGCCTCGGTTTCGGTCGGAAAGCCGGCGATCAGATCCGCGCCGAACACCGCGTCCGGGCGCAGGCGTCGTACCGTATCGGTGAATTCGATCGAATCGGCCCGCAGGTGCCGGCGCTTCATGCGCTTCAGCACCATGTCGTCGCCGGCCTGCAGGGACAGGTGAAAATGCGGCATGAGCCGAGGTTCTTCGGCAATCGCGCCCATCAGGTCCGGATCGACCTCGATCGAATCGATCGACGACAGGCGCAGCCGGTCGAGTTCGGGCACCATCTGCAGGATCTTGGCCACAAGGGTGCCGAGCTTCGGCGCACCCGGCAGGTCGGCGCCGTAGGAGGTGATGTCGACGCCGGTCAGGACCACTTCCCGATGTCCGTTGCCGACCAGGGTCCGGATCTGTTCGATCACGCCGCCCATCGGCACGGAGCGGGAATTGCCGCGGCCATAGGGAATGATGCAGAAGGTGCAGCGGTGGTCGCAGCCGTTCTGGATCTGGACAAAGGCCCGGGCCCGGCCTTCCATGCCGTCGATCAGATGGCCGGCGGTCTCGGTCACGGACATGATGTCGTTGACCTGAACACGTTCGGTCTCGGCGACGCCAAAATCGGCTGCCGCATACCGGCTCCGGTCGAACTTTTCCTCGTTGCCGAGCACGGCGTCGACCTCGTCCATCGACGCGAACATGTCCGGGTCGATCTGCGCGGCGCAGCCCGACACGATGATCTTCGCGTCGGGGTGGTCGCGCCGCGCGCGGCGGATCGACTGCCGGGCCTGGCGGGTCGCTTCGGCGGTGACGGCGCAGGTATTGACCAAAACGGCATCGTCGAGACCGGCGGCCTCCGCCTCGCGGCGCATGACTTCCGATTCCAGCGTGTTCAGCCGGCAGCCGAATGTGAGGATCTCGATGCCCATGTCAGCCGGTTCCCGCGACCATTTCCGGGGGCACGATGCCGGTGAAGTCGATCTGATACGGCCCGGTCATCAGAATGTGGCCGTCGCGTTCGCGCCATTCGATGGTCAGGGGGCCGCCCGGCAGCATCACTTCGGCGCGGCGTTCGGTCAGCCGCTTGCGAAACGAAGCGACGCCGACGGCGCAGGCGGCGGTCCCGCAGGCCCGGGTCAGGCCCGCGCCGCGTTCCCAGACGCGCACGACGACATGTTCCCGATCGACAACCTGTGCCAGGCTGATATTGGCGCGTTCGGGGAACATGGGATGATATTCGATCATCGGCCCGATCTGGGCGAGATCGTAATCATCGAGATTGTCGACATAAAAGATGGCGTGCGGATTGCCGACATTGACCACGGCCGGGGAATGCAGGATCGGATTGTCGATCGGTCCGATCTGCAATTCGATGGCACGGGTGTCGTGGAACATTTCCGAAAGCGGAATCTCGTCCCAGGCGAGCCGCGGCTCGCCCATGTCGACCGTCACCAGATCGTCGCCGCCGGGATAGGCGACAAGGACGCCGGCGACCGTGTCGACCAGCGCGTGGTCCTTGCCGGTTTCCTGCATGATCGTGTGGGCGATGCAGCGGGTGGCGTTGCCGCAGGCTTCGACCTCGGCGCCTTCGCCATTATAGATGCGCATGAACACATCGACGCCGGGCTTCGGCGGTTCGAGCACGATGAACTGATCGCAGCCGATGCCGGTGTCGCGGTCGGAAATCCGGTTGATCTCGTCGCGGGACAGCCGCAGTCCGGACGTGCGGGAATCGACCACGACAAAATCATTGCCGAGCCCGTTCATTTTCGTAAACGGAATGCCGCTTTGCATGGTCTTCACACATTTTTGGACTGCGCCTGCCGTCTATATGACGGATTGGCGCCGAAAATTCCAGTGGCGCGTTGGTGCGCGCGCGCAAATTGCGCGATTTGCTTCCAAAGGAAAGCGAAAAGTGACCGCCGTGGTGGCTCGATTGCGTGAACACGGGGTTTTGAGGTGTCCGGAAGGATCGCGACGATATAGTGCTGAATTGCAGAAGCGCTGCGCCAAGTGAGACGATTGGCAAAGAAATCGACCAGAAATCCCGGTACCTGCCACCATGGACATCCTCAACGACATCCTGCACACGCTCGACCTGAAGGGCGCGCTCTATTTCCGAACCGATTTTTCCGGGCAATGGGCGGTGACGGTGCCGACTCTCGGCCAGGCCGCCCGGTTTCACCTCGTCGTCCAGGGGCGCTGCCATGTCGATGTGGCGAACGGGGCTGCGGTCGATCTGGAGACCGGCGACCTGATCCTGATCCCGCGCGGCCAGTCTCACGTGCTGGCCGACAGGGCGGGACGGGACGCGCCGGAGCTGGAGGAGGTTCTTCAGGCGGCGGGATATTCCGGCGACGGGGTGCTGGTTGCCGGCGAAGGCGATGACAGCGCGTCGACCCAGTTGATCTGCGGACACTTCACCTTTCGCCAGGGCGCGGATCATCCGTTGCTCAGGGCCCTGCCGGACAGTCTGGTCACCAGTGCCACTGTGCGGGCCGGGGAACCGTGGCTCGACGACATGCTTCGCTTCATCACCCGCAAGATGTTTTCCGGCCAGGTCGGATCCCATGCCTCGGTGATCCGGCTGTCCGAAATCGTCTTCATCGAGCTCTTGCGTGTCGGGCTCGACAATGCGCCCGGCCTGAAGGGACTGGCGAACGCGTTTCAGGACCCGCAGGTCGGCAAGGCGCTGACCCGGATTCACGCCGATCCCGCCCACGCCTGGACAGTGGACAGTCTGGCGTCCGACGTCGGCATGTCGCGCAGCCGCTTTGCCGAACGATTTCGGGATCTGGTCGGCCACGGACCGATGTCCTATCTTGCCGACTGGCGCCTGCAAAAGGCACTGGCGCTGCTCGACCAGTCCCGGGGCAGCGTGCAGGAAATTGCCGGCCAGATCGGCTACCAGTCGCCGGCTGCCTTTACCCGCGCCTTCACGGTAAAGTTCGGTGCCTCGCCAAGCGATTATCGGCGAAATCATCTATGATTTTGCAGATCGTCCCGATTGCATTGCAGTATGTCCGTAACATTCTGCTCCATCTTGATAAAAGCTCCTGAAATTCCTTTTTTCGGTCTGTACCCGGGGGGTGAAGGCGATTGCGTGTCGCACCGCTTCGACCAACCCGATCAGACACTGACTGAAAAGGAACAGACTATGTCCAACAAACTTGCCATCGCCGCCGTCGCACTCATGTGCGCCTTCTCGACATTGCCGGCGATCGCCGCCGACGAAGCCAACACGGTTCCCGGTCTGACCGCAGCGGGTGCGCCGCTTGGCCTGCATGGGGTTGATCCGGTTGCGCTGTTGCGCGACGGCCACCGCAAATCCGGCAAGGCGAAACATACGGTCGTGCATGACGGGGTCGCCTATTACCTGTCGTCGGCCGCCAACGCGGAAACCTTCAAGGCCGATCCGGCGGCGTTCACACCGGAAAACGGCGGCTTCTGCACCTATGGCGTTTCCGTCGGCAAGAAATTCGACGGCAATCCCAATTACGCGTCGGTCATGGGCGGAAAGCTCTACGTCTTCCTGAACAAGGAGATTTTCGGTCTCTACAAGAAAGACAAGCAGGGCACGATCGACAAGGCCGCCGCGAACTGGCCGAAAATCAAGCACACGGCGGCCACCGACCTCTGATCGCCGAAGCGGCAAACGTCAATCAAACGACCTGAAACTCTACGGGCTTCGGTTCGTCGGGAGCGCGGCATCCCCGCGCTCCCCGCGTAAGGTCTCGTATTGGAGCAATCTCATGGAAACTGCCTATCTCTTTCTCGGCCTCAGCGGCGCACTGACCGTTTTGCTGTGGACACCCTACATCGTTGCCCGCCTCTTCGTCTGGGGTCCGCTGACATTTCTGAACAATTATCCCGAAGGGTTTCCGGCCAAACAACCGGAACCGCCGCTCTGGGCGCAGCGCGCACAACGGGCGCATCTGAACATGGTGGAAACCATGCCCGGCTTCATCGCCGTCGTGCTGGCGGCGGGGGCCCTGGTCGGCGACCAGGCCGGCGCCGCGGTCGGCGCCTGGGCGCAGGTGTTCTTCTTCGCCCGGCTGGCGCATGCTATCGTCTACACGGCCGGCATTCCCTATCTGCGCACGCCGGTCTATCTGATCTCATGGGCGTCGATCCTGGCGATCGCCGCGCTGGTTCTGACCTGACTGTCGTCACCAAGACAGGCAATCGAAACGATTTCGATTGCCTGCTTCTTACCTGCGGAAACCTGTATCCGGTCGATCGAGCCGGGAGGATTAAAGAATATTGCGGGCGCGAAGACCGGAAACCGCGTCGGCGTCAAGCCCGAGCCGCTCTGCAAGCACGGTCTCCGTATCGCTGCCAAGCGACGGCGGTGCCGTGCGGTATGTTGCCGGCGTGACACCGAGCGTGGCCGGGTAGGCGACGGTCGGAATGTCGGTTCCGTCCGGACGCTGCATGGCGACCTCGCGGCCTCTTGCCCGGACCTGCGGGTCGGCGAACACGTCGGGCAGTTCGTTGATCGGGCCGCAAGGGACGTTGACGCTTTCCAAAATCGCGATCACGTCTTGCCTGGTCCTGCCTGCCAGAAGCCCGGTAATGCGCCGGTCCAGCTCATCGCGATTGGCAATCCGCTCCGCATTTGACGCAAAGCGGGGATCGGCAGCCAGGTCCGGCGCATCGAGACCCTGGCACAGGCGCTGAAACTGCCCGTCATTGCCGCAGGTGACGATCACATGTCCATCGCTGGTCGGATAGACCCTGTAGGGCACGACGTTGGGATGATTGTTGCCCATGCGGGTCGGGACCATGCCGCCGACCAGCCAGTTCGCGGCCTGATTTGCCAGCATGGAGACCTGGCTGTCGAGCAGCGAACAATCGATATGCTGGCCTTCGCCGGTTCTGTCCCGGTGAGCAATCGCGGCAAGGATCGAAACCGAGGCGTACATGCCGGTAAACAGGTCGCAGACGGCGACGCCGACCTTGACCGGGCCGGCGCCCGGATTGTCGTCGGGCTGGCCGGTAACGCTCATCAGACCGCCCATGCCCTGGATCATGAAGTCGTATCCCGCCCGGTGGGCATAGGGGCCGTCCTGGCCGAAACCGCTGATCGAGCAATAGACAAGCCTGGGATTGTCCGCCTTCAGACTGTCATAGTCGAGGCCGTACTTCTTCAGGCCGCCGACCTTGAAATTTTCCACGACGACGTCGCAGTCCCGCGCCAGTTTTCGCACGAGCTCGGCGCCTTCCGGCTTGGAAAAGTCGATGGTCACGGACTTCTTGTTGCGGTTGCACGCCGTGAAATAGGCGGCGTCGCCGTTGCTGCCATCGGGATTGGTGGTGAAGGGCGGACCCCAGCGTCTGGTGTCGTCGCCGCCTTTCGGATTCTCCACCTTGATCACGTCGGCGCCGAGGTCGGCCAGGGTCTGCGTGGCCCAGGGGCCGGCAAGAATCCGGCTCAGGTCCAGGATCTTCAAATGGCCGAGCGCGCCGGGCGTTTCAGGGGCCTGCATGGATGTCTCCGGAGGTTGGGAATGAAGAAACCGATTGTTTCGAGATGCCGACTTTCGGGCAGGATTTCATTTACAGCTAAAGCGAAGCCGGACATTGTGCAAGACGGTTCGGGGTGCAAGACAGCTCGGGGGTGCAGGACGGTCCGGAGTCGCGCCACCGGATCGATTGAACCGCGAATGCGCTGCAGAAGGGACGACGACACATGGATTTCAGCCTGACCGAGGAACAGCGTGCCTTGCAGGAAACGGCGCGCCGGTTTGCCGAAAAGGAATTGACTGCGGCAGCGAAAACCATCGAGGAAACCGATGAACCGCCGGGTCGGGACCTGATGAAACGATTCGCGGAAATGGGGTTCCTCGGGATCAATCTCGACGCGGCCCATGGCGGCGCCGGCCTGTCGCATTTCGATGCGGTGCTGGTTCTGGAGGAAGTCGCCAAGGTGTCGATCGCCGTGGCGTTTCCCGTGTTTGAATCCTGTTTCGGGCCCTCGCTGGCGATTGCCCATTTCGCACCCGACGCGCTGCGCGAGCGCGTGCTGCCGAAAGTCTGTTCCGGAGAGATGATGGTGGCGGTCGCCATGTCCGAACCGGATGCCGGTTCGGCGCTGACCGATCTTGGAACCAGAGCGCAGGCCGACGGCGACAGACTTGTCATCGATGGCGGCAAGCGCTGGTGTTCCGGCGCCGGCCATGCCGATGCCTATGTCGTCTATTGCCGGATGTCGGATGCACCCGGCGCGAAGGGCATCGGCGCGGTGCTGGTGGAAAAGGGCGCGGACGGATTCACGTTCGGCAAGCGCGAACGCCATATGGGGTTTCGCGGCGTAACCAGCGCCGACATGACGTTTGACAATGTCTCGGTGCCGGCGGGGAATGTCATTGTGCCCGCCGGCGGCTTCAAGAAGCTGATGGAAGCCTTCGATCTCGAACGTTGTGGCAATACGACAATGAGTCTCGCCTGCGCACAGTCGGCCTTCGACACGGCACTCGCCTATGTCCAGGATCGGCGGCAGTTCGGCAAGCCTCTGGTCGACTTTCAGGCGGTGCAGCTCCAGATCGCCGAGATGAAGATGAAACTGGATGCGGCGCGCCTGCTGCTCTACCGGGCCGTGGTCAATGCCGAAACCGGCCTGCCGTCGGTTGGCGAGAGCTCGATTGCCAAATGTTTCGCCAATGAAATCACCCGCGAGGTCACCGGCAAGGCGATGCAGTTGATGGGCGGCTACGGCTATTCCCGGGACTATCCCGTTGAGCAGAAAATGCGCGACGCCTGGGGCTGGGGCATTGCCGGCGGCGCGATCGACATCCAGAAGGTCAATATCACCTCCGCGCTGGTCGGACGCCGCTTCAATCAGCGCGGGTGAGGGGCAATCGGAACTGGCAACAATGGGTACAGAGGAGGCATGTCATGTCGGTAAAATCCGAACGGCAACGGGCGATCAAGGAAACGATTGACGACATTCGCAGGGTTCTGGCGGACGGGGTGTCGGTTGAAACGCTCGAGATCGCCAAATCCCGTCTGATGCAGCTCTGCGCCCGGTCCGAACTGTTTCCGCGCTCGGACTTTCCGCTGCCCGAGGGCGATGCCACCGAGCGCACGTTTCTGGTGCATGAGGACGATGACGGACGGTTCGCGCTTTACGTGAATTCCGGTACCAAGGGGCAGACCTACAGGCCGCACGACCATGGCGGCGCCTGGGCCATCGTCGCCGCGATTTCCGGCGAGGAACGCCACAGGCTCTATGTTCGCCAGGCGGATAGGGACGGGGATCCGGAGCGCATGGCCCGACTGGATTTGCGGGCAGAACTCGATGTGCGACCCGGCAGGGCGGTCTCGCTGCTGGAGGATGGAATCCATTCCATCCATGCACTCGGAGAAGAACCGCTCCTGCATCTGCATCTCTACGGCAAGCGGTTTGCCGATCAGGGCACACGCACCGAGTACGATGCGGAAACCGGCGAGATGCACAGTTTCAAGCTTGAAGATACGTTTTTTATCGAAGATGCGCGGTGACATTCCATTCGATCGTCGGGCTTTCCTTCAACCGGACCTAAAACAAGCAGGACCTCCACCATGGCGATCATGCCGCTTCTTCCGGAAAATCCGGACGACCCCGAAGTCAGGGCTATGTTCGACGAAGTGCTGTCGAAATGGCCCCGGGTTCCCAATCTCTACCGCACGCTGGGGCATTCGCCGGACATGTTGCGGGCCTGGCTGGACATGGCCTGGCCGCTGCGGATGAAGGCGACGACCTCGCGCCGGGTTCGGGAACTGATGATCCTGCGCGGCGCGCGAATCACGAAAACGGCCTATGAATGGGCACAGCACGTGCCGCTGGCGCTTGCCGCCGGGGTGACGCAGGATGAGGTCGATGCGCTGATGGACGAGCGCGACGCGGACAGTTTTTCCGACGCGGAGCGGGCGGCTTTGCGTCTGGCGGAGGAAATCACCACCGGTCCTGCGGCATCGCCGGACTGCATGCAGGCGCTGAAGCCGTTCTACAGTGAGCCCGAGATCGTCGAGCTTGTGTTGACCGCGAGCTTTTATGTGTGCGTCGGGCGGGCGCTGACCTCGTTGCAGGTTCCGCTTGAAGACACTTTCAAGGCGCCTTGGTAGGGTTCTGATCCATGGACGATGCCGCCGGTTGACCAGGCGCCTGGCGTGATTGCGCCGCGACGGAGTCGCGGGCCTGGCGCCGCAATTGCGCCTCGCGGCGGGCAATGTAGACGCTCGCAGCGAATATGATGCCGGCGCCGATCCAGGTCCACAGGTCGATGATCTCGCCGAACAGCAGATAGCCGTAGAGCACGGCGAACGGCAGTCTGGCGAAGTCGAAGCCCATGACGAGTGACGCCTCGGCCGCGGCGAAGGCCCGGGCAAGACAGATATGCCCGAGCGTCGCGACCGGTCCGAACAGGACGAGATAGGGCCACAGGCCCGGGTCCGGCCATTCCCAGACATAGAGCGCCGGCACCATGGTCACCGGGGTCATCATCAAGGTGGTTATGAACACCACCTTGTCAGGATCGTCGCCGTCGGTCAGGCGTTTGATGTACATGGTCGACAGACCCATCGCCGTGGCCGAGAAGATCACCAGCCAGACGCCGAGCGAGATCTCCGTCATGCCCGGCCGCAATATGATCAGCGCGCCGATGAAGCCGACAAAGGTCGCGGCCCAGCGCCGGATCCGAACCACCTCGCCGAGCAGGAACACGGCAAAGATCGTCGCGAACAGCGGCGAGAGGAAGCTGATCGCGGTGACCTCGCCAACCGGAACCATCGACAGCGCAATGAACCAGGTCGTCATCGCCGAAAGGCCGATGGCGACGCGGACGATGTAGGTCCTGACCTGTTTGGTCCGGACCAGCGACGGTCCGCGCCACATCAACAGCGGCAGCATGGTGATCAGGGCGAATATGACCCGCAGAAACACCACCTGCAGTGGCGGCACACCGGCCGTTGTTGCATACCGGCCAAGGGTGGCGACACCTGCGATCAGCGCGCAGGACGCCAGCATCCACAAGGCGCCGGCCAGGGGATCGTTGCGGCGTTTGGGCGGTGTTTTTCCCGATGCCCCTCCGTTTTCGGTTTTGGCGATAATTGTTTCGGGAGATGCCATGAAGCGCTGATAACCTAGAGTGAGCCGGAAATGGCGCGGGCGGTTTCGACCGCAAGCGGCACGATCCTGTCGTGCGCCTGTTGCGGTGTCCATTGCGGCTGATAGACCGGGATCTGAACCGCCGCGACGACCCGCCCCTCGCTGTTGAACACAGGCGACGCCGTCGATATTTCGTTCATGATCGCCTGGCTCACGCCGATGTCGTACATGTTGCGGCCGGCCCGGTCGATGCGATCCCGAATGGCTTCCAGATCGGTGATCGTGTCGCGGGTGATCGCCCTGCGGTCCGACGCGGCGAGCACCGCCTCGCGCTCACCCGCGCTCATGTTGGCGAGAATGACGCAACCGCCCGCTGTACAGAATGCCGGGACGCGCCGGCCGGACACTGTCGCCTCGAAGCGGGATTTTTCGTGCGGGATCCGGATAGTGTACATGACGTCGGTGCCGACGAGAACACACAGATTGACGGTTGTGTCGTGCACCTTGCCGGCCTCGATCAGCCTCGGCATGGCAATTTCGGCCAGCCGGTCGCTCATCATGTAGGTATAGTAGAAATCGGCGAGACTGGCGTCCGGCCGGTAGCGTTTCGTTGTCGGATCCTTGGCGAGATAACCGAGTGCGACAAGCGTGTTGGTGAAGCGCTGGGCGGCGCTCTTGTCGAGACCGGCGAGCCGGGCGACCTCGGACAGGCTGAGATCGCGCAGGCCGAGCTCGATCTGACCGCGCCGGAACGCTTTCAGGACATCGAAGCCCTTTTCCACCGATCCAACGTAAAGCGTGCTCGGCTCGGTTCGGGTTTGCTCGGCCTTGATCGGGCTCATGTCGACGTCGGAAGGGTCAATTCGGGTTTCTGCCTTGACGATACGCGGAAAGGGTCGCTACCATATCACTAATTAACATCATGTATTACATACTAATACTCTATGCGTGATGTCTACAAGTTTCGAACAGCCGGTCCGATCCGCAAATCAACGCGGTGGTTGCCGGTTCATCGAAAACGGGGAAGAACAGCGGAGAACAAAACAGTGTTCAAATTTTCTAGATTGATGATGACGGCGGCCGTGGGCGCCATGCTGGCGTTCAGCGCCGGCAGTGCGTTTGCCGGGAAAGCCGACGACACGCTGAATTGGGCGACGAACCGCGAAATCGCGGTGATCGATCCCTATTACAACAATACCCGCGAACTCGTGGTGATGGGCCACATGGGCTGGGACGGCCTGGTGTTTCGCGACATCGATACCGGCGAGTTCAAGCCGCTGCTCGGCAAGAGCTGGGAATGGGTCGACGAGAAGACGCTTGATTTCGTGCTGCGCGACGACGTCAAGTTCCATGACGGCTCGACCTTCGATGCCGACGATGTGGTCTACACGCTCAATTTCGTGTCGAACGAAGACAATGGCGTCCTGACCTACCGCAATGTCAGCTGGGTCGGCAGCGCCGAAAAACTCGGCGATCACAAGGTCCGCATCAATCTGAAAAAGCCGTTCCCGCCGGCGCTCGCCTATCTGGCCAATGCCGTGTTCATGGTTCCTGCGGGTCACTACGATTCCGCGCCGACGAAAGCGGACGGCAACAAGGACTACGCCGCCGTCGCGCCGATCGGCACCGGACCATACAGGGTGACCGATTCCAAGGCCGGCGAATTCGTGCTGATGGAAAAGAACACCGACTACATGTCGGGCAGCCCGAAAGGCACGCCGCAGATCGGCAAGATGCGGTTCCGCACCATCTCGGAAATGAACACGCAGCTGGCCGAGCTCCTGACCGGCGGCCTCGACTGGATCTGGGACGTGCCCAAGGACCAGGCCGAACGCCTTGAAGGCAATCCCGCGCTGACCATCGAGAATGCCAAGACATTCCGGATCTCCTATATGGCATTCGACGTCGATGGCGATTCCGGCACCGACGTCTTTACCAAGAAAAAGGTCCGGCAAGCCGTTTCCCACGCGATCAACCGGGAATCGATCGCGACCAACCTGGTCGGACCGGCCTCCGAAGTGATCCACTCGGCCTGCCATCCGGATCAGTTCGGCTGTACCCAGGACGTGCCGCAATATGAATACGATCCGGAAAAGGCCAAGGCTCTGCTTGCCGAAGCCGGCTACCCCGATGGATTCGAGTTCGATATCTACGGATATCGCCAGCGCGAGTTCACCGAGGCGGTGATCGGCGACCTGGCCAAGGTCGGCATCAAGGCAAAGCTGAACTGGCTGCAGTACCGTGCCCTGCGCGATATCGTCCGCAAGGGGGAAACGCCGGTTAACCACATGACCTGGGGATCCTATTCGATCCCGGACGTCTCGGCCATTGTCAGCCACTTCTTTACCCACGGCCCGGACGATCCGGCCAAGGATGACGAGACCAAGAGCCTGCTCGAGGTTGCCGACAATTCGCTCGACGAAGAGAAGCGCCAAGACTACTACAAAAGGGCCTTCACCCGTATCGCCAGCGAAGCCTACTGGCTGCCGATGTTCACCTACGCGAAATATTACGCCTATTCGAAGGACCTGAACTTCAAGGCGACGCCGGACGAAATTCCCCGGTTCTACACCGCGAAATGGAACTGAGTTTTCGTTGAATCGACCGGGCGGCATCAACCGCCCGGTCCGGCCCGCCGCGGCCGGATTGCCGCGCGCATCCTTGTTGTCTTGTCATCTATCCGAGCGGGATTGAAACGCGATGCTGGTTTATGCCGTCAAACGGTTCGGGGTTGCCATCCTCGTTGCGCTGACCGTCTCCGTCCTGTCCTTTTCGATGATCTATCTGTC
>Ga0207422_1002255_pt1 | contig 27329 bp, 16 predicted proteins | sample MarCyaLeptolynsp_FD_187757 | JGI IMG/M metagenome (GOLD analysis project Ga0207422, IMG submission 187757) | Marine cyanobacterial communities from Panama - species 1 Leptolyngbya sp. (SPAdes) | ecosystem: Environmental > Aquatic > Marine > Unclassified | place: Panama: Panama City | collected... | reverse complement strand
ACCTGCATTCCTCGTGCCGGGCACGCTCGATTGCTGGCCGTCCGGGATCCAGCAGATGCTCAACAGTTTTCTCGATGCCGCCTGCACGCAACAGGTCGCGCGGAAGTACTTCTTCGACGGAGCGCAGTGCGGCGAAGCCCCCACGCACGTGTATGCCTCGGGCCTGATCCATCAGGTCATCCAGACCGCCAAGAGCGAAGGAGGCTACGAGCTTGATGCCGACGATGAGTGCGTGCCCAGCCCCGGCGACGAGCCCGGCACCGGCGACGGTGGTTTCGACGACGGGGAAGAGGTCTTCTACGAGGTGGAGCCCGAGGGGACCGAGGCGGCCAAGGGCTCGATCGTCATCGAGTGAGCTCTACAGCGACCACCTCGGATGCCGCCTTGGCGCGCCAGACACGTGTCGGAAAAAAGCACCCGAATGCAGCTTCGGGCTTCGGGCGCATGACGGCTGTCATGGGCCAGGTTCCTGAAGCCACCGTCGAAGGGGACATGACCACCCGCCTGCTTCAGTCCTGCCTCCTCGTCGCCCTCTTGCCCGCCTGTGCGGACGGCCCTTCCGACGACGTCGAACCCGATCTCGAAGCGCTGCTCGACGCGCGTGCAGGGACCTACGAAGGGAGCTTCCAGCTCAGCGGTTTGGATGAGACAGGCCAACCCATCCCGATGATGATGTGGACCGACGTCGCGGTCGCCGACGAGCCCACCATCGACGACGACCGCGCCTACCTTCACGTCAACGGCACGTCGACGTTCGCCGACGGCACCGTCCACGAACAGTCCTGGATCGAGGGCTACCTGCTCGACGGCGATGGCTTCGCGGGCGACGAGTTCATCGAGATGAACGGCGTAGTGACAGTCGTCACCGAGCTCGCGCCCGACCGATACCAATACGAGCAGGAGCTCTCGCCCCAGGACTTCTACCTGCTCGGACCGGTGACGGCCGAAAACCTCGACGCCGGCCACCACGTGATGGACAAGACCGTCACCTTCCCCGACGGCATCGAGACCCACGACATCATCCGCACCACCCACCTCGAGTGGACCGACGAGGGCGGCTCCCAAACGCTGGAGTTCGAGAGCCTCTCCGGCCAACACCGCAAAGTCGAGTGAGGCGGCATGCCCCGCGCTTCTAGCGGGCCTCGTCCACTCCCTGTTGGGGATGGTCACGTGCGAGCGCGGGGCCGAAGAATTGGTGTTCGAGTTCGAGTCTCTCAACCCGAAGTCGCCACCGATGCGTGCGTGTCCACGAGCGCGGACCCAGTGCAGCCATTGCCCCAGGTCGATCCGCCAAGCGCCGGGTTCCGTACACCACATGCTGGGAGCGCCGAGCTCGACCGTAAAGCGCACACAGGGAGCACGACGTGGATATCTCGCAACGGGTGACCGAGGCATACGCAGCGCTCGAGCGGCAACTCGCGCGCGCGACGAAGAAGACGCACCTCTTTGCCCTTCGTCCGCCTGCGGCCGAGGATGATCTCGATGCGCTTCGGGGGCTCGATCTCCCCCTTTCCGAGGACGTGTTCGAGGTGTTCCGGGTGCACGACGGACAGGAGGCGAGTGCCCAGGGATTCTTGCCGACCGACGATGGCATCGTACGCCTGTGCTCTGCTCGTGAACTCGTCGACGACTGGCACGACACAGAAGACGAACCGAGTGCGGGTGCGCTCGACAAGACCGACGCGTCGGGCCGGGTCCGCCACGGACTCCATTTTCGCACGCGCCTCTACCTCTCGACGGAATGCGCTCTGGCCTTGGACTTCAACCCGGGTCCGCGAGGCAAAATGGGGCAGGTCATCTGGGACTCGCTGGAGCCAGTTGTCGTGGCCGACTCGCTGCCCGAGTTTCTCGAGCGGTGGGCGCAGCTGATGGCCGATGGCCACTTCGTTCTCGACGTTGGGCGCACCAAGGTGCGACCACGGTGGGCGCACGAGGCAGGGGCCCGGACTTGGTTCGAAAAGCCCATTGCCGGCAATGAACTCCTGCGGTCGGTCCAGCGCGAAACCTACGCGAAATCCTTGGCCGAAACGGCGCTCCGCCTCGAGGAAGGGGCTGACCTCGCGTCCTGGCGCGGGAGCGATGGCAAGACCCTGCTCCACAACGTGTTCGGCCACATCTCCCTGCCTGACGAGGAGCAAGAGGCGGATGCGGCCGCGCAGCTCATCCTCCTGCTGATCAACGCTGGGGTGGACCCGTTCGCCGTCGACGACCAAGGCAGAGACGCGATGTATCTGTTTCGGCAGCTTCACGTGAAGGGACTCGAACACCTCGTGCCGCCCGTGCTGGACGACGCTGCCTTTCTCGAGGCGCTGTCGTTGGGGAAGATCACCGAGACGATCCGACGTCACATTCTCGAGCACGCAAACCAACTTCGTGCGGAGCACTTCGAGGTTGCCGTTCGCGCTGCGGCGCAGGATCCCGAGTGTCGGGACTCATGGCTGACGCCGATGCTCATCCGGCAGCTGGTCGACGCTCACGTTCCAATCTCCGACGCGGCGATCCAGATCGCGGCGAAGCACGATGAACTGGGCCTTCTGGCCTACATGGCGAACACGAAACAGAACGCGAAACGTGTCTTGGATGCCATTGGTCCATTCATGCTCGTGGCCGAGCGGCACCAGCGTCTCGCGAACGCGCTGGTCGAGCAGGCGGCCCTGAGTGCGGATGAACTCCTGTTCGTCGCTGCGAACGAGTGTCCGGACGCCGTGGCCTTCTGCTTGAAGCTCGGTGCGGACGCCAACGCACGTGAGGGGGGCCGCACTGCACTCATGGAGCTCTGGCACGGAGCGAGCTCGATCGGCGCCGATGTCGATGATCCGTACCCGGTCGTGCGCGATGCCGCAAAGGCGCTCATCGCTGCCGGGGCCGACGTGACGGCGACCACCGAGGACGGCGAAGATGCAGCCACCATCGCGGCGCGAATGAGGGCGCCCAAACTCGCACGCTACCTTCGCCGGGCGACGACGCGAGCGCGCTCATCCTCATAGGCGACCCACGGCAACCTGCACGTTCGGGTTGAGCACAGAGCCTTCATCGCGGGTCCGCATACGCTCGCGGACTCCGAGTTCGGGGCCGGTTACCTCAGCCCAGCCGCCTACGAAGCGGCGCATCTTCAACACCAACCCGATGCCGCGGTCGCGGCGAGTCAGCCGCGGCGGCGTCGCAGTCGAATGCCCAGCAGCGCAAAGAACGTCAGCAATGCGCCACCGGTGCCGCCCGGCTGGTCGGCCACGCAACCGCATCCGCCGGTCGGCGTGCCTACGTCTGATCCCCCCGCTCCGCCCGATCCGCCCGGGACGTCGTCGCAAGTCGGTCGGCGCGGGACCTCGAGTTGTTCGGGGGTCGGCATGGACGAGTCGCAGCTGACGCCCTTGATCCCCGGGATGTCCACCGGCTCGAGCCAGCCGAACTCCCCACAGTTTGGCGGCGCGGGCGAGCAGACATCCAGTTCCTGCAGCGCGATGGTGTAGTTGTCGGCGCCGGGCGACTCGCTCGCGTTGAGCACGGCCGTGCACGCGGTCGTGGTCATCGCACTTCCGTCGTCGCAGTCGCAACCCGGAAACCCGCCGAGGTCGACGCAGCTGCCCGCTCCGCACTCGAAGTTGTCGCACACGTTCGGCAGTGTCGTGTCCGCGCCGAGATCGACCGGACGAACCAAAGGCACGCACGTCACCGAAGGCTGACCATCGAGGTCGGTGAACGAACGCGCGACGTGGCCTTCGTTGCACAGACAGCCGACCCCGAGTCCGGTGATGGCACACTCGCCCGCCCCGCAGAAAACCGACGAGCACGCCCGAATCGCGAGGTTGTCTTCCAGCGCCTCCTGGTCGATGACGTCGTTGCCACAACCGCCGAGGGTGTACTCGGTGCTCGTCATCACGGACGGGAGGGGCGTGCCGTTGCCGGGTGCGAACGCCGGATCGTGGTCCATCTCCTCCGGTGACACACGCGTGGTCAACCGCGTCAGGAACAAGTGGTCTTGTGCGAGCTGTTCGAGGAGCTCGATGCCGGGCACCAGTCCGTCGATCTGCGCGCAGTCGTCGGCGTCGAATTCGTCCAGCGGGCATTGGCATTGCCCGTCCAAGCCGACCCCGCAAACGTCGGCTCCTTCCGAGCAACAGCCCGATGCGTCGTCGACCCGATAGCCGAAGGTCGGACCGGAGTATTCCCGCACCCACGCGTCTCCCCCCGCCTCGTCGATCTTCCGCGCCATGAGCATCGGATAGTTCGAGCGTCCCTCGGGGTCGAACGCCAGCTCTTCCTCCGGCAGAGTGATCTCGGGATGCCCGTCCGGCGCGTAGGGAACATCGCCGAAGATGTATGCCGAGACGGTCAGATGCGGCTCGGCCGCGACGGCCGTGAGCTGCAGCGGGATCATCGGGACGTTTCCCTGGTAGGTCATTTTCAGCGGAGCGATCGCATCGATGCCCGCGCCCGCTTCGAGCTTGGCGGCCACAAACACCATGCCCGCATCGATGTAGGGCTGCATGTAGGGCGTCATCGTGTCGTTGACGATGAAGCCGTTGTCCTGCAGCCATGTCACCGCCGCCTCGGGCTCGTCCGCCGCGAAGGTCACGGTCTCGTACGACCCGACCATCTGCATGTCGATCACATCGACGCCCGGGGGCGGAGACCCGTTGCCGTCGTCACCGCCACCGGTCCCCCCATCGTCGTCGCCCAAGCCGCCGTCGTCACCGGAGCCACCGGCGGCAGTATCGCCACCACCGTCCACGCCGCCGCCGCAGTTCGGCCACGGGTGACTGCGACAGGTGTACTCGGGCACCGGGCAGAGACTCTCGAACCTTTGCCCAACCTCAACCGCCGATCCCTGATCCACCAGCGCAAAGGTGACCTGTTCTGACAGTTCCAGCTCCGGCGCATTGGGTACCGGAACTATCCAGGCAAACGTCTCGGGGTCGCCGGCGTAACGAATCAAGACATGCGCCGTGACGGTGTCTTGACCGACCTCGAACAAGATCTGCTCGGACTGCTGGTTGACCGCAAAGTCGTCCGAACCGAGTGTGACCGGGTCCGGAGGCGACAAACAGCCACACGCATCGGCCACGTTGGGCCATGCGGCAAGCACCATGGACGTCGCGAGCGCACTCGCACCAAGAACGGAGGTCAGGGTCTTCATTTTCGATTTTCAGCTCCAGCTACACGAACGAACGCATCTACACACAACGATCGAACTACGGAGCCAACCTACCACGAATGCAGGTCGCACAATGTATGTCGGACTCACGGCCGAGCGCTTGCGGTCAGCACGTGTGTCGTATCGGTACCGAGCCCATGCGCCTGGGTTCGGGTCCCGCCGGGCCACAGCACGGTCACGTCGACGGTTTCGGCATCTCCGGTGCCAATCTCCAACGTTTGTGGATCCTGGCCGAGATAGCCGAGTCCCGCGGTGACGAGGCGCCGTTGGGCCCGGGTTGCGGTCTCTACGATGACCTCCGCGCCGACGGCGGCTCGATTCGCACCGGGTCCATGCAGGCGAAGTCGGAGCCAGTGCCCCCCATCCGAATCTGTCGTGTTCAGCAACAGACGTGGCGACTCGCGGTAGTTGGTCACGACGAGGTCTCGGTCTCCGTCCCGGTCGACGTCCACGGCCACCACACTTCGGCTATTGCCGGCGAACGCCTCATCCGACCCGCCCGGCGCCAGGAAGAAACGCTCCTGGTCGCGGATGAACATCTGGTTGCGTTGATTCGCCCCGGGGGCGCCCGGAATCCAGCCGTTGGCGAGGTACATGTCGTCGTCACCGTCGTTGTCGTAGTCGAAAAACGCGGCACCCCAGGACCAGCCGCGGTCACCGGGCTCAAACCATGCCGGAGCCTGGTCTGCGAATCCTCCCGCGCGCGAGTCCCCTTCGTTGACGAACAGGCGATTTCCAGAGAGATGACGCATGCTCCGAACGATTCGGTGGTCGAGCTTCAGGAGCGACTGGTCGTCTGGAAAGATGTTCTTGATCGACTTCGAGAACATGTCGATGTTGCTCACGTACACATCCCACCAGCCGTCTGCGTTCACGTCGGTGAAGCTGACGTTCATTCCGGACCCCCGGTCCGCACTGCGGGTACCCATTGATTCGTCCTGGAAGGTTCCGTCCCCTCGGTTGCGGAGCAGGACGTTTCGTCCGAAATCGTTGGCGAGATACAGGTCCGGCCAGCCATCACGGTCGTAGTCGAACGAACTCGCTGCCAAGGTCCACCCTTCGTCGCTGGCGCCCGCCTCGGCTGCGACCTCCGTGAAGACGCCCCTCTCGTTTCGCCAGAGCTCGTTGGGGTGCCCGTTGCGGCCGCCGAGTGATGGCAGGTTTGCAGAGGCGCACTCGTCTTCGCACGCGGCGTTGCCGTAGTAGGTGACATACAGATCGAGATCTTCGTCGCCGTCGTAGTCGAGAACGCTGACCGCGTGTGCTCCCCGGCCGGACGCGAAGCCTCGCTCTCGAGCAACGTCGACAAAACTCGAGTTTCGGTGCTCGAGAAGCAGAGATGGCGCCTCGCTCTGGATGACGAGCAGGTCGAGGTCATCGTCCGCGTCGATGTCTACGAACACGGCGTGGTGTCCCGAGTCACTGCGGGGGATCGCCCATTTCGTCGTGGCGTCGATGAATGTGCCCGGCGCATCCGAGCCTCGATTGAGCATGAGTCGGCCAAGTCCGGCCCCTGGGAAGAAGAGGTCGGGGTAGCCGTCGGCGTTGACGTCTCCCACGGCAACCCCATCGCCCATCGCCCGTTGAATGTCGAAGGAGGCGTCGAGACCGGGTACCTGGTCGGATCGGCGCTCGGGAAGCCCCGCCTCCACCGTGGCGTCGACGAACAGGGGGCGCTGGTAGGTCGAGAACACGCGAGCTCGAGATGCGAGCGCGGATTCATCCCAAGCCGAGTGCTGGGGCGGAGGATCGGACAGCACAGGACGATTGCTGGGCTGGCTGAGGCTCGACAGGTGGCGAGGTTCGACGGTCTCGGAGCCCTCCTCTTGGGCCTGCGACCTCGCTTCGAACAGCAAATGCGTTCCGATGATCGACACGGCTTCGCTGAGTGCCTCGGCGGCAAACGGGTCCATCGCGAATGGACGGGTGGTCCAGGCGCTCCCAACGATCACCCAGTGCATGGCGGTATCGCGAATCGCGTTCATGTGATGGTCGAGCAGCAAGACCTCTCGCTGGCTGGGAGCCTCGCCAAACACGAGACGCACGTCTCCGTTTGGTTCGAGTTCGTGGGGGAAGAGCGCATCGAGGGCCTCGTCGACCTGGGCCAACGTCAGGTACTCGGCCCGCCCCCCGGGCCTGCGCCCCGTCGCGACGAAGGAGACGAATCGCGTGAGGTCTGCAATGAGGGCGTCGGCGGCCTCGGTGCTCAGCGGTGGTCCTTGGGTGCGGTTTAGGGCGTCAACGAGGCCGTCCGCTCCGCCGTTGTAGCGCCGCAGAGCTCGAGCTTTGCTTTGGGCAAGCGCCCCCGTGAGCGTGCGGACGAGTTCCAGATCCGGGGCGATCGCGGGTCGTTTCGTGGTCACGGGGTCGATGTACGCGACCACTCCGAGCCGTTCGGCGAGGATGTCGGCGGCTTGTGCGATGTGCATGGGTCGGACGGAATCCGACCGCGACGCTTCGGCTGCGACGGTTGCCTCGTGGAGCAGTCCAACCGAGATGTGGGGAAGGAGTTGGCCGAACGCGTCCAGTCCGTCGGCATCGAGCGGCATGAGCGTTCCCGTGGGGTGGGCCAACTCGTCGAACGTCACCGCGAGAAGGGTGCGCCAGTGCTCGGAGGTGGTTCGGTAGTCGTTGACGTCGAGGGACCAACCGTAGTCGCGCATCGCTGGCAAGAGGTCCGCAAACACGTGGTTGCCGCGTGAACCGGGGGCTCGTGCGGTGGCGGCAGCCCGCTGCCACAGAGCCCTGGCAAGTCGTTTCACGTGGTCGCTCTTGGCGCGGACCGCCGGCCGCTCGAGGCGCTTGGTGGCGACGAAATTGTCGAGCTGCTGGAAGCTGCTCCAACACGTCACGTCACGCTCGGTTTCCAGAGCCTCGATGCGGGAAACGAGGGCACGTGCCGTGTGCTTGATCGAACCCGGTTCGGCGTGGACCGATGTGTTCGTTGTGGGGAGGGGCGGGTCGACCGGCGGCGATTCGTCGGACCGGCAGCCCGCGGCTTGGAGGACCACGAGCCCGGCGAGCACCCCGCCTCCCCGAACTCGAGCATGGTGCGTCAGTCGGCTACTCTTCGACGACGAACGCGACCTTGACATCTTCGTGGTCACCGAAGCCTTGATGATCGTGGCAGTACGTGACTCCGGTCCCGGGTTGGTCAAATGCGCCGTCGGCTAACGCGATGTCGCGGGCTTCACCGGGGGCAAAGAGTTCATTGAGCCCCGGGTTCCAGGCCATGCCATCACGGAACATCGAAAGATGTTGTGGCAACATGTGCGGAATCACGTCCATGCCGTGCAGGCCGTGTGCAGTCGCCGCGGGGTTGACGACGAACATCACGGTGCCTGTTTTCACGGTGATCTCGTCGTGCCGATAGATTGCCTCGGTCTCGCCCGACACCGAGTTGAGCACGTACTCGAAGACCGGCCCAACCCGTGTGGGGACGTCGATCTCGGCTGAGCCTTCCTCCACGGAGAGTGCGAGTTGGGTATGTCCGGTCTCCGGTCGCGGAACCGTGAGGCTTCGTCCGGAGGTCATCAGGGGCGATTCGAGTTCGGCGAAGAACTCGATCGGATCGTCGCTCACGAACTCGAGTGATGTGAGCGCGGCCGACTGTGCATCGGAGAACCGAATGGCCAGCGCGACGTCCGACTCGCCCAACACGGTGGCCGTGCCGCGGTACCCCTCGGCCGGAATCGCGAGAAGGGGCACAAGGATGGTACCGCCGAGATCGATCTCGAAATCGACTCCATCTGCATAACGCAGCTCGAAGTACCCGGGGAGAACCCCTTCGTGCGCTTCGCCGCCGGGTTCAGTGCCCGTGTCGTCCCCGTCGCCGTCGCCATCGGACGTGGACCCCTCGGGCGCATCGGTTGTGGAACTCGGGCGGCCATCGGGTGGCTCGTCCGGGTCCGCGTCGGACCCCGTCGTCGGGCTGTCGGGAGACGACGCGTCCGGCTCGTTGAGCATGGCATCGCCAGAGTCTGGGCCCCCGACGTAGCAACTTGCGAAGGCGGCGAGACTGCAGAGGACCGCGAATCCTAGCCACCTATTGCACTTGCTGGTCATGGTGCACCTCGGTCACCGAGGTACTCGGTGAGTTGTTCGACCTGCGGCGTTGTGAGGGAGCGAAAGCGAATGGGGGGCATCCGTAGCGGGTCCTGCGGCGGGCGCTGAATTCGGTCGAGCGCGGCCGCGAACTCGCTCGGCGGCATTTCATCAAGCCTCATGACGTTGAACCGAGACTTTTGCGTTTCGGGCGAGATGAGATCGTTGTGGCACTGGCCACACGCGTTGCGAAGAAGACCCTCCGCGGTCTGATCCGCTTCCGCGCGAAGCCCGAGGGCCTTGTAGTTCGCCTCGTCGTGCACATGACGGAAGTCCGGAAGATCCTCGCGAGCGAGACTTCCATCGAGGTACGACCGATAGACATCGGCTGCTTCCGAAACCTTGCTTGGATCGTCGGCGGTCGGGCCAGGAAACGGCACGGGAGGACGCTGCCCGTCAACGAAGGACTGGTACAGGGAATCCCAGGTTTCGCTGCTCCCGCCAGAGTCGAGCTCCGCCTGCACGTCTCGGAAGTCCACCGGTTGCACGCTCGAGTGCCCAGCCAAGTACATCATCGTCCATAAGCTGCCCGGATCTGCGTTGTCGATGCGGCTCTCCGGGATGACCCCGTATCCGCCGCCGACCGGGTGGACGGCGTGGAAGGACTCGGATAGCGCTGCATCGTGGCCCTGGGGATCTCCATCCCCCGCGAATCCGTTGAACCAGTGCATCGTCTGTTCCGCACCTTCGGCGAACAAGAAGACCTTTTCCTCGTCGTGGCCGTACGGTTGATGGCAATGCAAACAGTCGAGGGGGGTATCCTGCAGTGCCAGGTCCTCATACACGCTGACTTGCGACCATCCGACTTCGAACTCGTCGCTCAAGAAGTCTGCGGCCACGCAGGACTGCGTCTCCTCGCAGGGCTTGTCGAACTTGATGAGGTAGAAGTTGACCGGGCCCTGGCCCAAGGGGCGGGCTTCTTCGTCCGCGTAGCCCATCAGCTCGATGTACGGCTCTCCCCGGGTGTAGCTCACCACAATGCGCTGGCTGAACTCTGCGAGTTGATTCTCGAAGATGAATACCCGCGGGTTGATGGCGGACACTGAACGGGTCGCGATCGAAGAAGACGAGGCCAGCATCGCGAAGGTGACCGTGGGCCCCGATTCGTTGTCCAACGAGAGTCCGAGTTTCTGCAGGAGCTCCTCCATCCCCGAGATCTGGGTCAGCGCTTCGGGGCCATCACTGCACAGGGCACTGCGCACACCGTCGAGATGCAGTGCGTTCAGAGGCGTGGAGCAGAAGTCCTCGTTTTGCTGCTGCCCTCGGGGCAGCCCGCCGAGCTCGTTGAGAATATAGAAGGGGCAGTCTTGGTCGAGGCACTCGTTGGTGGGACCATCGTCGTCCGACGGCTCGCCCGGGCCCGAGTCATCGCCGGGACCCGAATCCGCGCCAGAGCTAGCCCCCGACTCCCCGACCGGGCCGGAGTCGGAGTCGGGGTCATGCTGCTCGAGGGGGCTCGTGAAGTTCCTGCGGCCGTGATGTTGCTGGTCCTCCCCGCACAGACGGATCCCGAGGAACTTCAAACCGAGTACGTCGCGGCCTTCGACCTCGGGGTCCCGCCCTACGCGAGTACGTTTCTCGAAGAAGACGGGCAGGTCGGCCGTTCGGTCACCCGCGCGGTCGCGGATGCGATCCACAGCCGCGGCAAGGGGCCCATCTCGACGGACGTCGGGGCCGATCATCTCGGGGTGATGCTCGGACACCTCGCCAGCCTGTGTCGTGTGGGCCTCGAGTCGGAAGCGTCTCGGTTCGCTCGCGACTACTTGCTGACCTGGCTTCCGTGTCTCGTCGCGAGCCTCGAAGCGCTCGAAGTGCCGCTGTGGTCGGGAGTCGTTCGCATGGCGCTCGATCTCGTTTCCGAGCACGCCGGGGAGGAACGCTCGGGCCGCCCGCCCGTGCGCTTGCCCGTGGCAACAGACCACCCGCTCACGGACGATCGCTCCGGCCTCAAAGACGTGGCCACCTTTCTCGCTCGGGCGGCATCGTGCGGCATGTTCGTGACCGAGGCTGACTGTGCTCGGATCGGACGGACGCTCGACCTGCCGCGCGGCTTCGGACACCGTCGTGCGCGAATCGAAACCATGCTCCGTTCGGCCGCCGAGTACGGCGCGCTCGTCGACCTGTGCGATATGATGGCCGAGCTTGCGGATCATCGGCGGTCCTACCTGGAAGCCCTGGCCGGGGGCCGCTTCGATCGCGGCTTGCTGCACCCCTGGACCGAAAAGCTGGGGACGACCCAGGCCATGCTGCAAACCCTACGTCACGGCGCCGTGGCGACCTCCGGAGCTCCACAATGAACATCGACGCCTTCTACGACGAGTCGACGAACACGCTCACCTACGTGGTCAGCAACCCGACCACGAAGGATGCGGTGGTCATCGATCCCGTGCTCGACTACGACCCGGCAAGCTCGAACATCGCCTATGACTCCGTCGATCGCGTGACGACGTTCCTTCGCGACAACGAGCTCACGCTGCAGATGGTCCTCGAGACCCACGCGCACGCGGATCATCTCTCCGGATCACAGGCACTCAAAGATCGCTTTCCCGCAGCCAAGCTCGGAATCGGACGACGCATCACGGAAGTTCAGCAAGTCTTCAAGGAGGTGTTCGACCTCCCGGCCGACTTCCCGACCGACGGACGGCAATTCGATCGGTTGCTCGAGGACGGCGAGACCGTGAACGCCGGCGGCGTGCAGTTCGAAGTGATGTTCACACCGGGCCACACGCCCGCGTGCGTGACGTACAAGTTCGGCGACGCAATCTTCACCGGCGACACGATGTTCATGCCGGACATGGGGACCGGTCGCTGCGACTTTCCGGCAGGCTCGGCGGATGACCTCTACAGCTCGATCACCGGCAAGATCTACGCGCTGCCGGACGAGACCCGCGTGTTCGTCGGGCACGACTACCAACCTGGCGGGCGCGGGCTTCGCTACGAGACCACCGTCGGCGAGCAGAAAGCCAACAACGTGCAGCTCCCGGCCAGTCGCGGCCGCGTGGAGTTCGTTGCGTTCCGGACCAAGCGCGACGCCGGCCTCAATACGCCGCGGCTGCTGTTCCAAAGCGTCCAAGTCAACGTGGATGCCGGAGCGCTGCCCGCCGCTTCGGACAACGAGGTCCGCTACCTCAAGATCCCGATCAACGCGTTCCGCCCCGCGGCGGATACAGACGCGATCAGCGAAGCCCCGGCCCGCTGATCACTGCAGCGGGAACGGGGTCAGGAAAAAGTCCGCACCGGAGCTGTGGCAGCCGGTGCACGCCGAAGCTCCCGCTGCGTCCGCGAAGTTGCTGTCGTTGAAGCGCTCGAACCAGTACCAGCCGTCCCCGCCAGCGCTGTCGTCTTCGAGCTTGACCATGGTCGCCCAACCGGCAACGGCACCCGTTCCGTCCCCGTAGAGTTCCTTGACCGATGCCGAGCCGACGGGGTGACTGTCGTTGCCGGCCTCGAGTGACTCGAACAGGGTGTCGTTGACGAAGGTGCGGACGTTGCCGAAGTGCGGACCGGTGCTGTCGTGCAGGTCGGACTCGGCGTCCCACATCGCGTAGCCGCGCCCTTCGAGCCAGTCGAGGAGCGCTTGTCCCCCCTCCGCGGGGATCGGACCGTCTGCGGTCATCTCGGTGCTGTCGTCGCCCCCGCCGCCGAGGCCATCGTCGTCCTCCTCGGACGCGCAGCCGACGAGAGCGAGGGACAGGGCGAGGACGAGCCGGACCGACGAAGCCATGCCCGAGCGTACGCGCTTGGCGGCAAGGAGTTACCGCCCAACCGCACGGAGCGGCCCCGCGAGCGCATTTGCCTCGTCGCGGCAACGAATCATCGCTGCCCGGCGGTCCGGTTGCCCGCGAGCCTCGTACACCCGGGCGAGGGCAGCACACGTGTCCGCCCGGCTCGCCTGCTCGCGAGGATCTCGGGGCTCTCCCGTAAACCCGTCCAGCGCCTCGCTCAGCGCGGCTTCAGCCTGCTCGAGGGCGTTTTGGGCGAGGGCGACCTCCCCGGTCGCGAGCCTGAGGTCCCGAAGGTCGTGCTCGGTCTGCCCCTCCGATGTGCGCTTCGCCGAAGCGAGTGCGGTGGCCGCCTCCTCCAGCGCGCCCATGTGGGCTGCGGCCCGAGCCCGGTCGGTGTAGGCCCAAAACAGCTCGGAGTTCTCGGCCCCGAGCTGCTCTGCCGCGCCTTCGACCTGCAGGCGCGCCCAATGCAGCGCGCTGTCGTAGTCCCCCCGCTGAAGGTGCACCTCCACGAGATCGGATGCCATCAGCCTCAGCCGGCCCTCGACCCCCGCCTGCTCCGACAGCTTCGCGTACGCGTGCTCGAGGATCGGGATGCCGATCGCATCCGCACCAGCAAACGAGAGCAGCCGTCCGTGTCCGGCAACGGCGAGCCAGCCCTGGGGCGACTGAGCGGGTAGCGAACGCAGCAGGTAACCGAGCTGGGTGATTCGCTCGGTCAACGCGAGAGACATGTCGCCGTCGATCACGGCCGCCTCGCTGATCATGTTGTGGACCAGGCTCGCGAGCGCCGGATACCAAGGGTCCTCGTCGACGCCCAGAGCCAGGATGGCGCGGCACTCTTTGATGGCCTCGTCGGGCGAGAGGTCAACCATCTGAAAGCCGATGGCCAGCGTCTTGCCGAGCGCGAACTGAGCCTCGGCGCCCGGCGGCGGATCGTAGTCGACCGCCTCGAATGCCTCCTCGATCTTCTCGAGCGCTTTGTCCCGGTCGCCGGACTGGAACACCACAATGCCTTCGACGACGAGCAGCCGTGCCATGGGTCCCGGGGGGCGACCGGCCTGCTCGAGGATCCGATGCCCGCGCTCGATCCACGGCGCAAGATCGGGTGGGCGGGTCCCGGAGTCGTGGAGGTTGCCGATCACGATCGGCAGCAGCTCGGCCGCGAGCAGCGCGTCCTCGGCATTCTCGGCGTGCCACACCGCTTGATCGAGAGCGTCCGCCGCGAGCGCCGGATCGCCCTGCGTGAGCAGTCGTCCTCCCCGGTAGTGCTGCACACGTGCCGAGAGCCAGTGATTGCCCAGGTCGCTGGCCTGCTTCGCGAGCTCGTCGAGCTCCTCCATTTCGGGACCGTCTCGGAGCGACTTGCTGACGCGGTCGGCGATGAACGCCTGCTTCTCGTCGGCGACGGGATCGGATACGAAGAGGGTCTCGGCGTCGGCTCCCAGACAGCGACGGGGAACGGGCAGCGACATCACCTTCCACTCGATGCGACGCAGTGGGGCCGAATCGCCCGGAAGCGCGAGGATGGCCTCGAATGCCTCGGCACCTCGGCGCAGGCAGGCTCCCGCCCGGTCGCGTTCCACCGTCAACGGCTGATCGGCATCGCAGACCTGGTCGCGAGTCTCTCCCCACTGACGGTCGAAGCGATCGAGTCGGCGAGCGATCTGCGACTGCAGTCCCCACTCCCCCGAGTCGCGCGTTGGGGTACCCGCTTCGATCAGCGCATCGAACTTCGCCGGCCAGTGCGCGGAGTCCGAGTCGCAAACCTCGGGCATGGCCTCGGGTAGCGAGAGGGTGGCAACGCCTGCGAGCCCGAGCACGGCGACCCCAGCCACGAGCACCCGTGAACGACGGGGTGGCGAAAGGGTATCTACGAGCTCGGCCATGGAGGCGTAGCGATAGCCGGGGTCGGGGGCCAAGCCGCGGGCCAACGCACGGTACAGATGACGTGTCATCCCGGGAGGACGGGGTGGCGGTCCATCACGCTTACGGCGGGCGAGCTCGGCGATGTTGCGCCCGGCGAACGGTGGCTCCCCCTGCAGCGCCTCCCACAGCGCGACGCAAAAGGAGTACTGATCGGCGCGCGCGTCGAACTCTCCGCCGACGTGCTGTTCCGGCGACATGTAGCGCGGCGTCCCCATCACGGTGCCGGTCTGAGTCAGTCGCGAAAGCAGAGGCTCTTCACTGTCGGGCGTCGACGGTGCCGTACCTTCCCCGGACGCGAGTCCAAAATCGAGAACCTTGAGGCGCCCGTCCGCGGCAAACATCGCGTTCGCGGGCTTGAAGTCGCGGTGGACGACGCCAACCCCGTGCGCGGCGTGGAGTCCCCTGGCCGCCTGCGCAAAGACGGCGACCGTTTCGTCGACCGAGCGGGTCTCGGCGTACGTCCACTCCGCGAGGGTCGGACCCGACAGCAGCTCCATCACGATGTACAGGTGCGGGTGCCCGTCCAGTGTCGCGGTGCCGACGTCGAAGACCTGCACCACGTGGCGATCGCCCAGCTGAGCCAGGGCACGGGCCTCGGCCGCGAGTCGCTCGCGCGCGTTCGCAATCCCCATCGAGGATTCCTTGACGACTTTGACGGCGACGCGGCGGTCGAGCTCGGGGTCGTAGGCCTCGAAGACCGCACCGAAGCCGCCCTGCCCGAGCTGCTTGTCGAGCTCGTAGCGCCCCACCTCGATCGCGCGTTTCCGGCCCGTCAGGCGCGACGCCACCGCCGCGAATGCGCGACGCCCCTCGAGGTCGAGCGGTGGCGTCTCCACCGTTGGACTCTCCGGGCTGGCATCAAACGACTCCAAGGACACGATGATATCGCGTCAGCTGGGCTCGGGGGCGGCGCGCAACGGGCCCGCGCGGCGGTTGGCTTCGTCTCGACACGCGCGCATCTGCTCGCTGCGCACACTGTCTCCGCGCTCTGCGTACACCGTCACCAAGCCGTCGCATGCGTCCGCGCGCTGGGCCTGCGTTCGCGGGTCCCCTTCTTCGGGATGAAGGCGATCGCGAACGAGCTCGAGCGGGGCGGCCGCTTGCTCGAACTGCCCCTTGGCCACCGCCAGCTCGCCCGCCGCGAGGTGAAGTCCGAGCTGGTCACTGTCCGAGAAATGCTCGGCGACGGCCCGCGCGGCGTTCAGCGACGCCTCGGCCTCCGCGAGCTCACCGACGTGAGCCGCAGCGCGCGTCCGATCGACGTGGTCCCAGAACAGATCCGGGTTGTCGGCCCCCACCTGCGAGACGTCGTCGGCGACCTGAATCCGAACCCAACGCAGCGCCTGGGCGAAGTTGCGCTGCTGGATGTAGACATCGGAGATGTCCGTGGCAACGATCCGCAGCCAGGCCTCCATGCCAGGCTGGTCGCTCATCGAGGTGTACACGTGCTCCATTTGCGGAATGCCGATTTCTTCGGCCCCCGCGAACGCGAGCAGCTTGCCCTGGCCCGCCAGCGACAGCCTCAACTGAGGCGATTCGCCATCGACGCTCCGGCGGACCCACTCGCCCTGCTCGATGCGCCGTACGAGTGCGGTCTCGACGTCGCCACGGGCCAACGCCGCCTCGCTCATGATGTGCAGGACGGAGTTCGCAATGTTCGGATACCAGGGGTCGAAGGGCTCGACCAACGCGAGGATCTCCTCGCCGCGCCTCTCCGTTTCCCGGGGCGGCAGATCCTGAATGCGAAAGCCGAGGCTCAGCAGACGAGCGAGCGCGAAGCGAGACTCGGCTCCTGGCGGCGGATCGTGGTCGACGAGCTCGAGCGAGCGGTCGAGCTTTTCCTGCGCGGCGGGTGAGTCGCCACGTCCGTAGTCGACGAGCGCCTCGATGACCAGCAGCCGAGCCGTGGCAGACGGCGGATCGCCAGCGACCTCGAGGATCTGGTGGCCGCGTTCCACCCAGGTCTGGATCTCTTCCGGCCGTACGCCACCATCGACCAAACCACTGACCGCACCCGGCAGCATCTCCGCTGCGAGCAGGTGATCCTCGCCGTGCTCGGCGTGCCACACCGCCTGATCGAAGTGCTCCGCGCCCTTCTTGGGGTCGCCGTGCTTGAATGCCAAGACCCCCTGGCGCTGACGCACCCGCGCCGACAGCCACGGATTGTCGAGTGCGTCCGCATCCGACGCGAGGCGCTCCAGCGTCGGCTCGTCGGGGTCGTCGCCCAGCGACTCGAGCACGCCCAGCCCCGCAGTCCGCTGTGACGCATCGAGAACGTAGAGGTCCGCAGCGTCCGCCCCGAGGCAGCGCGTCGGCACGGCGAGCGACAGCACATCGTACTCGAGCTCGCTCAGCGGCGGACGCTCATCGGCGGTGCGCAGCGCGGCCTCGAAGGTGGTCGCGGCCCGCTCGAGGCAGGCGCCCGCGACCACTCGGGTGACCACCGGGGATTGCTCCGCCTCGCACACCACCGCTGCCGTCTCGTGCCAGCGTCGATCGAATCGCTCGAGGCGCGCCGAGACCTGGGACTGCAGGCCCCAAAACGGGGACTCGCGGGGAGGCGTGGCGGCCTCGGCAACGCCGTCGTAGGCCTCGGCCCAGGTCGGCTCGAGCCCGCATACGTCCGGGCGCGCTTCGAAGTTCAGTGCAGCGCTCCCGCCGAGGGCACCGACCGCGGCAAGGCCGAGCGCCCAGCGACGGCCCGCCGATCGCGGCCGTGGGGCGAGCCCTGCGAGCAAGTCTGCCATCGAGGCAAAGCGCCGGTCGGGCCGACTCGAAAGTCCACGCGCGAGCACGTCGTAGACGAAGCGCGGCATCGAGGACGGCCGCGAGGGCGGGCCGGCTCGCTTTTGCTGCGCGAGCTTGCTGAGCGTCCGACCTCGAAACGGGGGCTCCCCCTGCAGCGCCTCCCACAGCGCGACGCAAAAGCCGAACTGATCGGTGCGCTCGTCCACGGTGCGGGCATCGTGCTGCTCCGGCGCCATGTACAGCGGCGTGCCCATCACGAGCCCGGTCTGGGTCAGCTTGGTGGGCCGCGAGCTGGGGCCGCTCTCACTCGAGGACACTTCCCCGCTGTCGGTGCTCGCGCCGGTCGAGGTCCCTTCGCCGTAGGCCAGACCGAAGTCGAGCACGACGACCCTGCCGTCGCCGGCGAACATCACGTTGGCGGGCTTGAAGTCACGATGCACCACGCCGACGCCGTGCGCCGCGGCCAATCCTGCACCCGCCTGCCGAAACGCCGCGAGGATCTCATCGACGGAGCGCTCCTTCTCGAGCCAGCGCCGAAGCGTCACCCCCTCCAGCAACTCCATCACGATGTAGAGGTGAGGCGCGCCCTCGACGACGTCGCGCCCGACGTCGAAGACCTGGACCACGTTGCGATGGCCGAGCTGCGCGAGCGCCCGCGCCTCACTCGCCAATCGCTCCTCGCCTTTGACGGTGGCAGCGGCGGCGACGTGCTTGACGACCTTGAGTGCGACGTCGCGGTCGAGCTTGGGATCGTGGGCGCGGTACACCGCCCCGAAGCCGCCTTCGCCGAGCTGCTCGTCGAGCTCATAGCGCCCGATCTCGACGGCCCGCTTGCGACCGGTGAGGCGCGACGCGACCGCTGCGAACGCACGATGGCCCTCGAGATCGAGCGACGGCGTGGTCGACCCTCGATCCAGCTCCACTGTGTTTACGCGGTCACCGGGCGAATCCAACAGAGGAAGAATATCGCGATCGTCACTCGTTGAGCAGCTCGCAGGCGTCGACGAAAGACGGTTGCTCGGACGGACACGCTTGCCCGACCTGTAAGGCCATGCACACACCGCGCTGGTCGGCGACGGACAACTGCTCGATGCAGTCGAAGAAGATGGGCGAGGTCTGGTCGCCACTCGCATATCCCGTGCAGACAACGCCGCCCGGATCTTGGTGCGTCTCGTGAGCGCTCGGGTTCCAATCTGTGGATGAACCGATGTCTGCGCCCGAAACTGCGCGCCAGATGCCGTCCTGGTCCTGCACGCAGTCCATCGGGGTGAGCACGTGCGTTTGGCAGCAGCGGCGGTTTTCCCCACATACCACGTCGATCGACTCATCATCCCAGGTCGGATTGCAGGGAATCGGGCAGCTCGCCGCCGCGGCCTCGATCAGCGCTGAACCGAAGGGAATGTCGCCCGTCCGCACGCACATGCCCCACGTGCCGAGCTCGTTGTTGTCTCCTGAGAAGTAAGGATTGCCGCCCTGAATGTTCTTGCCCGCGTAGCTCGGCAGCCCGCCGCCCTCTGCTGCGGGGTCGACCGAACAGCAGTTGTAACCGTTGGCATGGAGGCCACCGTCCGCGCGTGGGTTGCAGGCAAACTCTGGAAACCCGGTCGGAGCCAGGTCCCCGCCGGCGACCATGGGTCCGCCGGGCGGGAGGGTCGAGCAGTCCACCATGCCGTCGACCACCATCCCTCCGTCGCCCGGCTCCATCCCCCCAGCACTATCGTCATCCATGGGCGCATCCGCACCGCCATCTTCCGAACCATTGGCGGTGTCCCCAACCAGCTCGATGGGCGGTGGAGCGCACGCTGCAATCACCATCACCAGAAACACGAGCGAGCTACGCATTGTCATCACAACCGTCCTCGTCTCCGCCCGGCAGGTTTTTCTTGTCCGACGCTCACTCTTTTTTCTCGCAGTGGGTCGCGAGCAGGCGTGCGGCTTCGTCGCCGCGCAGTGCCCGAGCCGCCCGCTTCGCGGCCTCGACTCGCCCCCGACTGCACTCCGCCTTGACGAGCACGACGCGTGCATCGGAAGCGATCTCCCCGTCGGGGTGCGCCTGCAGCAGCTGCGCGGCGTGACGAGCCGCGTCGACATAGCGCCCCGCCGCGTAGGCACGGTGCGCGCGCCCGAGCTGCTCGAGCTCAGCTCCGCTCAAACCGTCATCGCTCGGCTTCGCGGCAGCCGGTGGCGTGCGGGCCTTGGTCGGCCGGCGCTTCACCGGAGTCGACGTCGAGCTCGGCTTCGGTGACGCCGCAACGATCGACGCGACGGGGCTGGGCGGCGGTTCGGGCAGCACCGGTGCGCTCTCCGGCTCGGCCGGCTTCGCTCGGGCCGACTCCGGGGCACGCTCGGGTGGTGGAGCATCGTCGGTCGAAGCCACGCTCGCGGCAACGACAGCGGTCGACTCGGGCTCGGCATCCGGCAACGCAAGTCGCACTGCCCCGAGCCCCACCCCGCCCACGACGACGGTCATCGCCGCAACCTTCACGCTCGTCCAAAGTGGAATCGTCGCCGCTGCCGCCACACCCTTGCCCGCAGAGGCCAGACCGGTCTGCAGCGCGAATGCAGCCCACGCTCGGTTGACCCGCTGCTCGGACGGCGGCTCGCCTCGAGCATCTCGCAGCTGCGCTGCGGTGATTGCAGCGCCGTCCTGCTCCAGCCGTGCGCACGCCTGCTCGAACGAAGCGCGCGCCGATCGAAGCCGAGCGTACGCGGTGTTCTGATTGACGCCGAGTGCCTCGGCCGCCTCGCGACCCCGCAGCCCCTCGAGGTCGCACAGCACGAACACGCGACGCCGATCGACGTCGAGCCCATCGAGGAACCGGTCGAGGAAGACCTGCGCCTCCTTGCGCCGCAGCCACGCCTCGAGATCCTCGACGTCATCGGGGGTCTCGACCGCCGAATGTCGACGATGGCGGCGCTCCGCCGTTCGCCGCCATCGCGATGCCACCCGCCGCGCAATGCCGGCGAGCCACCCCTGCATCGAGCCCCGTCCCTCGTAGGTGTGCATTCGCCGGTAGGCGGTGACGAACACCTCCTGCACCGCGTCCTCGGTATCGTCGCGCACGCCAAAGCCGAGCAGGCACCGCCACACGAAGGCGTAGTGCTCCCGGTACAAGGGTTCGAACGAGCGACGACGAACATCGCGCGGGCGAGCGCGGCTTGGTGCGGATCCGTCGGGCACCAAGGATCATCGTCTCCGGTTGACGCCGGATTTGTGTACCGGCGGGACGATTTTTTTCAGGGCGGCGTGGCCCGGCCGCCGACGCGTAGCTCGATCCCCACCATCGCGCGAACCGCGACATCGAACGAACGGTACAGCACGGGCCGGTTTTGGCCCGAATAGCCCGGACGCAGCAGTGCGATGAAACCGTCCACCCCACCGAACAGTCCGACCCAGGGCCGCGGCAGCCAGACCACCCCGGGCGCCACGACCACGCCCGCCCAGAGGTTTCGCGCGTTGAAGTTGATGGTCCCGCCGACCCCCGAGGCCTGGACCTCGCCGAGCTCGAAGCCGGTGCACGCAGGGACCTCCAGCCGACCGAACGTCGGCACGTAGCAGCCACGCAGCCCGCCGGACCACAACGCGAGGTCGCCTCCGACGCCCGGCTCGTCATCGAACTCGCGGCGACGAGAAAACCAGTGACTCCCGTGACCCTCCGCTCGCCAGCCTCGCCCGGTCACCGCGAGTGAGACGTCGATTCCGCCACCGATCGGGATGATCCCAGCGTCGAGTCCTCCGGCGACCCGCAGCGCGGCATCGATCGGTGGTCGCTCCGCTCGCGCTCGGCCGGTGTCGAAGCGTTCGGTCTCCACGGGCTCCGGCGCCTCACCAACGGGGTCGCTCTCGGTTCGTACCTCGGACCCCCCCGAAGTCTCGTCCCCGATGGCCTCCGCCTGTCGATCCATCTCAGCGACGATGCCGTCCACCCCGAGACCGGCGTCGACGGAGATCCCGACGATGATTCCGGTCGCTTCCGCCAGCAAGGCACAGTCGTGAGAGCGAACCTGCCGCAGCACGACCGCCCCCGCGGTGTTGATCGTGAGGTCGAGCTCGAAGCCGGCCTCGTCCTCCACCAGGGTCGCCTCGACGACGGCCTCCGCTGCGACCCGCCGCCGCGGCCCGTCGAGCTCCGCCACCCGCGCCGCGATGGACTCGCGGACGACCGCGGCGTCCGGGCACGACGCCGGCGCCCTCCAGGTGAGCTGGATCTCCTCGGGAACGCCCTCCGTGGGATCCGGCACCAGCGCCAGCCCCAAAGCGATCCACGAAATACCGAGCACGGCCCACTATCCCGTCGCCATCGCCGCCGCACAAGCGGAACACCCGGGGTACCTTCTGCCTGCATGCGACGCCTGGCTCTCGTCCTGCCCTTCATCGCCCTCGCCTGCGCGGCCCGACCGACCGAGGAGGCAGACACCGACGCTGACTCGACGTCCACGGGCATGACCCCGATGCCGATGACCACCGCGCCCCAGCCCGGCACGACGTCGGATACCGGAGCGGTCGACACGACCGGCACCGAGTCGGGCGAGGACACGGCGGGCTTCATCAACATGCCGACCGACGGGGGACCGGGTGCGCTCCCCAACGGCAGCGAGTGCGGGACGAACGAGGACTGTGCCTCGATGTTCTGCTTCGAGGCATTCGGTTCGGGCGTGTGTTCCGAGTGCACGTCCGACGACGACTGCGAAGACGGTGGCTGTGCGCTGGACTTCAACCTCGGCTATGCGCTGTGCAACGACGGCTCCCTCGGCGACGGATGCGAGTCCGACGACGCCTGTACGGGCGGGCTGGTGTGCGGCTCCCCGATCGCAGGCGACCTCCCGTTCGACTTCACCGTCTGCGGCGAGTGCAATGCGAACACGGCGTGCGCCGACGGCACGATCTGCTCGCCGGTCTTCGATATGGGCTTCGGGGGCGCCCACCTCGGGTGCCTCGAGCCGGCCAGCGTCGACATCGGCGGCACGTGTCCGGTCCCGGAGCCCGGGCTCGGCGACGGCGAGGTTTGCATGAGCGGCGCGTGCTCGGTCGCGACGATCTTCATGGGCGTAGGCGAGCTGGGAATCTGCAGCGAGTGTGCGACCGACGACGATTGCGTCGGCGACACCGACACGGGCGGCGGCTCGGACACGGGCGGCGGCTCGGGAACGACGGGCGGCTCGGACACGGGCGGCGGCTCGGGAACGACCGACACCGGCGGCGACGCGGTGTGCATCCCGGCCGAAATCGGAATGGACGGCGTGTTCCCGGCGGTGTGCGGCTGAGAAAACGATGCTGACTCCATTTGCACCCGGGATTTGGCTGGCGAGCGATCCGATCCGGATCGTCGGGATGAAGCTCAGCGCGACGATGGCGGTGATTCGTCTCGACGACGGAACCCTGCTGTTGTTCTCGCCCGTCCGCCTGACGGACGCTCGGCTCCAAGCCGTCAGCGCGCTCGGCCGCGTCGCCCACATCTACGCGCCCAACACGTATCACCACACCTGGGCCGCAGCGTGGGCCGACGCCTTTCCCGACGCCTGTGTGCACGGCCCCCGCGCGCTGGCGAGCAAACGCCAGGATCTACGGATCGATCGCCACCACGACCACGATGCGTTGGGAGGACTCGCGCGGGACTTCCAGGAGATTCACGTCGATGGCTTCGCGCTCGAGGAAACCGTACTGGTGCACCGCGCCACGGGAACGCTGCTCGTGGCGGACCTCGTGCACAACATCGGGCGCCCGACGCACTGGTGGACGGTCGCCTACTCCAAGGCCATGGGGTTCTACGACCGCGTCGCGATCAGCCGGATGATCCGGCTCGGGGCGTTCAACGACCGCCGCGCGGCACGAGCGAGTATCGACCGGCTCCGTGCGTCCAGCTTCGATCGCCTGATCGTGGGGCACGGGGCGCCGCTGGCCCAGGGCGCCCATGCAGCAATCGAGCAGGCCTACGGCTGGCTCGGCTCCAATCGCGCGCTCGTCCCCGCGCGGCGTCGCCCCCTGCACGGCCGGTGTGGCTGAGTCGGTATACTCGCCGTCATGCGTAGCTTGCTGCTCGTTGCCGGCTTGGCGATCGCTGCGACCGGAGCGTCGCCGGTTCGGGCCGCGCCCAACAAGAACACCCAGGTCGTCGCCACGCCGAAGCTCGCCCGCACGGCGAACCTGAAGGCAGCCGCCTCGATCTACCGCGCCGCGACGCTCGAGCAGATGAAGCTGTTCGCCGTCACCGACCGGGTGGTCAAGCTCTCGATGGCGGGCAAGCTGCCGACCGAGAGCTCGACGGACAAGGCGATCTACGAGTATCTCGAGGGTCGATCGAGCAAGCTCGACCAGGCCACGCGTCGCCGCATCTACGGGCACGTGCTGGGGCGAGGCAACAAGGCGGCCGATCTCGAGCCCAACCGAAGCTTCGCCGGCCTCCTCACGCGCCTCGTGGGGAGCGTGAGCGCGTACGAACGCCAGGTGAAGCTCGCGGGGGGCAACGCGGCCAAGGTCAGCGCCAAGCAGGTCCACGCGGCGGCCCGCGATCTTGCGCTCAACCTCAGCAACCATGCCTACGGCGCTCCGGTCACCGCCGCCCCGCTCCTCCAGACCAAAGTCGATCTTGCGCTCGAGATCCTCTCGTCGCCCGGGGTCCGCAAGCACTACGGCGCCAAGACCCCTTGGCAAGTCGTGGAGCGGGTCGCCAAGGAGCTGGGGGCGAACGTCGACGCGACCAGGCTTCGCAAGCAAGCCGAGGCCGGCGTCGAGGTCATTGGGTGGCTTGCCGAGGTCTCGAGCGCCAACCCCAGCTGGAATGGGTCGGCGGCCGAAGATCTGGACCTCGCCGAATCGCGTGTACCTCGAGCCGTTCGCGATCTCCCTCGATTGCCCAAGGCCAAGCACGCCCCGACGGCCAAGCCGAGCGAGGTCACCAAAGTCGTCGCCGCGTGCTTCGACGCCAAGCAGCGCCTCGTGCCCTGCAAGGTCTCGTCGAAGAAGTAGGGGACTCAGGGCCCCACCGCGAGCTCGGCCTGCAGCGCCGCGAGCTGACGCACCAGCCGGTCCTCCGCGCGCAGGCCAGCCGTTTCATAATCGCGGCGGGCCTGCTTGGCGAGGGTTCGTGCCCGTTCGCGCGTCGCCGGGTCGGGCGCCAGCGCCACTGCGAGCTCGTGGCCGGTGCGCCCGCGCAGACGTGGTGATGGATCGTCTTTTCGCACCGCCCAGGCCAGCTCGAGCAACTCCGCCGCCTCGGTGTACTGCTGCTCTCCGTTGAGGGCGACGGCCAGATTGTAGCGAGTGCGTGCGAGGTCGGGATGATCAGACGGAAGCTTGGCGGCCCGAATCGCGAGCGCGCGACGATGCGATGCGACCGACGCATCACGCTTGCCCTGCTCCCAAAACAGCGTCGCGAGATTGCTGTGCGACTGGGCGGTGACGGGATGCTCCGGTCCGAACGAGCGCTCCCGGATGCGCAGCGCTTCGCGGTGCGACGCCTCGGCTCGTTCGTAGTCCTGGAGGGCACCGTAGACCCCACCGAGATTGTTGTGGGTCATCGCGACCTGGGGATGGTCCGCTCCCAGCTTGGCGACCTGCAGCCCGAGCGCCTGCTCGAGGACCCCACGCGCCTCTTCGTCGCGGCCGCCCGTTTGCATGATGCCGGCGAGCGTCGCCTGCATTTCCGCGACCTCGAGGTGCTCGCCGCCGAGTGCAGCCTGGTGGATCGCGATCGCATGGTTGATCTCCTGCTCGGCGCGGTCGAGCTGGCCCATTCGCGCGTAGACGACGGCGAGATTGTTGCGTGCCGTGGCGATCTCGGGGTGGTCCTCGCCCAAGTACGCGATCATGTCCTCGAGCACCGCGGCGATGAGGCTCCGCGCCTGCTCGAACTGGCCCTGGCGAAAGGCGACCTGACCGGCCTGCAGCCGCAGCTCGAACTCGACCGCATCCGCGCCCTCGACTTCGGGCACGGCCTGCATGCACGCGCTGGCCTCGTCATAGCGCCCTCCCGACAGCAGCGCCGTGATCTCGCCGTACAAGACCATCCGCTCGAGGGACTCGACCCCAGTGCTGGCGGCCAGCCCCGCGGCGAGCTCCGAGATCGCCAACGCATGGTCCACCTGGCGTGGGTCTCGGGCCACGAACTGCAGCTCGGCGACGAGGGCGCGGGCCAAGAGCAGGCTTTGCCCCTCGCGCGCTGCGATCCCTTGCGCCTTGCGAAGCTCTGCGACCGCCGCCTCGGGATTCTGGGTTTCGGCGAGCCACATGCCCCGCGCAAAGCTCAACCGCGCACGGACGGGCTGATACGTCAGCGATTCCAGAAGCGCGAGCGCCTCGTCGAGCGCCTCCTCGGCCTCCTTGAACCGGCCGGCGCGCGTCTGGGCGGAGCCGCGAGCCACGAGCTCGTCGATTGCCATCACCGCGTCGCGCTCGGACGCTGGCGGCGGGGCCAGATCGGCGTCGATACGATCCACGTCCGAGCACGCTGCGAGCGTGGGCAAGTGCAGGAGGAGATCGTCTGCCGACTCGACGACGTCTTCGTCGGCATCCGCCAGGACCTCTGCCGTCGCGCGCAAGTGGTCGCGAGCCGATCGCAGGCAGGCCTGCCGCAGCTCCATGTCGCTGGCAGACTGGGTCTTGGCAATGCGCGTCGCCGCACACGCATCGTCGTAGCCGGAGACCCATTCGCGGGCGTAGGTCGCGAGTCCATCGCCGACGCGGGGCGCAACGGTCTGCGCGTATGGGAGCTCCGTCGACCGCAGCGCATCTTCCACCTGTGCCCGGCGCGCGTCGTCCCATACGTCCGCGAGCACTCGGGCCCCCTCCTGGCACGGTTTGGGCTCGCGAGCATCCTCGAAGAGCAGCCACGCTCCGCCAACCGTAAACGCGCCGACCATTGCAAGCTGCAGTCGCTGGCGCTTGCGTCGCTGGAGCCCCGCGAGTGCGTCGAGCAGTGCCGCCATGTCCGGCCAGCGCTCGTCGGGATCCTTGGCCAGTCCACGCTCGACGATCTTGCGAAGCTCGGCGGGCACACTGCTCGACTTCGGCGGGGTCCGTACCTCGCCCTTGGCCACGGACGCCGCAAGCGCGGTGAAGTTCCGAGAGTCGAAGGGATGCTGCCCGACGAGCGCCTCCCACAACGCGACGCAGTACGAAAACTGATCGGTGCGTGCATCGGTGGGGCGCCCAGCGAACTGCTCCGCGGACATGTACGCCGGTGTTCCGACGAACGAGCCGTCGGCGGTCAGGTCGGTGGGGTTGTCGTCGAACGAGCTCGCCCCCGCCACCATCTGTGCATCCTCGGTTCCGAGGTCCGAGGCCACCGGTCCCTTGGTGAGTGCCAAGCCGAAGTCCATCACGGCGACCCGTGGCGAGCCGCCGCTCTTCGGCGGGCACACCATCACGTTGTCGGGCTTGAAGTCGCGATGCACGAGCCCCTCAGCGTGCGCTGCGGCAAGACCTCGCCCGGCATCGACGAACGTCGAGACGATGTCCGCGTGAGACCGTGACTCCGTCTCCAGCCAACTCCGCAGCGTGACGCCGTCGAGGTGCTCCATCGCGATGTACACCTGGTCGGCGACCGTGCCCACGTCGTAGACGATGACCACGTTGCGATGGCTCAGCCGCGCGAGCGACTGGGCCTCGCGAAGCAGGCGCTGCTGCCCCGTCGAACCTGCACCCCCTGCGCCGGGCAGGTTCGACGGGG
>Ga0207422_1002253_pt1 | contig 27338 bp, 22 predicted proteins | sample MarCyaLeptolynsp_FD_187757 | JGI IMG/M metagenome (GOLD analysis project Ga0207422, IMG submission 187757) | Marine cyanobacterial communities from Panama - species 1 Leptolyngbya sp. (SPAdes) | ecosystem: Environmental > Aquatic > Marine > Unclassified | place: Panama: Panama City | collected... | reverse complement strand
CGCTCACTGCAGCACCGCCCGCCCTCACTGAGTTTTCCGGAGAAATGGCGTTCTGCAGTCGCGTAGTTGGTCTGGCAGCCTTTCTCCTGTCCGCTTTGAGCGCTGCCCCGTCGTCAGCCGATCAGCCGGGTGAGTTCGACTTCTACGTCCTCGCCCTGTCGTGGTCGCCCACCTATTGCAAGCAGGAAGGCGCTGACGCCAATCGCCACCAATGCGACATCAGGAAACCGTTTCGTTTCGTGGTCCACGGTCTTTGGCCGCAATATGAGCGCGGCTATCCACAATCGTGCGATGGTCCCAGGCGGATCGAAAAACGTATCGCGATCGACATGGAAGACATCATGCCGAGCCACGGTCTGGTGTTTCACCAGTGGCGCAAGCACGGCACCTGTTCAGGCCTTGAACCTGACGCCTATTTCGATCTGACCCGCGAGGCTTTCGAAAGAGTCGCCATTCCAGGAGCGTTCGCAAAGCTCGACAAGCGCAGCAAGGCAGCGCCGGAGACGGTCGAAAAAGCCTTTCGCCTCGCCAATCCCGGTCTGGAAAACGATGCAATGGCCGTCACCTGTTCGCGCGGGGAATTGGAAGAGGTCAGAATTTGCCTGACGAAAGATCTGGAGTTCAGGTCTTGTGAAAACGTGGACCGGTCCGGTTGTCGTGCCGACAGCCTGTCGGTGCCGCCGCCCCTGCCCCGCTGAGGCGACAAAATTCAAAGAGCCCCGCCCCGGGGACAAGTCTTCAAGACGTCAAGAGGAAACCCAGGATGAAACTTCGCTCATCGCCCCCTTCTCCCTTTGGCAGGAAGGTGAAAATAGCTGCCGCGATGCTCGGCCTGAAGGACAGGATCGACATCGAGGAAGCCAACACCGCTGATCCGGACGACAGCCTGCGCGGTCAAAACCCGCTCGGCAAGATCCCGGCCCTAATCCTGGACAATGGCGATGTGATCTATGACAGCGCGGTCATTCTCGAGTATCTCGACTTCATGGCCGGGGGCGGCAAGCTCTTTCCGTCCGGCGAAGCGCGGTTCACAGTCCTGCGCGACCAGGCGCTTGCAGACGGCATCATGGATGCTGCCTTGCTTCGCGTTTATGAAAAACGCTTCAAGCAACCCAATTACCGTGACCCCGCCTGGGATGCCTATCAGGGTGCCAAGGTGGAGCGTGGCCTTGCCTATTTTGAGCAAAACACGCCCGCAGCACCGTCGTCGTCCGCGGACGTCACTGCAGCCACTCTGACGCTTGCCTGCGCGCTTGGCTATCTCGACATGCGTTTCGGAGACGCTTGGCGTCAAAGCCATCCGAATCTGGTTGCATGGCTGGCGGCGTTCGAAGCGGTCGTACCGGCTTATGCAGAAACACGGCAGCCGGCAGCGCCCGTTCCAGACGACGCCGCGGTTGATCTGAAGTAAGCAGTAGGCCGGTGTCATCACCGGCCTTTTTGTTTTAACGGACTTGTCGTTTCCGCGATCCTATGCCCGTCCGCCGGGCAGCGGACTGCGGCCCCGCGCTTTCAACAGCCGTCGCCCACTGACAAGGGACTGGCCGAAATCGCGCTGCACAGCCAACAGCGCCGGCACAAGCAGAATAACCAGGAACAGACCGACACCCAGTCCATAGGACAGGGTTATCACCGTCGGTTTGAGGAACTGCGCCTGGCGGCTGGTCTCAAATAGAAGCGGGGCTAGTCCGAACACCGTGGTCGCGGTCGTCAGCACGACGGCACGAAGCCGATCGCAGACGCCGTTGATCAATGCCTGGCGGAAGGGGTGGTTGCGGGCATGTTCGTCGATCGTGGTGACCAGAACGATACTGTCATTGATGATGATCCCGGACATGCCGATAAACCCGACAACGGAGAACATCGACAGCGGAACGCCGTGCAGATAGTGGCCCCACAACATGCCAATGGATCCGAACGGAATGATGATCATGATCATCAGCGGACGCGTCCACGATTCAAAGATCCAGCACAGAACGAGATATATTCCCGCCAGGCACAAGGCGAAGCCGAACATGGCGTCGGAAAGGAAGGACCTTTCCTGTTCTGCAAGGCCGCTCATCTCGCTTTCGACATCGAATTCGGCAGCCAGTTGCGGCAGCAACTCGTTTTCAAGAAGTGCGGTCACCCGGGCCGCTGCTTCCGGATTGTCTTCCGAAACATCACCGGTGACGGTGAGTGTCCGCAGCCCGTCACTGCGCCGGACGGATGCAAATCCGTAGCTGCTGTCGATCTGCACGATTTCGCTCAGGGAAACATAGGTTCCCGCATCAGTTCGAACACGCGTGGTATAGAGGAACGATGAGTCCGTTTCCTCGTCCGGCATCAGCACCTTGACTTTGGCTGTGCGCCGCCCGATCGGAAATTCCGCGACTTCAATCCCTTCGAGACGATTGCGCAAAATGCGCGCAATGTCGTCCGTCGTGAAACCGAGCGCCTCGCCTTTCGGCGTCAGGGTCAGGCTCAGTTCGGGTTTGTCATAGGCCAGCGTATCCTCAAGCGCGCTCACACCTTCGAGCGGTGCAAGCGCCTGTTTGAGGCTTTCAGCGGCGGCCTTTAGGTTCTCGGTGGACGTCCCGTAGAGCCTGACGTCGATGGCATCACCGCCCGGTCCCGACCTTTCACCGCGAAGAGCAAGGGTTTCCAGGAGAGGTGGCCGGTTGATTTCCTTGCGCCACTCACCGATGAACTGGAACGCTGAGTAGGGCCTGAGATCGGGATCGATCAACTCGATCGAGATTCCACCGAGCTGATCGACATCCTTGCTGTCGGCTCCGCTGAGACCGCGTCCGGCCGTTCCGCCCACCGTTGACAGCGCAAATTGCACAGGTGCGACGCCGTCATGTTCTGCAGCATAGCGCTCATTGACGACATCAAGCGCTCGTTCGAGCTCCGAGATCATCGCCTTGGTATCGTCGCGCTCCGCCCCGGGCATCATCGCAATGCTCGCGGACACCACCGAGCGTTCCGGCGCATTGAAGAATCGCCAGCGGACGCTGCCGTCGACGAACAGCGTTACGGACAGCAGCAGGATCATGACGGCAAACCCGAGCGCCGGATACCTGACCTTGATGACCCAGTCGATGAAACGACGGAAGACGTTTTCCCGGAACCACACAAATCCGCGATTGAAGACCCGGTTGGGCATGTCGTACCAGCGCTGCTTCTTGCTGGCTGAAAGCGCGTGATTCATGTGCGCCGGAAGGATTAGAAAACACTCCACCAGGCTTGCAATCAAAACCACAGCGACCGTGAACGGAATGTCCGCAATGAGTGTTCCGAACCGACCGCCGACAAAAACCAGGCCGACAAAGGCGATCAGGGTCGTGATTGACGCTGTGAAAACGGGCGCAGTCATCCTGCGGGCCGCGAGGCTCGCCGCCTCGGCCGGAGAATATCCGCGCCGATGCAGGGAATCTGCGTGTTCACCCACAACAATGGCATCGTCCACGACGATGCCGAGGCAAATGATCAGGGCGAATACCGACACCATGTTCAACGTAAGCCCAAAGGCATACATAAGCCCGATCGTGGCCATCATGGCGACCGGAATGCCCGCAGCAACCCAAAAGGCGGTGCGCGAGGACAGGAACAGGAACAGGAAAGCCAGCACAAGGCCAAGTCCGAACAGACCGTTTTCGATCAGGATGTTCATCCGGTCGATGATATTCTGCGAGCGGGTCCGCGTGAGCTGGACAACAACGCCGTCGGGTAATGTTTGCTGGAATTCGGCCGTGATCCGTTCGACGTCCCGCTGAATGGAGATCGTGTCGCCCTCGGCGCTGCGGTCTACGCGCAAAACAACGGCCGGCATGCCTTTGTGATAATAGGCCCTGCCGCTCTCAACGCCTTCGGTGACGATATCCGCCACCGCTCTGAGCTCCAGTTTTTCGCCCTGGCTTGGCGCCTTTAAGACAATCTCGCCAAGTTCCTGCTCGGACCGTCTTGTTTGCCCCGTCCTGAGGCGCGCGCCGCTTCCGCTGACGTCGCCTGCCGGCGTGGTTTCCATTTCCGCCGACACGACATCGGCAATCTCGCGCAATGTCAGATCATGGCGAACCAGCATGTTCTCGCCGACATTGATGCGGATGATCGGGTTTGCAAGACCCTGGATCGAAACCCGGGTCACACCATCGCGGAAGAGGACTGTCTGCAGATCTTCCGCAAAACGCGCCAGCTGGTCTATATCGACCGGGCCGTAAATGACGACATCGGTGACCCGATCGCGATAAAGCCCTCGAGTGACCACCGGTTCCTCGATCCCTTCCGGAAGGCTTGAGCGGGCCTGGTCCACGGCAGCCTTGACCTCATCGGTCGCCTGCCCCATGTCCCAACCTTCTTCAAACTCCAGATTGATGGATGCTCTGCCTTCACGCGAGACAGACGTCGCTTCGTCGACACCGTTGATCGCAAGAAGCTGTGGCCCCAGTATCTCCACGACGGACCGGTCAAGATCCTCTGGCCCGGCACCCGGCCAGGAAACGTCGACGTCGACCTCTTCACGTACGAAATCCGGAAAAAACTGCGTTCTGATCTGCGTCGATGCGGCAATTCCGGCAAGCAGCATCAAGGCAAGGAGCAGGTTCGCCGCCGTGCCGTGACGCACCATGTAGTCCAGGAAAGAGGCGAACCTCGGTCCGCCGGGAGTACGCATCTCAATTTGCTCCAATCACGGCTTTCAGCAACTGGGCCGTTTCAGATCAGACCTATCCCTTTCGGCCCTGCCGCTGTTCCAGGCTGTCGATCAGGTCCTTTGGAACCATCGGTTCGTTTAGCAGGGCTATAAGGCGTGCCTTCCGGTTTTCGGGCATGTTCGAACTGTTCAGCTGTTCGATAAGAGCCGCCCGCCGCTCCGGTTCAAGCGCAATGAGGTCACCAGACGGTATGCCGGGATCATCAGGTGCCTTTGCGGTCTGCGGGGCATTTGTGTTGTCTTGAGGCGAGCCGCCGCTCCGGCGCGGATTGACTTTCAAGCCCTTGCCAAGCTGCGGCAACCGTTCGCGCACATAATCGGTTCCGAACGGCACATCGGCCAACAGCACTTCATTGCCCATGCGGCGCATGACGCGAGCCTGAACCTCGTCGATGCGATCACCCCCCCCGACAATCAGCAACCGGCCGTCTTCAGTGACGGCAGCAGCGGGCACGGCCGCAACCCCGGTCAGTTCCGGTTCTTCCACATCAACTTTGACGAAGTCGCCGGGCCGCAGAACGGTTCCGGCTTCGATTTCCAGCGTGGCGAACAGGGTCCTGCCAGCCTCGCCTTCCGAGACAACGGCTGCGGCGCGGTCGATGTGACCCGGCACCTCCACAGAGCGCCCACCAAGCTGCAGGGTGACGGCGACAGGCGCCTTCACAAGCTTGCCGCTGTTGTCCAGCAGACGGGAAAACTCGGACGTGGACAACGAGAACCTCACCTCAAGGGCGGACGGATCTATCAGCAGGGCCAGTGTCTCGGACGGGCTGACGCGGCGGCCAAGCGTGGCGTCGACTTCCGCCAGATAGCCGTAGAACGGCGCTGTCAGCGTCGTTTCGTCCAGCACCCGCTCGGCATCTTCAAGCGCCAATTGCGCCCGCTGCACCGTCAAATCCATGCGCTCAATGCGTTTTCGTGCGGTGATCACCGACTGCAGCCGGTTGTTCAGAGCCTGCTCCAGCGAAGCAACGGCAAGCTCCTCCGTTTCGACCTGAACGGCGGTCGAATAGCCTTTGTCCTTGAGCTGCGACTGGCGTTCGAGTGCCTGCCGGCGAAGATCGAGCTGGCGGCGCGCGGCCTCAAGTTCTTGTTCGGCCACGACAATTGCTTCTTCCGCTTCGGCTTTTTGGGCCTCTGCATCTGCAAGCGCGGCTTCCGCGTCCAGATACTGAAATTCGGCATTTGCCGGGTCGATCCGAAGCAGGAGCTCACCTTTGTGAACGGCCGCTCCGTCGCGGAACTTGCTGGCAACATCCACAAGCCGGCCTTCGGAACTCGCCCTCAGCTGAAGCGTGCGCCAGCTCTCCACCTGACCATAGGCAGTTGTGACCGGATTAACGGTTTGAGGCGCGAGTTCGGCAACGTTGACGGTATAGCTGCGCTCGCGCGCCGGACGCTGGCGCGCGGTTTCCTCCACAGTCAAGGCGCCATAAAACTTGTAGGCGCCGAAACCGGCGAAACCGATCATGATCGCAAACAGCGCAAGACCAACCAGCCCGCGCATCAAAAAGCGCATTCACCTCTCCACTCGAACCGTTGCGCCAAAGTGCCTGGGCGCACCACCGTGCCACACACACATAACGCTAAGATCATGTTTTACCATGGATGTGCGGCAATTATCTGAAAAGCTTGTATCCACTTGTAACAAAAAACCGGCCCCTTTCGGGACCGGTCTTTTGAGAAGCTATGCAACCAGTGTCAGAATTTGTAACCGACACCGAAGCGCACGAGCTGATTGCTGAAATCGGTAGTCACCCCGGTGCCATTCAGGTTGAAGTCCTGATCGCCGAAGTCCTGGTAAGCATAGTCGAGACGCGCCGAGACGTTGTTGGTGATCGCGGCTTCACCACCGACACCCAGTGTCCAGCCGACTGCAGTCTTGCTGTCTGAGTCGCCGTTGCCGGACACTTCAAGATCCGCCAGTGCAAGACCACCGGCACCGTAGACCAGATACCGGTCAAACGAATAACCGATGCGCGCGCGAATGTTCGAGTTCCAGTCCGACTTGGACGTTACCGTCTGTCCACCCGCGGATTTGGTGTCTTCAAGATCCGTAAGGGTAAAGTCCCCTTCCGCACCGACAACGATGTTCGGTGTGACCTGGAAGTTGTAACCGGTATAAAGACCGCCTGCGACACCATTGGCATCGGTGTCGAGGTTGGCTCCGCCGACCCGGTTGTCGAAACTGCCGAAGGACCAACCGAGGTTGCCACCGACGTAAAGACCCGTCCAGTCGATGCTCTGTTGCTGAGCCGGAACTGCCTCATAGGCCGGAGCCGGAGCCTGGGGTAAATCGGCTGCCCAAACCGGCGCGGTTCCAGCTGTTGCGGCAGTTACTGCCAAGCCTGCAAGCACAAGACGTTTCATGGATGATACTCCAGATCCTAATAATCCATACTGAGCTGACCAATTGATTTGGCCATTAGAAAAGGACGTTTAAGCCGCGTCCTCACTCCCCCAATGCGGACATATGGGGATCGTTTGTGGCAGATCAGGACTGAGATTTAGGAGTTTTGGTGACGAATCCAGGCAACATTCTGGCAGGGTGAAAGCTTCGTTAAGCTATTCGCAAATTGCAGGGCCACTGATGCAAAGATGCTTGTCCCCGGGTTCCCCCATACCAATCTATTGCGTATAAGGCGCCCAACTGATTTGCGCGCCCCCTCCAAAAACTGTGCACGCAGGCCATAAAAACCCGAACCGGAACGCATTTATGCTGTTTGACTATATTAGCCTCGCAGGCGGATTGGTTGTGCTGATTATTGCCGGCGATGTCTTGGTCAGAGGCTCCGTGGGTGTTGCCCAACGGCTTGGAATTCCCAATCTGGTGATCGGTCTTACAATTGTCGCCTTCGGCACGTCGGCGCCTGAGCTGGTTATTTCGCTCAAGGCTGCATTGGAGGACGCCGGCGGCATCGCGATCGGTAACGTGGTCGGATCGAACATTGCCAACGTTCTCCTAGTGCTCGGCATGCCGGCGCTGATTGCCGCAACACCGTGCGGCGAGGACGGCGCGACGCGCAATGCAGTGTTCATGGTTGCCGTCACGCTGGTATTCATCGGGCTCTGCTTTTTCACGCCGATCGGTCTTTACGCTGGCCTCGTTCTCTTGTTTCTGCTGGCGATTTTTCTTACTGCCTCGACAATCACCGCCCGGCGCCACCGCAAGGAGCAAAAGAAGATTGCAGCAGCTTCGGCAGGTGCTGCCGTGGCGGATGCTGAAATTGAACCGTCAGACGAACTCGACGATGTCGAGGATGTGCCCGATTCTGTTTACGTCGCACTCGTCTACATCGTCCTTGGTCTGGTTGGTCTTCCGCTCGGCGCTCACTTCACCATCACCGGAGCGGTCGACATTGCAACGCATTGGGGCGTCAGCGAAGCCGTGATCGGCCTGACGATCATCGCGCTCGGCACATCGCTTCCAGAGCTAGCCACCACTGTCATGGCCGCTATTCGCCAGCACGGCGCCGTCGCCATCGGCAATGTCATCGGCTCGAACATCTTCAATCTTCTTGCGATCATCGGCATAACCGCTGTCGTCGTCCCGATCGACGTGCCGCCGGAAGTTCTGAAACTGGATATCTGGGTGATGCTGGCTTGCGCCGTTCTTTTGACGTTCCTGGCCGCCTGCCGCATCCAGCTCAACAAAATCTCAGGCATTGCGATGACCGCCGCCTACGCCCTCTACATCGCGACCGTCTATATGCTCGGAAATGTGCACTAAAGGTTAGAGAACCCGAACAGCCCGGCGGACGGCTCTTTCCCAAACGGTCCTGTGCGCTTAAATGTCAGACATGCAGGAAACAACCGATTCTCCAGAGATGGCCAATGCCGGCACCAGCGACGAGACGCCGGCGCCCAAGAAGGGTGTCGAGGTCATCGCCAATGAGGTCAAGCGTCTGCCCAACGGTCCGGGCGTCTATCGGATGCTGGACGAAAATGGTGAGGTTCTCTACGTCGGCAAGGCAAGAAGCCTGAAGAAACGGGTCACAAGCTATACCCGCCTGCAGGGCCAGTCGAACCGGATCATGCGCATGATCCTGTCGACAGCGGCGATGGAGTTCGTCGTAACCAAAACCGAGCCCGAAGCACTGCTGCTCGAAGCCAATCTGATTAAGCGCCTCCGTCCGCGTTTCAATGTCCTGCTCAGGGACGACAAGTCCTTTCCCTACATTCTGGTGACCGGAGATCACCAGTCGCCGGCGATCGTCAAGCACCGGGGCGCCAGGAAACGAAAAGGCGAATATTTCGGGCCGTTTGCATCCGCCGGCGCGGTCGACAGAACCATCAACGCACTTCAAAAAGCGTTCCTGATCCGGACCTGTTCTGACAGTTACTACGAAAACCGCTCGCGCCCCTGCCTGCAGTATCAGATCAAGAGATGCGCCGGTCCCTGCACCGGTGAGATCGACCCTGAGGACTACGCTGGCCTTGTTTCGGAAGCCAAGGCCTTCCTGTCCGGCCGAAGCCAACTCATCAAGAAGCAACTGAACGAACAGATGGAGGCCGCTTCTGCCGATCTGGAGTTCGAGCGCGCCGCAATCTACCGGGACCGGTTGTCGGCGCTGTCTCACGTTCAGGCGCACCAGGGCATCAACCCGCAATCGGTGCAGGAGGCAGACGTCTTTGCCGCGCACCAGGAGGGTGGTCAGACCTGCGTTCAGGTGTTTTTCTTCCGCACCGGCCAGAACTGGGGCAACCGCGCCTATTTCCCGAAAGCCGACAAATCCCTTGATGAGGCCGAAATCCTGGAGAGTTTCCTCGCCCAGTTCTACGACGACAAACCTGCCCCGAAGCAGATCCTGCTGTCGCACGCGCTCGCCGAGCAGGATCTTCTGTCAGAGGCGTTGAGCGAGCGAACCGGGCGCAAGGTGGACGTCTCGGTTCCAAAACGTGGTGAAAAGAAAGAGCTTGTCGACCATGCAATGACCAATGCGCGTGAGGCGCTCGGGCGCCGCCTGGCCGAAACCTCCAGCCAGGCGCGCCTTCTGAAAGGCGTCTCCGAAGCATTCGACCTGTCTGATCCGCCACGGCGCATCGAAGTCTATGACAACTCCCACATCATGGGCACGAATGCGGTTGGCGGCATGATCGTCGCCGGCATGGAAGGATTTGCCAAGGGACAGTACCGCAAGTTCAACATCAAGTCCGAAGACCTCGTGCCGGGCGACGACTATGGCATGATGCGCGAAGTGCTCACCCGGCGGTTTTCTCGGCTTTTGAAGGAGAACGCCCGTGAGGAAGCGCCGGACAACCCGCCAACAGAACTTGGCACCGGTGATGCGGAAACGGCGGACGATCTTCCCGAGAACACTCCGGACATGCCCGCATGGCCCGATCTGGTCCTGATCGATGGTGGCCAGGGACAACTGACAGCCGCCCGGGAAACGCTGGAAGAGCTCGGCATCACCGATGTTCCCCTGGTCGGCATCGCGAAAGGCCCGGACAGGGACGCCGGACGCGAGAAATTCTTCATCCCGGGCCGGCAGTCCTTCATGCTGCCGGAACGCGATCCCGTGCTCTATTTTGTCCAGCGATTGCGTGACGAAGCCCACCGCTTTGCCATCGGCAGCCACCGCGCCCGCCGCAAGAAGGACATTGCCAGGAACCCGCTCGATGAGATCGCGGGCATCGGTCCGACGCGGAAGAAAGCACTGCTCAGCCATTTCGGCACCGCCAAGGCAGTGTCCAAGGCCGGCATAGACGACCTGGCGTCCGTACCGGGCATTTCCGAAGCCATTGCCAAACTGGTCTACGACCATTTTCATGAGTGAACAGCTGACCGGTCCAGGGCCGCATCATTTTGATTTGCGAGGTTGAAAGTGTCCAATCGTCTTCAAGCTGCAATCAAGTGCATGAACGACAGAGATTTCGGCACCGCAATGGACATCTTGATGGATCTTCACCAGTCAAGCCCGAAAGATCCTCAGGTAAACTACTGGGTCGGTGTGATTTATCTGACCCACGGAAAGAGCGAGCAAGCCGTTGCGCACCTTTCAGTCGCAGCGAAATTTGCCAAGAAGGAAGCCGCGATCGTCGCGACGCTTGCAGATGCTCTGAGTAAGAACAACCAGCACGAAGAAGCACTTGTCCATGCCCGAAAGGCCGTTGCGCTCGACCGGAATTCGGAGATCGCGCACTGCGCTCTTGGTGAAATTTACTCAAAACTCCGCAGACCCGTTATGGCCGAACAGGCTTTCAACAGCGCGCTGAAGCTCAACGGGACGTCCACGATTGCGCACATGGCGATGCTGCGCCTGAAAAACTCGCTCGGTGAAAGGGAAGCGGCGGAAGCCCATTACGACGCAGCATTCGAATTCGCTCCGTTTGAACCTTCGGTGCTTATTAACGCCAGGGACCACACTGACGCGGAGAAAAGAAAAAGCGCGCTCAAGAACATTGAAGCTGTGATGAGTGATCCCGACAAGCATATGTCCAGGATTGAACGCGCGCAGCTTGGGTTCACAGCAGGCAAGATCTGCGACGGCGTCGGCGACCTTCCAAAGGCATTCGAGTATTTCGAGAAGAACCGCTCGGATATGTACGGCCAGTACGACCCGGAAAAACAGGAAACCCTCCTTGAACGATACAAGGAGGTGTTTACGCCGCAATTTTTCGAGGAACGCGCGGATTTTGCACTTTCCAGCGACCGCCCGGTTTTCGTGTTTGGAATGCCAAGGTCCGGAACAAGCCTGGTGGAAGCCATCTTGTCTGCGCACCCCAGGGTGACCGCGGCCGGCGAACTCAGTTTTTTCGAGGACAGGATCATCGAGCTGGGGAACGGAGCTACCGGTGACGACGGGCTGTTCAACGCCGCACAGAACCTGGACAGGAAGACGGCCCAAAGATTTGGTCGGAAATATCTGTCACTCCTGGAAACATACAACAAGAAGACAGACCGGGTGGTCGACAAGCTGCCGCAGAATTTCGAAAATCTCTGGCTGATTGCTTTGCTTTTCCCAAACGCCCATTTCTGTCACGTTCGGCGCAATCCTGCCGATACCTGCACATCGATCTACATGACGCCTTTGCCCGGCAAGCACAGCTACAATCGATCGCAGGAGTCGCTTGCTCACTATTACGGATTTTATGCCAGGCTTATGAAGCATTGGGAAAGCTGCCTTCCCGTTGAAATCAGAAATCAGTCCTACGAAGATCTCGTGAACGAGCCCGGACCTCAGCGCCAGGCGTTGGTTCAACACATTCAGCTGCCCTGGGACAATGCGTGCGCGCAGCATGAAAACAATGACGCTCAGGTGTTTACCTTCAGCATGTCGCAGGTTCGAAAGCCGATCTATACCGGTTCGGTCAACCGGTCCGAAAGATACCGCGAGCATATGCGGCCCCTCTTCTCGGGGCTTGAAGATCTGGACGACACTTAGGAGGGTGGATGAAGCGATTTTCCGTCAGCTGCAAAACGTCCCGTATCAGTTCACAAATCCCTTGGATGCAATCCACCCATGAGCGATAGGCGCACCGGTGAAACCAGGTCGTTTCTGAAGAGGGCGCTTTCGCTGATTTGCTGGTGCGGGTCGCTCGGAGCGTTGACCTTCTGTGCTCTGGGCCTGTCCACCTTTGTGGCACCGGACTACTGGTTCACCGACAACATGAGCTTTTTCCTGCGCCAGCTTCTCGCCGGCGGGTTTGTCGGTTGCCTGGCGGGCTTGGTCGGGCTTTTGATGCGTCACAGGTTCGCAATCCTTTATCGCCTCACATGGGCACTCGCCGTGATCGCGCTGGTCTCGCTCACAGCACTGACCGGAGCGCGTACGCTGGAAAACGTCGCCGACACAGAAGCTCTGCAGACGGGCGAACTTCCGGTCAAAATCATATCGATCAACATCGAGCACCTGTTTCTGGGTGATGAAACTCTGGCGACATTTCTGGAACAGGAAAAGCCGGACATTCTGGTGATCCAGGAAGCTTTGTGGTGGTTGCAGGAAAGGCGCTGGGAACGCCTCGGGCTCCCCGTCGGCGGCGCTGGTGCGAACGGGTTCCCCTCCAATCTCAAGGTTGGCACAATGGGCAGCCTTGTCGTCTATTCGCGATTTCCGATCCTGCAGGACAAGTCGCATGTCGTGAAAGGTGATCTTCACGAGGGTGCCAAACTCATCCATGATCCCGATCGCGAATTGCTCCAACTGAAACTGGAAACGGATGCAGGGCCGTTCGATCTTTTGTCGGTTCATCCCGACAGTCCCAGGAATCATGTCCGTTGGCTCAACAAGCGTCTTTATTTCGACACGGCGGACGCGATCATGCACGAGCTGAGAGAAACCGGCAGCGATCCCCTGATCGTTATCGGCGACTGGAACAGTTCGCCCTGGTCCGCGCGGTTTCAACGAACCCTCGCAGAAAACAATCTGAGGACGGCCTATCCCGGCGGATGGCCGCAGACGACAAGGTTCTTTTTCGATTACCGCCTGCACTGGATCCTGGGGGCGCCGGTCGACCAGTTTGCGGTTTCCGGGAATGTCCGCGTGCTGAGCGTTTCAACCGGCCCGGACATCGGCTCAGATCATCTGCCGCTGATCGTCGAACTTGCGTTGCCACGTTCAAACGCCAACTGAGACATTGCCTGTGACTTTTAGCTGAAAGTGTTTGAGCCGCCGATCAGGATTCGAAACACTGCCGGGAACCGTTTCCCGATTCTCTCGAAGTCAGCATGGCAAAACTCTATTTCAACTACTCCTCCATGAACGCCGGCAAATCGACGGTTCTGCTTCAAGCCGCTTACAACTACGAGGAACGCGGTATGAACGCGCTCCTTCTCATTGCCGCATTCGATGATCGCGGCGGCAAGGGACGGATTGCCTCGCGGATCGGTCTGTCAGCCGACGCCGATGTTTTTACAGCGCAAGACAATGTCTTCGATCATGTGAAGCAAGTGCACGAGCGGACACCAGTTGATGCAGTTCTGGTCGACGAGGCGCAATTTCTGACCGAAGAGCAGGTTTGGCAGCTGGCAAATGTGGCCGACCAGCAGCGCATTCCGGTCATGTGTTTCGGCCTGCGTACCGATTTCCAGGGAAAACTCTTTCCCGGCAGTGCGTCACTGCTCGCGATCGCCGACAACCTGAAGGAAATCAAGACCATCTGCTGGTGCGGCCGCAAGGCCACCATGGTCGCCCGGCTCGACGGCAACGGCCGGATCGTGGAGGAAGGCGATCAGGTCGTTATCGGCGGCAACGAGACATACGTATCCTTGTGCCGAAAGCACTGGGCGCGGCGGGAACTGGCATAGAAAGACTGGGCACTTGCGGCTGTGCCGATAGGTCACGCCGCAAGCTCTATTGCTCCTTCAAGCTGCAATTTCACGACATCGGTGGGTCCGAACCCACGGATGTCCACCGATCTTGAATTACCGGCTACAAAGCCTTCTATTCCGACTTCGCCGAAATCAGCTGTCGCCGTGACCTCCATCGGTTTCGACAGGCACTGAAGGCGTGACGCAAGGTTCACGGCCGGTCCGAAGACATCGAAAACGTATTTTTGGACGCCGACCACAGAACCGACAACCGCACCTGACGCGAGCCCGATCCGCGCGCGCCATTGATGTGGATGGGTTTCGTTTCTCCGCTCCAGATACCGGATCATCTTCGCAGCGCATTGGGCAACGGCATCCGCATGATCCGGGTTCGGTGTCGGCAGTCCGGCAACGGCCAGATACGCATCCCCGATGGTCTTGATCCGCTCGCACCCGTGCATTTCGGCAATCCGGTCGAACCCGGTAAAGATGTCGTTCAACTCCGTTACGGTCACCGTCGGGTCGGCCGCAGCCGCCATCTGGGTAAAGCCGACAAAGTCCAGCATCAGAACCGATACCGGCTCGTAGAGTTTTGGCGTCACGGTGCCGAAGGTCTTGTACTCCTCATAGACGGAACGGGGCATGACGTTCAAAAGCAGCTTCTCGACCTGGGCTTTTTCGCGCTCCAGCTCACGCGCTTTGCGTTCAGCGATCCTCGCATAACTATCGATCATTGCCTCTGTCTCACGCAAGCGCGAGATATTCTGGCATTCGACCAGGAGGATCTTGCGTCCATCGCTCTCCGCGTGCCGGATGACGGTCTCGATGGTCAGGAGCCGGCGTTTGCGCTTGACCGCGACATCGAGCTTGATCGCGTCCCGCTCGGCCAATTCGTTCAGCAGATCACCGCGTTCGACATTCCCGAGCACACTTTCCAGCGATGTCCCTTCCTCAATGCTGAACCAGTCGGCAAAGGCAGGATTTGAATAATGAATGCGCAGGTCCTCCGGATCGGCGAGGGCAACGCCAACACCGATGTTTGAGAGCATGCGCATACTGATGGCATCGATATTCATGCCGCACGGCTCCTCTTCACGATGATCGACCGCCGGGCCTCGACCGCCGCAACCGCTGCAACACGGTCCAGTCTTTCAAATCCAGCATCGATCAGGGTTTCGTTCAAAAGCGCGGCAATCTCGTCGAAATGGTGGTGCTCGACATTGAGGTGCGCATGCGCATCCGCAAGCCGTGTCTCGGAAACTTCAACGGGACCGCCCAGCAGGCCGGCAATCATGCGCGTCTGGTGATCGACAAGACGGGCCATGTTCACGTTCTCGAAGAAATGGCCGACGATATCATTGTCGAGCGCGCGTTCGTAAAAGTCGGTCACAACCTGACGGACGCCCGGAAAACCTCCGTATTTCTCATAAAGTGTCTGATTGCTGTTGGTCATGTGTCTGTTCCCTTTGTGCGTAAATGTTTTTTGGAAAAGCGAGACGAGCGGGTCCTCAGGACACCGCCCGTTTTCAGTGTCAGCGCTTGTGGATCACGATTTCGGCGTACTCGGCCGGAACGATCATCGCCCGCTCGCCGCCGACGGACGCAGCTTCAGCGAGGCCAACAAGATCGGCTTCAAGAGCAGCCGCGCCTTCAGCGCCGACCGCCTGGAAAGCCTTGTTCATCGGGCCATAGATTTCGCGCCAGCTTTCAACCCAGTCCCGCGCCGAGCGATAGCGGAACACGAACGTTTTTGAGGTGATCGCGATGCTGGTCGCTTCACTGCCGAAAAGATCCTGAAGGCGTACTTCGGATGCCCATTCCAGCGGCGAGCGCACGCCGGCTGGCGGCGGCATGTGGCGTCCGATGGTCTTGAAGACCTGTCCGATGAAACCGGCCGCCGTCCAGTTTGCCATGCCGATGCGGCCACCCGACTTGCAGACACGCAGCATCGAACGCGCGGCGGCATCCTGATCTGCCGTAAACATCACCCCGAATGTCGACGTAACCACGTCAAACGAAGTGTCATCAAATGGCAGGTTTTCGGCGTCTGCCTCTCGGAAAGCAACGGGAAGACGCTCGGCCTTCGCCCGTTCCATGCCGTTCTTCAGCCAGGCCTCGACATAATCGGTCGACACCACGTCGCAGAAACGGCGTGCTGCAGCCAACGTCGCATTGCCGTTTCCCGCGGCGACATCGAGCACCCGTTCACCCGGCGCGAGATCCAGCGCTTCGGCGAGTGTTTCGCCAACAATCTGGAGGGTTGTTCCAACTGCCGGATAATCGCCGGTGGACCAGACGGTCTGCTGGCGTTGCTTGATCTCCTTCAGATCAGGTCCCGAAAAGGACGATTGGTCTAATGCGTTCATACTAAGGCTCCTTCAGGCCGGTTGTTGACGATCAATAGATCGCACTACCGCTGCGAAGGTGCTTGAAGATTGCCTGATGGACGCTTGGGGATTGTCTGAGGAAGGGGTGAAATTTGCGGGTGGTGCCGGATCGCTGTGCGTTTTTTGTCGCCCTATCCCGGCAACGCGCTAGGAGAGACCTGCGAGCATCAGGCCGCGTTCAAACTCTTCCCGGAAGTCTTTTTCCGCAAATGGAAACGCCTTGAAAAAGTGCTGTGTCTCCGTATTGGCGCCATTTGCCTGAGCCTGGGACGCGTACCGCCGGGCCGCAGCAAGATCGCCGGCGAGCGCGTGGGTGGCTGCTGCGATCATGTGGATCAGATGGTGCGCGCCCGGAGCTTCGGCGGCGGACGCGGCTTCTCGTACCGCGGTCTCGAAATCGCCTGCCCTGAGCTTCGCGATCGCGCGCACACCATGCATGCCGTAGAGCAACGGGTCGAGCGGGCTCAAATCGATCGCTGCCGAGGCATGGGTCAAGGCAGCTTGGGTCCGGCCCTGCATCGCTTCAGCAAAGGCCCGCGAATAATGACCCTGCGCGAAGCTCGGACTGAGCGAGATGGCACGCTCCAACCATCCAAGCCCGGAGCCGGTTTCACCGCTCAGCCAGAACGACCGGCCCAGATTGAGATTGGCAAAGGGGTCCAGGGGATCAAGTTCCACGGCCTGTTCGGCAAAACGCCGCGCGTCGGCAACAGCAGAGGGCGTATCCGGCGTATACCCGACAAACGCATCCTGAAATCGTGCAAAGGACAGCCCTGCCAGCGCACGCGCAAAGTCCGGGTCTTTTGCGATCGCGCGTTCAAAACAGGACTTCGCAGCCGTGTTGTTGCTTTCGTTGAACAGAAACAGATGGCGCAAACCCAGGTGATATTCCGCCCAGGCGTCGAGGCTCCGGGTCGAGGACCGCGACGCGATGGAGGCCTCGCGCTGTGTGATGTAGATTTCGAGCGAAGATCCGATCTGGTTCAGCATCTCCTGCCGCATTTCAAAGAAATGGGTGCTTTTGCCTTCAAATCGATCCGCCCAGATCACCTGCCCACTTTCGCAATGAACCAGTTCGACCGTGACACTCATCATGTCCTGGAAATGAAGAACGGTTCCTGTAAGCGCGTAGCGAACCTCTAGGCGCTTGCCGATCGCGGCGAGGTCAGGGTCCGGTCCCCTGAACTGAAACGCCGTGCCCCTTGCAATGACGCGCAGCCAGCGCAGTTTGGCAAGCCCCTGGATCAGCTCGTGCGGAATGGCCTCGGCAAATAGCGTTTGCTTGTGGTCGGAACCGAAATCCTCGAATGGCAGGACAACGATGGATGGTTTTCCGGTTTCCTCGGTCGGCGCCGGACGCTCTGCCGGTTCTGCCTTGGGTGTCGGAGGAGTGTTGACCTGTGTCTGTTCCTTGACCTCACCGACAAACCGGAACCCTCGCCCGCGCACGGTCTTGATCAGTCGCTGTTGGTCACCATCATCGCCAATGGCCTTGCGAAGGGATTTGATGCAGGTCGATATGGCAGCGTCCGAGATGTACCTGTCGTCCCAGATTTCCCGAACGATCTCGTCCTTGCCAACCAGACGATCGCGATTGGAGACCAGCAGGCAAAGCAGATCGAAGGCGCGCGGTTCAATATTAACGGACCTTCCGGACCGTCTGAGCTCCGCCACCGCGAAGTCTATTTCCTTGTCTTCAAACGACAAAATCATCGGCGAATGGTCGCGAAAAAGTCTTCAATCACATGTGGGACTGACGTAAGGGTACGGGCCCTAGCGGAGTCTGCCTGATGCCCGCCACCCGGTCAACGTTCGCGACTTCATCGGGAATCGTCAGAAAAATCCGTCATCCGCACCGGTTGGACTTGCCAGATACCTTTGGATGACAGGGTCGATCCGAAGGGAGTCGGCGCTGAACACACCACAGGTCTTGAACAGTTCCTTCACGGATTTGTACGCTTCGTATTTCCGCCAGACCACCTTTGAGGCGTAGGGCATTCGGCTTGGCATCGATGCCAGGAAACACATTGTCCCGAAGAGATATTGTCGTTTCTGCCGCGGAGGAGGCGTCAGAATGTGCATGCTCAGCGCATTCTCGTTTTTCCGCTCGCTATCGACGATGAATAGCCTGCCGTTTTGATAAGATACCTTGCCGTCACATCTGGTCCAGCGGCGTCGCTTGGACGATGTATCCGAGAGCGCCTCGATCAGCCGGCTGTAGACGACGCCGTTCCGCTCATCCAGAAAGACCGAGTTCACCACATACCCGTCCGGATCGACAGGGGCCCGAAAATAGACCTGGTATGCGCCCAGAAACGGTCGCAACCGCGACAGATCTCCGGGAAACACATTCGCCAGCGGATCCTGGCGATGCTCTTGCAGTGTTGCCGAGTTCGCCCGGTAGGAGATTACCAACTGTGCGTGTGATCCGAGGATATCGGCGTCATCGACACCAAAATATCTCGCAATCCGGCGCAGATTGTTTGCGGACGGTTTTGTGCGTCCCGACAGGTACTTGCTGAACTGCTGCTGGTTGATGCCGATATCCCGGCACACTTTTGCCGTGGACGCCTTTTCCGCACAGAGGAATCGAAGGTTTGTAATGAGATCGTCCACAATCACTGCCCTACCACTTCGTCTCCTGAGCATCAATATGAGAGCTTAAACTAGCTTATAAAAGCAAAGAAATGCGCAATTGTCAGCTCCACGCGACGAGCCGAAAGTCGGCAACAGTTCGCAACGCGCTCACGAGTTGGAGGATCACAATGAACAAGCAGGACTATCTGCGCATCATGGAATCAAGGTTGATCTCGCGCAGCATCGACCGGCGGCAATTCATGAGAGGTGTGCTGGCGACCGGGATCACGGTGAGCGCGGCAACAATGCTGGCAAACCGCGCGGAAGCTGCAACGCCAAAAAAAGGTGGCTCGCTGACGGCAGGGCTCGGCCACGGGGCAACGAGCGACACGCTCGACCCCGGGCTGCTCGCCGCAGGTTTCCTCATCCCGCTCGGCCTGGCCATGAACGGCTATCTGACGGAAATAGACGCCAACAACGAAGTCCAGCCATCACTGGCCGAGTCCTGGGAGGTCTCGGACGACGCTTCGGTCTGGCGGTTCAAGTTGCGCAACGGTGTGGAGTTCCATAACGGCAAGACTTTATCGGCTGACGACGTCGTGGCCTCGGTCAACCACCACCGAGGCGAAAGCACGACTTCGGCGGCAGCGCCCTTGCTGGCGGGCGTCAAGGACATTCGCGTCGATGGCAGCGACGTTGTCGTCTTTGAACTGGAGGCCGGCAACGCAGACTTTCCGGCAGCCCTGAGCGACTACCACATCGCGATCATGCCGGCCGTGGACGGCAAGATGGACTGGCAATCCGGCATCGGCAGTGGCGCCTACCGCCTCGACGAGTTCGATCCAGGTGTCGCGGCGAAGCTGTCCAGGCACAGGAACCACTGGACTGATGCAGCCGGTCATGTCGAAGAATGGCGGCTTCTGGTGCTTCTTGACACCAATGCCCGCATGACGGCTGCCCTCACCGGCGATGTCGACGTCGCCGACAAGATCGACGTGAAAACGGCCGGGCGCCTTGCCGGCAACCCCAATCTCAATGTGCATTCAGTCGCGGGAACGCAGCATTACAGCTTTCCGATGCTGACAAACCGCGCGCCGTTTGACGACAACAACATCCGCCAAGCCATCAAATGGGGTATCGACCGCGAAGAGTTGCTGGAGAAAATCCTCTTCGGATACGGTTCGGTTGGCAACGATCATCCGATCGGGTCCGGGCAGAAATATTTCAACTCCGAGCTGGAACAAAAGACCATCGACCCGGACAAGGCAAAATACTTCCTCAAGCAGGCCGGCCTCGACAGCCTCGACGTCGAACTCTCCGCGTCCGATGCAGCCTTCCCCGGCGCCATAGACGCTGCGCAGCTCATCCAGAACTCAGCCGCGAAATCCGGCATCAACGTCAAGGTCGTGCGCGAGCCGAATGACGGCTACTGGTCGGATGTCTGGCTCAAGAAGCCCTGGTGTGCGAGCTACTGGGCGGGGCGCCCGGTCGAAGACCTCATGTTCTCGCTGGCGTTCAAATCCGGCGTTTCGTGGAACGAGTCGCTCTGGTCGCATGAGAAATTCGACGCGCTTCTGGTCGAGGCACGTGCCGAGCTCGATCAGGAAAAACGCCGTGACATGTACTGGGAGATGCAGGACATCGTGTCCAACCAGGGTGGCGTCGCAATTCCGATGTTCGCGTCCTATGTCTTCGCGACCCGACCCTCGGTCGGCACGCCCGAAGTCATGGGATCGAACCTGGACCTGGACGGCAGCAGCTTCATGCAGCGCTGGTGGAAGGAAGGCTGACCGGTTCGGTGTCACGCGCTGATTTGTTTGCTTGGTCTTGAAACCGCGCCGGGGTTGCAGCCCCGGTGCGGACCTTCCTGTTCTGGCAGATCATCGTGCATACTGGTGTAGAATTTTGAAAAACGAGCGAACTTCAGATCCGGGTGACTGGACAACTGTTCTAACTGCCTGAGTAACAATGCGCCTCTTCATCGCGACCCTGTCTACTGAAACCAATACGTTTTCGCCGATGCCGACGGGACTGTCCGGTTTCGAGGAGTATTTTCTGCGCCACGGAACGGCGACGCAGGAACCTCCAAACCTGATGACGGAAGCGCTTCATGTCTGGCGGTCTCGTGCAGAGCAGCTCGGTTGGGAGGTGATCGAGAGTCTGGCTGCGATCTCCGAACCGGCGGGACCCACGGTCGCAGACTGTTATCAGGCGCTGCGCGACGAAATCCTCTCCGACCTCAAAAACACCGGCGGCGTCGATATCGTCCTGCTTCAGCTCCACGGCGCCATGGTCGCCGAAAATGAAGACGATTGCGAAGGGGACATTCTCGAACGTGTCAGGTCGATCTGTCCCGACACGACCATTGGCCTGGCGCTGGATCAGCACTGCCATCTGACCGAAAAGATGATGCAAAACAGCGATCTCATCATCTGCTTCAAGGAATACCCGCACGACGATGCCTCGGCGCGCGCGGAAGAATTGTTTAATCTGGCGCACAAGACGGTCCTGGGAGAAATACGCCCCGTCATGCGAGCCTTTGACTGCCGGATGATCAATCTCTACCTGACCAAAACCGGCAGGATGCGGGATTTTGTCAGGCGGATGAGCGACCTGGAGGCGCAGCCCGGGCTCCTGTCCGTTTCCCTCGCGCACGGGTTTCCCTGGGCCGACGTCGCCGATGTCGGCACAAGGACACTGGTCATCGCCGACGAAGACGCCGAACTCGCAGAAAAGACCGCCGAGATGCTTGGGCAGGAGTTTTTCGAGCTCCGGCACGAAGTGACAAATGACTTTTCAACTCTCGAGAACGCGCTCGACGAAGCAGCGGCGTTCTTGAACGGGCCGGTCGTTTTGGCGGACATGGGAGACAATTCGGGAGGTGGCGCGCCAGGAGACTCAACCTTTGTCCTGCATGCCCTTTTGCGCCGACGTCTGACCCATGTCGCCACCGGGATTTACTGGGACCCTGTCGCCGTGCGCATCTGCCAGGATGCGGGCGCGGGGGCGACATTGCGGCTGAGGCTGGGTGGGAAAATCGGTCCGGACTCCGGCGACCCCATCGACCTGAACGTCAAGGTCATGAACATTACCTCGGGCCTCGGACAGCATCTGGGCAAAGGGTTGGAGCCGCTGGGGACAGTGGTCTGGCTGCGCGCCTCAGACGAAGTCGACATTCTGATCAATGACCTGAGAACGCAGGTCTATCACCCCGAAGCTTTCGAACAGCTCGGCATTGATCTCACGACGAAATCCACGATCATCGTCAAATCCCTGTTTCACTTTTACGCGCCCTTTGAAAAGATCGCCTCCAAGATCATTCAGGTGGCAACGCCCGGCGGCACCTCGCCCAAATTCGATGACTTGCCGCTCAGCAAAAGACAAGTCCCCTTCTGGCCACGAGACGAAAATCCGTTTGGTGTCGCCCTAAGAACCAGCGCCTGACGGAATTAGACAACGTCCAGCACTTTGCGTCAGCCGATCGCGTAACTTGCCATATGGCGGTGCACACTCGAGCCGCGTTCTGTCCAAAGTATCTGTTTGCCGCTTCTAACGAACAGAATCTCTCCGCCCCCTTGAAGCCCCACTTGTCGCCCCGTAAAAGGGACCAAACGGAACAGGAGTGGGCAACATGCTCGGCAAGATGTTCAAATCCCTCTTTGGCTCTTCAGGCGAAGGACAGGCGAAAGCGGCCTCCACGGCTGAGGCGGTCGAGCATGAGGGTTTCCAGATTTTCGCGGAACCGCAATCCTCGGGCGGGCAATGGCAGGTGGCCGGCCGCATCGAAAAGCAGTTCGGCGAAGAGACGAAGGTTCACCGTTTCATACGCGCCGATATCATGCCGGGTCAGACCGAGGCGGCCAACGAGATGATCCGTAAGGCCAAAATGATGATTGACCAGCAGGGCGATACGATATTCGATTAACGCGTGCACTTCGGGTTTTGGGGCACGACCCTGGCCCGAAGCCGGCACGCGACGTCTAATGGGCGACAAGAAACCGGCCCGTCAGGATTGCAGATCCTGTCGACCGTGATTTTCCGGCGCGACCCCGCATTCTGAAAGCCGATATGAAACGAAACGTTGCTCTGAGCCTGCCCAATCTGTTGACCTATGGGCGTATTCTGGCGGTGCCCGCGGTCGCGGCATGTTTCTATTTTGAGGGGAACACCCCGCGTTGGATTGCGCTGGGTCTGTTCATCGTCGCTGCGATCACCGACTTTTTCGACGGTTATCTTGCACGGGCCTGGCAGCAGCAGTCGGCGCTCGGCCGGATGCTCGATCCGATTGCCGACAAGCTGCTCGTGTCCGTGTGCCTGCTGATGCTGGCAGCCGACGGCACGATCGGCAACTGGTCCCTGGTCGCGGCGATCATTATCCTGTGCCGCGAAATTCTGGTCTCGGGACTGCGTGAATTTCTGGCCGAGCTTCAGGTCAGCGTGCCCGTTACGCAATTGGCCAAGTGGAAAACGACAGTCCAACTCGTCGCGATCGCGGTTCTGCTCGCGGGCCCCGCAGGCGATACCATCTTTGCCTATACGACCCTGTCAGGACTGACCGCACTTTGGATTGCTGCCCTTCTTACACTATATACGGGATATGACTATTTTCGCGCCGGGATCGGTCATCTCATTACCGAATAAAGACGCAGCTGCACCACGCAAGCCGAGCACTCGAGGAACTTCATGAACATCCGCTATTTCGCCTGGGTCCGCGAACGGGTCGGTATCGAAGAGGAAACAATCGAGCTTCCCGGCACCGTGAAAACTGTCTCTGATCTGATCGCGCACCTGAAATCGCTCGATGATTATCACGCCTCCGCATTCGAGGAAGAGGACGCAATCCGGGTGGCTCTCGACCAGGTGCATGTGGAAACCGATGCGGAGATCGGTGATGCGCGCGAAGCCGCCTTCTTTCCACCGATGACGGGTGGCTGAGCATGCCGGTTGCGCCCAGGATCAGCGTTCAGACGCAAGACTTTAATGCGCAGGCCGAAGCCGACCTCCTGACAAACGGGCGCAAGGATGTCGGTGCGCTGGTGAGCTTTACCGGACTTTGCCGCGACGAAGCCGGCACGCTGACAGCACTAGAGCTGGAACATTACCCCGGTATGGCCGAGGCGGAGTTGACCCGGATTGCCGAAGAGGCAATCGGCCGCTGGCCGCTGACCGGTCTCACCGTCATTCACCGCTACGGCAAGATCCCTCCCGGCGACAATATTGTTCTCGTCGTGGCTGCTTCTTCCCATCGTCGTGCCGCATTCGAGGCCGCCGATTTTCTGATGGACTATCTGAAGACCCGCGCACCCTTCTGGAAAAAGGAACACCTTGTTTCCGGGGGAGCGAGCAACTGGGTTGAAGCCAGGGCCGTGGACGACGAGGACGCGGCACGCTGGACCTGAATGCTCTGACCGCATAGACTGACATTTCTTCAAGCCCGAAAACCGCATCGTTTTCCGACACTTCTTGCTGCGGTTTATCGACGGCCCACATCTTTGAACTGGTTCTGGCCCCGTGAAACACGACATCGACTCTTCCGATGCTGCAACAGCTGATTCTGGCGCAAGTCCCGCACGGGCACGCGCCGACAGCGAAGTTTTGCGGGAACCCGGCATTCCCTTTGCAGAGTTCGTCGCCATCATCGCCATGATCATGGCCCTGAACGCCATGGCGATCGACGTGATGCTGCCGGCGCTGCCGGCCATTGGCGATGCACTCAATATCATTGAGGAAAACAACCGGCAGCTGATACTGACATCCTATCTCGCGGGCTTTGGCGGTGCCCAGCTGTTCTTTGGGCCGCTGACGGACGCGCTTGGCCGTCGCAAGGTGCTCATAGGCGGGCTGACCCTTTACAGCCTGGCGAGCATCGGCGCGATATTCGCAAACGATCTGGAGACACTGCTCGTTGCCCGCGTCCTGCAAGGGGTCGGATGCGCCGGAGCCCGGGTTGCTGCGCTTTCGGTCGTGCGCGACTGCTACACCGGGCGGAGCATGGGCAAGGTCATGTCCCTGGTGATGATGGTTTTCATGGCAGTGCCCGTGATCGCCCCCTCCGTCGGGCAGGTAGTCCTTCTGATGGCAGGCTGGCACTGGATCTTTGCGTTCCTGCTTCTGACCGGCATGGCGGTTCTGGTCTGGTCGATGCTTCGCATGCCGGAAACGCTTGCGCCCGAACGTCGTCGTCCGATCGAGTTGTCAGAGATTACCAATGCCTATGGAACAGCCATAACGACGCGTTTGTGCGTCGGATATGCAGTCGCGACCGCGTTCGTCTTCGCCGGGCTCTTTGCATTCCTTGCCATGTCGCAGCAGATCTTCGTGGACATATTCGGTCTCGGAAACCTGTTCCCGGTCGTGTTCGCATCGATTGCGATCGCAATGGCAATCTCCTCCTTCACCAACGCGCAGCTGGTCGAAGCGATGGGCATGCGGCGCCTCTCGCACGCGGCCCTGCTCGTTTACACGCTGTTCGGGTTCTCGATCTTCGCCGTCTCTGCTCTCGGTCTGGAAAGCCTGGCATCGTTCTTCGTTTTGACGACGATTGTCATGATGTGTTTTGGCTTCGTCGGCGCGAATTTCAATGCCATGGCGATGGAACCGCTGGGGAAAATCGCCGGGACGGCGGCATCCGTCATAGGCTTCATAACGACCCTGGGCGGCGCTCTTCTGGGACACATCATGGGTCAGTTCTTCAACGGCACGACCGAACCCCTTGGGCTTGCCTTTGCAATCTACGGCGTCGCCGCGATCGCCTGCGTCTTGTACGCAGAAAAAGGCCGCATGTTCCACGCGCTGCACGACAGCAAACAGAACTGAAGAACACCTGGTCGCAACGAGCGAATCCTTTGTCCCTCATGGGTTTACCGGGACTAGCCAAAAAAACCTGATGGGCCGGGAATAAAATCAGCGGATTGGACGTCTTTTCCCCGTGTGAGCGAATTCAAGCTTGCCCGTCAACGCGACTTCAGGGGGAGGACAACATGGCAAAAGACGAAACTAATCCGAAAAGCGTCTGGGAGTTTTTCGCACGAGATCCGGAAAGGGCGGATCGTGAGTTTTTCGGCCGAAAAACCAATCAGAACCGCAGAGGTTTTCTGAGGAATACCGGCCTTGCGACCATGGCTGCCATGGTCGGGTCGGCGATCCCCTTTCACCGCAACATGCCGGCCGGATTCGTACCGGCGGCCCTCGCAAGTGAGGACGTTCTCGTTGGCAAGGACGGTCTGACGTTACTCAACGACCGGCCTGTGAATGCCGAAACACCACCGGAACTCCTCGACGATCCGATTACACCAACGAACCGGCACTTCATCCGCAACAACGGCATTCCGCCAGAAGAGGTGGATGCAGGCACCTGGACACTGACCGTTGACGGGCTTGTCGAAAATCCGATGACACTGACGATCGACGACCTCAAGTCACAGTTTGATGTGGTCACCATGGCGCTGACCCTGGAATGCGGTGGTAACGGGCGCGGCTTCTTCAACCCGCCCGCAAAGGGCAACCAGTGGACCTATGGCGCCGTCGCCTGTTCCGAGTGGACCGGGGTTCGGCTGAAAGACGTTCTGGAAAAAGCCGGCGTGAAACCGGAGGTCGTTTACACGGCGCATTACGGCGCAGACGGTCATCTGTCCGGCGACCCGGAGAAAATGCCGATCTCGCGGGGCCTGCCGATTGAAAAGGCGCTGACCGACAACGTTCTCGTTGCCTTTGAGATGAATGGTGGTCCCCTGCATCCTATGAACGGTGCCCCGCTCCGGCTGGTCGTTCCGGGTTGGCCTGCATCCACCGCGCAAAAATGGCTGAACCGCATCCAGCTGCGCGATCAGGTTCACGACGGGCCCAAAATGACCGGAACATCCTACCGGGTACCCAATCGACCGGTCGAACCGGGAGAAAAAGTGGAGAAGGAAGATTTCGTGATCATCGAGCGCATGCCCGTCAAATCACTGATCACCTTTCCCGCCAACGGCGCCAGCTCCGGTCTGGAAACGGAAATACGCGGTCATGCATGGTCGGGTGACCGGGAGGTCTCCGAACTCGAGATATCGACCGACTTCGGGACATCATGGCAGAAGGCGGAACTCGACAAACCGGTCAATGCTGGTGCCTGGCAGAACTGGCGCACCGCCGTCACATTCCCGCAAGCCGGCTATTACGAGGTCTGGGCGCGAGCGACAGACAGCGAAGGGGCGATGCAACCTTTCGCAATTGACTGGAACCCCAAGGGCTACCTCAACAACACAATGCACCGTGTCGGCCTGCGCGTAAGCTAGTCCGGTTTACCAGCCCTGCACCGGCCCCATCTCGTCGTGGCCGGTGCAACGTCCTGCCATTCGGCATCTACTGGAGTACATTATGAATTTCGCAAAACTGCGAACCCGTCTGCTTGTGTTGGCCGCGGCTTTTCTCGTGGTCCAATCCACCG